>ENA-OUOW01000580-OUOW01000580.1-human-gut-metagenome-genome-assembly--contig:-NODE-580-length-31179-cov-12.615538_pt1 | contig 31179 bp, 27 predicted proteins | sample MGYA00237938_ERZ548769 | MGnify/ENA primary metagenome ERZ548769 (study PRJEB26490, sample SAMN05356870) | human gut metagenome | biome: terrestrial biome; feature: human-associated habitat; material... | reverse complement strand
TGCACGAATTGAGTGAGAAAATAGGACTGCATACGCCATTAACAACCTATGTAGCCCGCCATACTTACGCAACCGTACTCAAACGGTCAGGAGTAAGCGTAGCCTTGATTTCCGAATCGCTGGGGCACTCCGATTTATCCACCACTCAAATCTATTTGGATTCGTTTGAGAACAGCCAAATAGACGCAGCGATGCAGCACTTGTTATAGGAGTTTAGAGGTCGGCGGCCAATATGGTAACCGACCTCCTTTTTCCTATTATTCGTATATCGTGGCATCATCGACCGAGGTATTCGACAAGATTATCTATAATTAATTGCTCGCGTGTTACCAATCCTTTGGGAGGATTCATAATAAGTTTAGCCTGTTCGTCTGTTAATTGCTCGATCCTTTCCTCTATTTGAGCGTAAAATGCCGTGGGGTCTTTCGCTTCATGACCTTGGTCTATAATGTACCCTATCAGGTATTTTTTTGCCAAGAAGGTTTCACTGAATTTCTCTTGTGCTACCCGATACCAGTTGATGCTCCGTTGATACCATGCGCTATTCTCGAATGCTTTGGGTAATTTTTTCTCTTTTATGGCATTTACGAAATCGCGTGGTTTCAGTGTGTTCTTTCCAAGACACCACTGCGAGATAGTCGAGAGAGGATAATTCTTACGTCGTAATTCCAACGCAAATTCGAATACCTCGTTCTCTTTCATTTCAAGTGCCATGCAGGGTGCGGCCATATAGTCCGTGCCTTTCCATGCGGTGGTACAGATATTCATTTCTGCAATCAATGCCACGATGGACATCTCTACATTCAACGGCTCTGCAATCACGAGGTTGTCCAAATTCATCCCCAGTTTCAAGCAGGCCATCAAACGGTGCTGACCGTCCAGCACGGCAAAATAATTTTCGGTCTGTTCGTCTGGAATATCATTTCCATCCAGATCTACCAAGTGCCCTCCTGAGAGGTAAACATCTTCTCCTTTAACTACGGTGATGGGCGACAATTGCCCATATTCTCGGATGGATTTCACTTTGGCAGCAACAGCCTTTGCGTTGATTTGACGGTTGCCTTTGACAAAGGCGAAATTACGGTTGAGTTCTACGGAAGAAATAACTAACTGCTTCATATTAATCGGTGTGGGTTTACCTCCACCCACGAGGTCAAAATGGTTATTTATATAAGTATTAAGTATTTGGTATTAGTTATGCTTGTTTCTCAGCGTTAGGTCTGGCTGGTGAGCTCTTGCCAGCTCTCTGGCGGCGGTCGGATGTTGGCTTGGGCAAACTCCCATCATCGTTGCGTCGTTCGATTCGACCCTCGGCCTTTCGGTTCGGATGCTCCCTCCCAACCGAGAAGAGGGGTGTATGTCAAGGAGCGTTCGTTTGCGTTTCTGCCGTTAATACAATCGAAAATCATACATAACACATTGTGGCACACAATTATTGTCGGATAGCAGAAAAGTGTATTATTTCTGTTACCCCTTAATTTACAGCATAAAAAAGGACGGCTTATCGCCGTCCCGTTCCATCTAAACTTAGAGATTATCAATATAAACCGCTCCCTATGGTATGCCATTCTTCATCCTTGTATCGTTGCCAGATAGCTTTTATATTTTCATCATTATCAAGATATTTCTTATTCTCTGTATAGCCGAACATATAGACGATACGAGAGATTAAGAGCATAAGATTATATGAAACTTGGGTAGGATTTGTACTGCGTTTATCCTCGGCCTTGAATTGCTCCAGAAATGGCAGCAGACACGCAACAACAAAGGTAATTTTGTAGCAATCTTTCAAATTGATCGAGAAATCGCCCAAGCCAAACTCCACATTGCGTGACAGATTGGCATAGAGTGTGGCGGAGTTTTCTGCCAAAAGAGCACCCAACATCTGTATTGCCTCTTGTGATTCGATGGTTACACCGTGTTCACGCCCCCGCCAGATACGAATTTTGGCATCGGGATTGGCATGGAGATACTTGGCGAACGCTCGGAACTGGTCGAAAGCAGGTGCAGGAATCGCCATTACGTTCTCTGTTTTCTTTTGTGTAAGGTAATAAACAAAGAGCAATGCCACCCAGAATTTTTCGATGTCGATGCCCAATGCCTGTAACGAACGAATTACTGACGTGTTCTCCAAGAACTGCTCTTTGGTAAAAGGGAATTTCGACATATCCAGTTTTCCGTCCTTGTGTGGTACGATAAAATCCCCTGTACAAGCGGTATCGACTTGGTATTCCTTTCCATCCTCCTCAATTTCGTATGTAGGGAACATTCGATTGCCGATGCTATGCACATATTCATAAATTTCCATAAAACAGATAGTTTAAGGTTATTTTCAAAGGTAGCGAATTTTCCTGCAAAATTTCCTTAAAAAATAATGTTAAAATATTTGATTATCGATTAAATTATTTACATATTTGCATATCAATTCACAGACAAGGGTAATTCTTGTTTCTTCTATAGAGAATATGTTATTAGGACTGATAAGGACGGCAGATATGCTGTCCTTGTCTTTGGGCGATAGTCGCATATTTTTTGTGTGGGAAATGAAATTCCCTTATAAAAAGATATTTCACACACAGAAAAAATGCGGTGAAATCCTTTACCACATTTTTTGAGTACGAATCAAGTATTCTCTATAAAAAGAGTATTTCAGAATCAGAAAATGTGGAAGATTCCAATTAAAGAGATAGTAGGTTTTTGAATGACGGGATAGAGAGTTGCTCAAAACTGTCCTGTGCAAACTGCTCAAAAGTGTCCTATATATACAATACCTACTTATACACTACCTATTAAAGTCGTACCGACCATGTACTACCACATCAAAGACCGCAGGTGATTCGAGAACCGCAAACAGGCCAAAGAACATTACGGCGTAGCCTGCTTCCGAAAACTGCTACACTTAAAAGAAATCATATTTACGAACAATCAAAATTCCATTGCTAACGATGAATTATACAGTAATCCCCAAATCAATCGTGAACTTTCAGACGGGCAACAGTAAGCCTATTGATATTTACGTGTGAGCAACCATTAAATATTGCTCCAATCACAAGACCAACATATCCCATATAACAGAGGAAAAACTATCCTTACTGACGGAATTGGATGAACGGACCATACGACGGAGCATTAAACGGCTGAAAGACGCAGGTTATCTAACTGTGCATACCACCATTAAAGAAGATGCAGACAGAGGTTTTATAAAGCGCAATTCCTACTATATAAAGCCAGCAAACAAAGACTATTTCTTCCTCGATAATAGTTTCTTTAAGAGGAACTATCCCGCCAAGATTGCAGGGTTTCTGCTATTATTAAAGTCGGTATGCCTTAATAATACGGATACCATCCAATGACGCAACAGCCAAATTGCAAAGAGTATCGGTTTATCAAGAAATACGACAACAGCCCTCATTAAAGAGTGTCTGCAATTAGGGCTTATAAAGCAGATTGCAAAGGGCTATGAACTAACGGTAGACTGTTTTATCAATTCCTCTGTTAAAAAGACCAATGCAGGGATTTATAAGGAGATATGCGATTTCTGCAAGGTGAAAGGCATAACCGCTCCCAAGTGGGATAAACGGGCTATGTCCGTACTGCTTACAAAGTATAATGCAATAGGCTTATCGAGAACAGAGCCAATAAGCATAACCTACCAACTCGATAAACGATGCAAGAACCTACCCGAAAAGGTATCATTGCCATACTTTATTAAGATTCTGGATATGCAGGAGCAATATAATGCAGTTATAGAACAGGTAGAGCAAAACAAACTCGATAAGGAAGAATTCAGAGGGTTTGCATTTTAGATATACAGCCCTCATGCGCAAGCATGAGGGTTTTCCCTTTTAATAGGAGAATGACATATTTTGCAGATTATTTCATTTATAGGGACTTATAAAATTATGTCATTCAATTTTCTGTTTTCTTTTTCTCTTTAGATGGCGTGCCGCAGGCACTCAATCAATAAATAAGAGTAACATATTTCCTTTGTTCAAGATAATATTATAATTTTGCAGATATAACATACTGAGCATTATGGAGAAGCCAGATTACAGAGCATGGTTTGAAAGTACACGCGAAAGCAACCAAGCAACCATAGACCAGACAGAAACAATTTTTGAGGGATTAGTTCTTAAAATAGCATCTGGAGCAATGGCTATTTCATTCAGTTTCATTACAGCACTAGCACCTAAAATAGAATATCGATTTTGGTGGATTCTTGCTGTTGGATGGATTGCTCTTGCCGTGTGTATTATTCTGAATATCCTATCATATTTAAAAGCAAAAAGAAATTGCCGCACAAATATTCAGAATATTGACAACTATTTATGGGGGAAGTACAACACAGATAATGACCAAGAAAGATATGATGAAACACAGCGAAGAAGCAGGGAAATATATGATAAAAATAGAAAATTAGATAATCGTTATAATCGGCCAACTGCATGGCTGATGATTGGAGGTATTACGTTTATTTTGGGATTTGTGTTTGTAAATCTCGTTTTTAACAGTCCAAAACAACATCAATTGCGAGAAAAAACTACGACTCACGCGATCTCATCTATTGAGAAAACATCGAATGGACTAAAAGTTATACAGCAAGATACATTAAGCAGTCACCAGATTAAGGAAACTTTATAAATGACATATATGGCAAATACAATTTTAACAGAAGGTAAAACGCCGTCTATTCCAACTCCGCCATCACCTCCAACCAAGCCTATAGGAGATGTAAAAGTAAAACTTGGTTTAACCCCTACTAATGCAGTCCCTCCACCTCCACCTAAAACTATTATAAAGAAATAAGAGGCTTATGATACGAAATGATAAGTTAGATGCTGTTCCTCCAAAACCAACAGGAACAAGCAAGCCCAAGAGAATACAAGACGGGAAAACAACAAATACAGCAACCCCGCCCCTTCCGCCTAAACCCAGAATAAAATAGTACAGCATGATAATCAATGAGAAAGAATATGATTCGCCAGAAAGTGTGCAAATCAGAGGGCTGACATCAAAAAATGCTCCACCGCCTCTACCTCCACCGCCACCACCAACAAATTCCAAATAGCTCCGACAATAGTCGGAGTTTTTTGTCTATATACTGCCCACGAACAGATAGATAAATCAAAGCCCCCGCCCTTTATTGAATGTAAAATCTAAAAATATGGACAGACAGTCAAGGGCAAAACGCATAGCGGATTTGCATGTGTTTTACGGACAGAACGAGGTGGTGGAAGAACTCATCCGTGCAGGTAAAATCGACGAGGAATACATGTATCCCTTTGTCGATATGGACGGGGAGGTTTTCGAGTGGTGGCTGGTATCGCCTTACTTGGCACAGGAACTCAAAGGACGGGGAGAGGTCGTAATCGACGCGCTCGATTGTCATTGGTGGGGACGAACAACCAGCGGACAGGCAATCTACATGGACGGCGTGATACAGAAGATTGCAGGAGAGTAAAACTCGGTCTGCATATCGACATAGTAAAACTGCAAATTACAGAGATTAGGGGCATTGCAATTCCGAGAAGATTTTGCAACCTCTAATTTCTGTTTTTGTGTTGGTATAAAGTTGATAAGAATATGCAATAGTTAATTGCAATACACTATTTCTAACCTCATGCAAGCGTAACAACAAAATCTTCTTTCCCAATTTACGAATAACAAAGTTTTGAATCCATAAGGCGTGCTGTTGCATGGAAACTTTGTTTTAGAGAACTTTGCAACTACAATACCCCAAGAGTGTTGCGTATTGAGAAACATTTTCTAACTTTGTGGTGCAGTCCCGAGCGGACGGCAGACATATTAGTTTAGTGAAAGTGTTTCGCTAATCCTTGTACCGAAATCTGACAGTTTCAACAAAGACGAGGATAACGACAACGCTCATCACCGCGTATAGGCATATATCATTCTTGATATATACTATTCGGTGTGGGGTATTGTTTCATATTCGTCTTTGGGTTTTGTCAGAACCTCGGTACAGATAACGAACAACTCCACACTTTCTTTTTGCACATAACCCACCGCAGTAGGAGTTGATACGGTACAAATTGTTGTACTATGACCAACTATCATTTAATGGTCAATACTCAGCAAGAAGAATTGCATGAGAATTTTAATTCCTTTTATCAAGAGTTAAAAACATTGGGGTACAATTTACATCCCAATGGAACGGTAGATGCCACTGAACAAGAGGCTGAAGCCATATTGGAACTGGCAAAAAAGAATCATATATCACTTAAACTTATAAGAAAATCATGAAAAAGCTATTGACACTGGCCGTCATGGTTACGGCTCTCGTGCTGTCGTCATGCAAGTACGATGATGACGACATTTGGAACAGCGTACACGGCTTGGAAGACCGTGTGGCCAAGCTGGAGGAACTCTGCAAGCAGATGAACACGAATATTTCGTCGTTGCAGACTATTGTGACAGCCTTGCAGAATAATGATTATGTTACGGGTGTCACCCCAGTCATGCAGAGCGGCAAGGAGGTCGGTTATACCATCACGTTCAGCAAGAGCAATCCTATTACGATCTTTCACGGTAAAGACGGACAGAACGGTATGGACGGCACCGATGGCAAGGACGGTACGACACCTACTATCGGCGTGAAGCAGGATGTGGATGGTATCTACTATTGGACACTCGATGGCGACTGGCTGACCGACGAACGAGGCGATAAGATCAAGGCCGAGGGAACGGATGGCAAAGACGGAGCAGATGGAGAAAACGGAAGCGATGGTACAGACGGTACAAATGGTAAAGATGGCATTACGCCCCAATTCAAAATCGAAAATGATTATTGGTTTATCTCCTACGACAATGGCGATACTTGGACACAGGTAGGCAAAGCGACTGGCGAGGACGGCAAAGATGGAGAAGATGGTGTCGGTGGGGATTCCATGTTTACAGGTATAGACTATAAAACCAGCACCGACTATGTAATTTTTACATTGGCTGATGGTACGCAAATCAAATTGCCTACATGGTCTGCTTTTGAAGCCTTACAGCGTCTTTGCAACGAAACGAATACCAACCTTTCAGCCTTACAGACGATTGTAACAGCACTCCAAAACAACGATTATATCACAAGTGTAGACCCGCTGACCGAGAACGGCAAGGTGGTAGGCTATACAATTAAGTTCGCCAAGAGCAACCCGATTGTGATTTACAACGGCAAGGACGGTGCGGATGGTGTTGATGGAAACACTCCCGTTATCGGAGTGAAGAAAGACACGGACGGCATCTATTATTGGACGTTGGACGGAGAGTTTATCGTTGTGGACGGACAGAAGATAAAAGCACAAGGGACAGACGGTAATAATGGCACGGATGGTTCAGACGGTGTTACGCCAAAACTCGAAATTCGAGAGGGCTATTGGTGGATTTCCTATGACAACGGAACGAATTGGACGCAATTAGGCAAAGCTACGGGAGAGGATGGCAAGGATGCAGATAGCATTAAAATCACGCAGGACGAGAACAATGTTTATTTTGAACTGGCAGATGGAACGGTTATAACAATTTCAAAAACGGGACAAACAATAGACCCGAATGTCATTCAATTTGAAGATGAAAATGTCAAGAAATTGTGTGTAGCTATTTGGGACACGGATGGCGACCACGAATTATCCTATAAAGAAGCCGCCGCGGTTACAACACTTAGCACTACATTTAAGGGGAATGCAGAAATTCAATTTTTTAATGAATTGCAACATTTTACTGGATTGACAGTCCTTGATGATACATTTAGCGGCTGTTCCAATCTTTGGAGAGTTACGATTCCTGCAAATGTAGAAACTATTAGTTCTACAACTTTTAGTGGCTGTTCTCAATTAAAGCGAATTGCATTTGAGAAAGGGGCAAAATTAAAAATCATCCCCCAAAGCGTATTTGCGAACCTTAACTCATTGACTGCAATTGAGATTCCTGCAAGTATTGAACTTATTGAAGATGGTGCATTTGCGGATTGTCACTCTCTTACGGTTATAACTTTTGAGAAAAATTCAAACCTAAAAGCCATAGGGAATTCTGCTTTTGACAGCGATTGAAATCCCCTCAAGTGTAGAAACGATTGGAGAAAGAATTTTTCGTAGATGTACTGGATTGGTGAATGTAACTTTTGAGAAAGGTTCTCGATTAACTTCGATTACTGGCGATTGCGTAAAAGATAGTGGTAATCGTGTTACTTCGTATGGTGCGTTTTTAGAATGTACGTCATTAACTAAAATCGAAATTCCTGCAAGTGTAACAACTATTGGAAGTGGGGCTTTTCATGATTGTATTTATAACCATAGAACAACCAAAACTAATCAGAAATATCCGAGTGTAAATCTTTAATTACCAGCATATTCTAAAATTTAACACTTTTCGGTTGCCATTTGTCGCTTCCCAAATTTCCACATATTTTTGAGACGTATTTCTGACGTGGAGAATTTGCGGGGCTTGTTTTTTGTCACACCGTGCAGACAGTTGACAAGGGTTTACAACCGTTTACGACAAGCGACAATAACCGCCCCGATATGCGGAAACAGTCACACTGTGTAGAAAAGCGACAATGGTTGACTTCCGTTCACATCCGTTTACCATTTCAGAGATATAGGATTGAAGAAATGAACCATTAAACGATAAAACGGTATGAAAGCAACCAGAAAATGCAGTTTTTGCGGCAAGTCCTTTGTAACCCGAAGCGGTATGCAAAGATATTGCAGTGAGGCTTGTCAGGCAGAAGCCAAACGAGCCAGAGTGATGCAGAAGAACAACCTCTTCAAAGTCGCCCAACCCTTGATGGAGATACAGCATCAGGAGTATCTCACCTTTTCCAAAGCAGCCATCCTCATGGGCTGTTCCCGACAGTACATTTACAAACTTGTAGCCATCGGCAAGCTGAAAGCCTCACGCATCAGCAACCGCATGGCATTCATCCGCAGAGCCGACATCGAGCAGATGTTGGAGGGCAATCCCTATCACCGCATCCTGCCCGGCAACACCTCCACACCAAGGAAATCATCTTCATCTTCCTTACCTGCCAAAAGAGAAAAAAGGGAAAAGGAAAGCGAAGAAGTGTTGGACTTCTATTCGGGCGAGGAGGTGATGTCCCTTTTTAAGGTAAAGCAGTCATGGCTTTACACTTCCGCCAAGCGTAACCATATCCCCATCTGCCGTATCGCAGGAAAGAACTATTACAGCAAGAAGCATATTGACGAGTTTTTCGGTGTGGCAGTTGATATTAGCGAAATTACCGACTGGCTACTGACCGAGGAGGTGGAGGAACTGTTCGGCATGAAGCCGACCGCACTCCGTGCCTACACCTATCGCCATAAGATACCCACTAAAAGAGAGTACGGGCGTACCTATTACTCCAAATCACATTTGAACGAACTCCGCAGAACTGACCTTGTGAACGATGAACGCTACTATACCGTTGAGCAGGTGCAGCAAATCTATGGTCTTTCGTCAGCCAACATCTGCCATATCGTCAAGGTGAAGCACATCGAAAAGATAAAGGTGGGTGTGAAAAACCTGCTTTTGCGCTCAGATGTGGAGCGTGTCATGGCTGAAAGGAACAAATAACCGTGAAAAATCGGGATTATCGAAAATTATTTCAAAATGATGTATCGTGGAGGTATTCACGGATATTTCACGTTGTTCCTTTGCCATCGGAAACATGGATACAACTCCAAAATGTATACAACCAATTAAAACATAATTATTATGAGTAAATGCAAAACAGTTACCTTGCGTAAGCGCAAGATTAAGAACGGGACACAGTATTCACTATGCCTTGACTACTATCCCGGCTACCGTGACAATGTCACCATGAGAGTGATTACACGTGAAGCCTTAGGAATTTACATCTTCGCCAAACCTGCAAACCAGCAGGAACGGGACTTCAACGCACGCATGATGAAGAAAGCGGTCATCCTGCGCAACCAGCGCTACGAAGCCATTTTCAATGAAAACAACGGCTTTTTTGACAAGACCAAGATGAAGGGCGATTTCCTTGCCTATTTCAAAGGACTGGCTGACCGCAAGAATATCAAGTGGCAGCACGTATACAAGCATTTCCAGCGGTTCGTGAACGGCAAATGCACCTTTGAGGAGGTGGATGTGGATTTGTGCCGCAAGTTCATGGAATACCTGCTTGATGCACCCCAATCCATCCACACCAACCAAAAGCTGCACATCAACTCCGCAGCAGGCTATTGGTCAACTTTCCGTGCCGTGCTGCACACCGCTTACCGTGACAGGAAGATAAAGGAGAACCCAAACGGCTTCTTAGACCGCATCGAGTGCATTCCCACCATCAGGGAGCATTTGAGCCAAGAGGAACTGATACGGCTTGCCGAAACACCCTGTGAGGAGGAGGTCTTGAAAAAAGCTTTTCTTTTCGCCTGTCTTACGGGACTGAGAAAGAGCGACATCAGACAGCTCACGTGGCAGCAGATACAACCATACACCAACGGCAGGATGTTCGTTACCACCCGTATGCAGAAAACCAAAGAAATAGTGCATAACCCCATCAGTGATGAAGCCTATGGACTGCTGGGAGAACGGGGCGAGGGACTTATCTTTGAGGATTTCAAGGACAAGATGCTGCAAGGACCACTCCAACGGTGGCTCACGGCAGCAGGGATAACCAAGAAAATCACCTTTCACTGTACCCGCCACAGCTTCGGAAGCCTGCACGTGGAAATGGGAACGGACATGGCTGTCATCCAAGCCTATCTCGGACATAAGAACATTACCACCACACAAATCTATTCCAAGATAGCAGCGCAGCAGATGTGTCAGGTGGTGGACAAGATAACCTTGAAGCGCAAGGAGGCATAAATGTCTCACATTGACAGGTATTCAGAGGGGCGGTTATGGCTACAAGGCTATAATCGCCCCTCTATGTTTTTGGCTTGATGCCACCATTTATAAGCCCCTCAGAGTATGAAACAGAGTATGATATGATGACATTTCGTGAAATACATTGAAAAAGACCGTTCTAACCGCAAATAACGGGCAGTAATTGGGAAAAATAGCATTAACTTTGCACAAAATAATACAGGAACATTCAATCTCTCAACGAAATATGGAATCATCAATCAAGGACAAATACATCATCTTGGGCTTTGTCGGCTTCGCCATCGTCCTAATATCTTCCATTGCCACGCTGGTAATAGCGGACAGCTTCAACCAAGACAACTTTGTCAGGTGGATAGTATTCGTATGCTGTAACCTGTTGGGATGGTTGCTCTATCTCTCCTTTCAGACACTTATCTTTGATACATACGAAATCTACAAAATCAAGTTCGGCAAGAAAGAAACGATTGCCGAAGCCATAGAGGTGCAGGAAGAACTGTCACAAAATACACTTGAAGAAGCCACATCTGTGCCTGGACCTACATCAGTCCCTGAGCCTGTACCCGAATCATCCCCGACAAAAGAAGAGACACTTATCCAAACACAACCGATAGAGCTTACTATCGCCCCGGATCTTCACGAAAAGAACCGTGCCAATTACGCAAGCAGAGAGCAACGGGAAAAGGAAGAGCGCATCCGCATGGTCATGGAGTATTGCCATTATTACCTGCCTCGCATTGCCGACCAAGAAACCGTGAACCACATCTGTACTGAGGTGGACAAATGGATGAATCTTAACACTTATACCCCGAAGCCCATACAAAGACCGTTTACCAAAGACATCAACAACATTCCACTCCGTCACTTCGTATGGAATATCTCTGAGCGTTTCCTGTACAAGAGATACTACAATGGGGATAACCGTGCCAAGTTCATCAAAGCCCTTTTCCCGAAATCGTTTGCTGATACAGACTTATCAACCATCAAGAATTTCAAGGTAGAGCCGTTAAAGACGGAAATTCCCATTGATGAACCCGAAAACGGCAAACTTGATTTCCACTATCCCGAGGATTATGTGCGGAATTAGGATAATCACGACACCAACGACAACCATCCGGTAACTCATAACCGCCTGTTTTACATCGTTTCCCGAGTAATTTTACCCGTCATTTATGGCTGGGCTTAATTATTCGGGAATTATTTTGCAATGACGTGTCGTGGAGATATTCACGGATATATCATTTCAGTCCTTTGCGCCAAGTCTTACAAAAGAGACGAGTACGCGAATGGAAAAATCAATTCTTACCTTCAACGACCTCCCCGAGGTTGTCGCTCAGCTTCGAGACGAAGTGATGAGCCTGAAAAGCCTGCTCGCCGAGCAGCGCAGTGTGAACAATGCCAAAACGGTGGACACCCACGTGCCCATGTCTGTGGACGAGGCAGCAGAGTATTTAGGTATCCCTAAGGGTACGCTCTACATGAAACTGTCAGAAGGGACAATCCCTGCCACCAAGCCCGGCAAACGCTATTGCCTTTACCGTGACGAACTGGACAAGTGGCTGGAAACCGCCCGAAAGAATCCCATACCGTTGTCAGACGAGGAACTGAACAAGTCCTTATCCTCTTCCCACCGTCGCAAGCCCAACCCACGTAACTGGTGAATGATATGGAAGAGGATAAGAACTATATCAACCTGATACGTGGCGACCTCACAAAAGCATCCCAAGCGCATAACGGTATGCCCGACAGTGTAGGCATGATGAATATCAAGACGGCAAACCAAACCATTCTTGAAGCATCGTTATTGCCTACGCCCCGTGCGCTGTGGGACAGCTTTTGGTACGAGGGGGAACTCTCCTGCTTGTTTGCCGATTCCAACGTGGGCAAGTCCATCCTTGCCGTGCAGATAGCCGACCGCATCGCCCGAACCGACAATGTGCTGTATCTGGACTTTGAACTGTCCGAAAAGCAGTTCCAGCTCCGCTATACCAACGAGCATGGAGAGCTCTACACCTTTCCCGACAAACTCTATCGGGTGTCTATTGACTGCAACCAGCTTTTGGATGCCAACTTTGAGGAAGCTATCATAGGCGGCATTGAACAGATGGCTGTGCAGACCGACTGCAAGATTTTCATCATTGACAATCTTACCTACCTGTGTTGCGCCATGGAGAAAGGCGATGCCGCAGGACGGCTGATGATTCAGCTGAACAATCTCAAAAAGAGATATGCGCTCTCTATCCTTGTCCTAGCACATACGCCCAAACGCTCTTTGGATTGTCCCATCACATCCAACGACCTTGCCGGAAGCAAACGGCTCTACAATTTCTTTGACAGCGTGTTCACCATTGGAAAAAGTGCCCAAGACGGAGGGCTTCGCTATGTGAAGCAGCTTAAAGTGCGCTATGGCACGTTCTCTCATGATGCGGATAATGTAATCGTTTACGAGATTGACAAGGTGGATGCTTTCTTGCAGTTCGTGTTCAGGGGCTATTCCACGGAAAAGGAACACTTGAAAAAATTGGGCGACAATGAATCAAGCCAAAGGGATTGCCAAATTCTGCAACTCTCCCAATCGGGCAAGTCCGTCAGGGAGATAGCCTCACAGGTGAATTGTGGCAAGTCCACCGTAAACCGTATCATCCAGCGCAGCAAAGAGAGTAAAAACGCAGGTGTCCCAAGTGTCCCACTGTCCCAACCCTTAGAGTGTGGGACAATGGGACAGGATGGGACAGCCGACAATCAACCATCAAAAACGGACTAAGCTATGGGCAATTATTCATTACAGAAGTATAAAGGAACGGCAACACGGCATACCTGCCCCAAATGCGGAGACAGGCATTCTTTCGTCTATTACGTGGACGAAAATAATGTGCCGTTGCATCCATCGGTCGGCAGATGTAACCACGAAAGCGGTTGTGGGTATCACTACACTCCGAAAGAGTATTTTCAAGAGCATCCTGAACACAGAACTACCAATGATTTCTCTTTTGACAGGCAAAGAGCAGAGCAGAAGAAAGTGAAGCAGCAAAGTAAGCCGACAGCCATCGGCTATATTCCCCCTCACTATGTGGAGAAGTCGCAAAGCGAGCGTAGCAATTTCTTCCGTTTCCTCTTCACACTCCTTACTTCCTACTATGGCGACAAGGCGAAAGAGGTGTTGAAGCGGTTGTTGGAGGAATACCGTTTGGGGGCTACCCGTGACGGCTCTGTTATCTTTTGGCAGATAGACAGGACGGGCAAGGTACGCACGGGAAAGGTGATGCAGTACAATCCCGAAGACGGACACCGTATCAAGGGAGGACAGACATCGGCAGTGAACTGGATACACAGCATATTGAAAAAGCAGCGTGTGTTGGCAGAGGATTGGCAACTATCCCAATGCCTTTTCGGGGAACACTTGTTGAAAACGCATCCCGACAAGGTGGTGGTCTTGGTGGAATCCGAGAAGAGTGCCGTTATCGGTTCTGCTATCTTCCCCGATTATGTATGGCTGGCTACGGGTGGTAAGAGTCAGATGAGAGAAGAGAAACTCCGTGTACTGTCAGGGCGAACCGTGCTTCTCTTTCCCGATGCCGATGCTTATGCCGAGTGGAAACAGCGAGCCGAGAGCATGTACTTTTGTAAGGTGGTGGTTTCGGACATCATCGAAAGGAATGCCACCCCGAAACAAAAAGAAGCCCATATCGACATAGCCGATTGGATTATCTTTCAGATACGGGAGGGCAAGGTGATGAGTACAGCCAACCACTTGGTCGAGGCTGAGAGAATCCTCCAGCGGATGATAGAGAAGAATCCCGTCCTGCAAAAACTGATAGACGATTTAGACCTTGTGCTGGTCGGTGCATCTCCAATCGGCAACGATGATGAAAAACCTCCCTGACGGAGGAGAGCGGAAGCCGTAGGCTGGAGTTTGCAGACAATGGCTTGCCATTGATATAGCCCACTATAACTACACGCTCCGCTTACGTAGTTGTGGGCTCTCCCGAGGGGATTAGGGTTTTACCCTAATGACCCACTCAGGGCGTTTCTCCCCTGAGAACCCAGAGCAAAGAGTGACCCTCTCTTTGCAATCTCCGCTTATGGGTTGCACCCCTAAGAACCCCATGCGTTTACGGACAGCGGAAAAGCAAACAATAAAGTACAAACCAAAAAACAAGTATCTATGGCAACAAAATCAAGCATACATATCAAGCCCTGCAACATCGCATCGAGCGAGGCTCACAACAGGAGGACTGCCGAATACATGCGCCACATCGGAGAGTCCAGAATCTATGTCGTTCCTGAACTATCCACCGATAACGAACAGTGGATAAATCCCGACTTCGGCAGTCCGGATTTGCGGATGCATTATGACAATATCAGACAGATGGTAAAGGAAAAGACCGGACGTGCCATGCAGGAAAAGGAGCGTGAACGCAAAGGCAAGAACGGTAAAATAGTCAAGATTGCGGGATGCTCCCCCATACGTGAAGGAGTGCTGCTTGTCAGGTCGGACACCACACTGGCAGACGTGCGTAAATTCGGTGAGGAGTGTCAAAGACGCTGGGGAATCACACCGCTGCAAATCTTCCTGCACAAGGATGAAGGGCATTGGCTGAACGGTCAGCCGGAAGCGGAAGACAGGGAAAGCTTCAAAGTCGGGGACAGATGGTTCAAGCCGAACTATCATGCCCATATCGTTTTCGACTGGATGAACCACGAAACAGGAAAGAGCCGAAAGCTCAATGACGATGACATGATGCAGATGCAGACCCTTGCATCCGACATCCTGCTGATGGAACGCGGGCAGTCAAAGGCTGTCACTGGTAAGGAGCATCTGGAACGGAACGACTTTATCATTGAGAAGCAGAAAGCTGAACTGCAACGCATGGATGCAGCCAAACGGCACAAAGAAGAACAGATAAATCTTGCCGAGCAGGAACTGAAACAGGTGAAATCAGAAATACGCACTGACAAGTTAAAGAAGACAGCCACCACGGCAGCGACAGCCATAACTAGTGGAGTTGCTTCTCTTTTCGGGAGTGGAAAACTGAAAGAACTGGAACGTGCCAACGAAAAACTGCAAGACGAGGTTTCAAAACGGAACACCAATATTGAAAAATTGCAGAGCCAAGTACAGCAGATGCAGAAACAGCATGATACGCAAATCCACAATCTCAGAGAAATGCACAGGCAGGAACTTGACATGAAAGAAAAAGAACTGTCACGGCTCGCCAGAATCATAGACAAGGCTTTCAGGTGGTTTCCGATGTTCAGGGAAATGCTGCGCATGGAAAAGTTTTGTGCCATGCTGGGATTCTCTAAAGAAATGACTGAAAGTCTTATAGTCAAAAAAGAAGCCCTGAAATGTAGCGGTAAAATCTATTCCGAGCAACACAGGCGGAACTTTGATATAAAGGATGATATTTTAAGGGTGGAAAATGACCCTGACGATGAAAGCAGGCTGAACCTGACAATAAACAGGAAGCCGATTGCCGACTGGTTCAGGGAGCAATGGCACAGGCTTAGATATGGAGCAAGAGTGCCGCAACAGGAAGAAAGAAAAAGTAGAGGATTCAAATTATAATAGAAGCAATTTGATTAGTAATCTAAAAGCACTCCGATAACGATTAGAGTGCTTTTAGATTGTTTATCATTAATTATCAAAGCAAGTGCAGTTTAAGATTTTACTGAAGTTTGCATTAATAAAGAATATACTACAGCTGATATATGCGCAACATATTGTGACGCTTGTGATTCATTTCCCTTGAAATCCTTAACAAATACCGCTAAGGTATAACTGATATTATTAGGCAGACATATATAGGCAACATCATTGTGAGCTGCAAGAACACCATTTTCATTAACATAACCTGAACCTGTCTTATGCGCTATAACAACCCCTTCTTTATCAAGAAGTGGAGCTGCTATCCTATCTACACCTGTTTTGCATTCTTTTAACGTATTCTTAATGAAACTTTGTTTCTCATCATCGATAAGACCTTCAGTAAACAAACGATTCATCAACATTGCAGCACCAAGAGGAGATGTATAGTTAGAGTAAGCCTTGTTATGGTCAGCCGACATTTCCTCTTCCGTATAAGCTATCTGAAAACTTGAACGAGGAATGAGTGTGGCTATAAAACTATCTGTTTGAGCGACATTAACCATATCCTTAAACATAAGGTTGCTTGCATTGTTGTCACTCTGAGTAAGAGTATAACGCAGCAAATCTCTCACTGTCAATGATATGACTGGCCCTGAATAATCTTTCAGCATAGGACTCCAAGTCTTTGGGTCAAGTTTATCCCTATTTATATTTACTAAGGTATCAAGTGAAATTCCTTTATTGTCAAAGTCATTACAAAGAGCTAATGCCTGATGAACCTTAAACACACTCATCATAGGATAAACACTCTTATTATTGACCTTAACCGTATCTCTGTTATTAACAATAACCGCCACACCAATTTCGCCAGGACAAGCTGAGACAATTTGAGAAATGCTATCAGTCAAAACATTTGTTAAAGGAGGATTTGCGCTATCTTTTGTCGCTGATTTATGGAACAATGAAAATACCAAGATGAAAATGCAAACTAAAGCTATACTCAAAACTACGATTTGTTTTTTTCTGTTTTTTTCCATGTTTATATTATTTATATTTGTTTGACGAGAATATCTTTATTTGCCGACAAAGGTACATAACTTTACGGAAAAATATGTTTCTAAAATATATAAATAGACAGCTGTGGGGAAAATGTGGGGAAAAATTAGATAATTAAAAAGGCTAAATGACTGGAAATAATCACTTAGCCTTTTAATCCGTACCCAGACCCGTACTTCGTAATTGCTGCGCCCATCATTCAAGACTGTCAAATCGGGTCTTTCCTGTCAAGCCAATGATGCCTATGCGTATGCCAAACACATGGATTACGGATTTCTCGTTCCGTGAACAAACACTTTATCCGCAACTCTGCTATGTGGTGTATTGGCTTAACTCCATTTCTATGGGCAACACTTTTGTTGCAGATTTCAAGCAGCTTTTATCGAAATACCCATCAGTAAGAACTCGTTTATTAGGCTTTCCTCATAATTGGGAACAAGAGCCTTTGTGGAGATAAAATAATTGCCCTGTTTCTTAAAAAGCACTGGGGCAAACCAGCTCCGTCTTTAATTGTTTCCAATAAATGGATTGTTTCAAGCCCCTATAGAAAGAGAACAAAAATTCCTGTGTGAAAATTAATCTACGACAAGGAGCAAGCAAGGAGCAATATCAAACAAAAATCAATACCTTTGCAGTACATATGAGATAGACCAAAACAAAAGTGGAATATCGGAAACGAATAGCAAGGAAAAGAGAAGAAACGACCCAAGTTGATGTCCTTTTTGAGTTAATAATCAATAAAAGCGTTAAATCTTCACCTTTTAGAATGTGCAATTAAAAATAACAACCATATTTCTGACTTATTATCTATAAAATATTGAGTAATAATCGGTTGTAAATACTTCCCCTTGAATTTTTGAGGTACGATAGCTGGCATACCTAAAATTGGAAGATTGTCGGATTGTTGCCGTGTAGCTAAAACTATATCACCAGCTTCAACCGAATACCTTTCGGGAAATTCTCCTGCGTAAGGGCGCATTCCTTTTTCAAGGAATAATTCAGAATAAGACACACAGCCCATGCCAAGCAATAATGACTCTCCTTTTCCAAGATACTCCCCTTTATAGGCAAAGCCACTGACAATGCTTAGTATATCTGACAATTTGTATTCTTTCCACTGTTCCATAAATGAGAATTTAGCTATTGGTTTGACCATCTAATTTAGCTTCTATCTCCTTGATGGACGGCATTGTGCCTTCCACCTTTTCGGGATATAGCTTTTCAAGCTCATATTCGGATATTCCGAGGGGCTGACTGCTTGATTCAAGCGCATATTGAGCCAGAGTGTTGCTCTTTTGTTTGCAAATAAGCAATCCTATCGTAGGATTGTCACGCCCTTCTTTGCGGAGAAGGTGATTGCAAGCCACAACATAACCGCCTAACTGCCCGACATCGGCAAAGTCAAACTCGCCTATCTTAACCTCTACCACCACATAACAGGACAGTTTTAGGTTATAAAAGAGCAAATCGATAAATTTTTCTTTTTCAGCAATTTGCAAGCGATACTCTTTGCCTACATAAGCAAAGCCTGTACCAAGCTCCAGCAAAAAGTTTGTGATGTTGGTAAGCAATGCGTCTTTAAGGGCACGCTCGTTGTATTTTCCTCGTAATTTAGTAAAAGAGAAGTTATAAGGGTCACGTGTTATTTCCTGCGCTAAATCACTGTCTGTATTAAGAAGTGTACTCTTGAAATTGGTCTGCGCTTTGCCGCTGCGTTCATACAGGTCTGTTCCCAGCATATTGAGCAACATATCCCTGCTCCAACCATTTTCCAAAGTCTGGCGGACATAGAACAGAGCCTTGTCGGACTCGTCCGAGCATTTGTCGATTATATAGCGATGATGCCCCCAAGGTACAGAGAATAAATCCGATTGCAATCTTTCCACAAGCTGTGGAAGATTTGCCTTTTTAGATTCTTCCACAAGTTGTGGCAGAATTGTAATCTGTTGGTTATAAAGCGAGTAAAAGCGTTTTGCGTAGCGGATTGAGGTTTCAGATAGTCCTTCAACATTGGGTAACTCATGGCGCAAGTCACGGCTCAATGTGGCGTAAAACTTACTGCCATACTTGTTGTCCGCTTGCTTTTCCTCAATGTCTTTGCCAAGCTCCCAATAAAAACGGAGCATTTCATTGTTTACCTTTACAGCCGCCTTGATTTGGCTACTGCGATAACGCTTTACGAGTTCCTTGACCCATAGCGTGTAATCTTTATCTAATATGCCGATTGATTTATCCATAACCTTATTATATTTCGTTTATTGTCAGTTCGCCAGACATCAGCTTCGGGAGAAGCGCATCGCGAATATTCTCTAATTTAGTAATTTCCAATCGTCTATCAATGATAGATTGAAACAACGGATTTATTCGAGCGTTAATTTCCAACATATTCAGATTTGTAGGAATAGCAACTTCTGCATTTTCAAGGTCACCACGCCTTATATGCCCCATTGTTACAGCTTTATCTTTTGCAATGAGTTTGAATTTCTTTAAATGACGGTTTGTCCAATAATAAACAAACCACCGTGGATAGTTTTTCAACGGAGTAACTTTAAATAAATGTTGGTTTAATCCACATTTACCTCCACACCAAACATCAACCATAAGAGTTCCAGACCATGAGAATATAATATCCTCATTGTCTATAATGTAATCTGCATCTATGGAATCCGAACAGCGGTCGCTACAATCATCGCATTTACGTTGTCCCAATTCTTTTATTTTAAGTACTGGTAAACTTCGTTCAATATCAGTTGCCGGAAATTTCTGCATTGCCAACCCGTTTAGATAGACGGCTATATCAGTCAAACATCCCATAATAGAATCTTCAAGATATATGCTTCCACTGTCAAAGTAGTGGTCGAACAATGCCTGCGCCTGCTGCTCTAAATTATCATTTATCCGGCGGTTCAGCTCGATTTTATAATCAATAGAGGAAAGAATCTCCGTAATACGTTTCTGTTCTTCAAGAGGAGGTAGTTTTAATGACAATCTCTTTAAATCATCAATAGTAATTTGAGATTGAGCTGAACCAGTATCTAAATACCTTAGATTTGATAATTTGTATTTATAGTAAAAATATAGTGGCTCGCATATCTTATTATCCAATTCAACTGCTATCGATAAATTCGTTAGGAAACAATCCTCGCTGGAAATTTTAACATCGCCTGTTCCACCTACGCCACGAGCAACCACAATGATAGTTCCTTTGCGACAATTATAAGTTGTTGCAAATCCTACATTTCTATATCCAGACCAAATTGGATATGAACCGTTATTTTGCTTTGGAGGTAGTTTCCCATATTTCATATTGGAAATATCTCCTAATTTATATTCTTTCCACTGTTCCATAAATGAGAATTTAGCGGTTAAAATTATTGATTTTTAGTTCACCTGACATCAGCTTTGGGAGAAGTGAATCTCGCAAAGTGGTCAATTTGTTATTTTGAATGTCATTCCGCGTTATAACCTCCTTCATTTTCAGATAGAGGTTATTAAATTCGGCTACAACATCAGGTGTTGGATATATTGTTTTAATCAAAGAGAAATCGTCATATCCCAATGATTGTCTAACACCGCCAATAGCTCTTAATGCGACCTCATCTTTAAATACCGCAGTCCTTTTATAAAAGTCAAAGAAATAGTGGTAATTCGGTTCACACTTAAAGACAACATAAACCGGGCTAACGCAGCCGACAAAATCATATTCGTTTAATCCAATAGAACCGATGTTGATACGAGCTGGATTATAGGCAAACGACAACGGATTAACTATCAAATATTTCGACAAGTTTTTGCTAAACACTTGCTTTGTGAAATATTCCTCTGATAGAACCAATTCACCTGAATTTACAGGAGAAAGAACGGTTACATCTTCTCGATTACCAACTTTCTCAGTAACTTGTTTCGTAACTTCGCCCAAGCAAACAACCCTCCAACCTTTTGGTATCATTCCAAGTTCCGAATCCACAAATTCGCCGTCCTTGAATGGCTCGAAATCCACAAACCACGACTTGAACAACGCCTGTGCCTGCTGCTCTAAATTATCATTTCCACGCTTATTTTTGGGAAATGATGTTCTTCTGCCGTATGTCGAACAACACCACATGCTAATTTATGAATTTACGGTGTGAGAGTTTTACGTTGCTTTGATTAACCATAGCATAGTGCATGGTCGTGTCAATCTTGACATGACCAAGCAACCGTTGCACTTGTTCGACAGGCATACCTTTGTCGATAGCCATTGTAGCCAATGTGCGCCGGAACTTATGAGGATGAACACGTACAATCTTAGCCGAGCGGCCAAGTTTGCGCAGACGTGTTTCCACGCCCGAAATACCCAAACGCTTGTGCGGCTTAGCCAATGAAACAAAGAGTGCCTTATTTCGGTCTTTGCGAGAAGCCAAGTATTGTTGCAGATGTATCTTTGCCCGGGCATTAAAGTAAACGATACGTTCCTTGTTCCCTTTGCCGAAAACAATACATTCACGCTCGTTGAAGTTGATGTCCTCACGGTTAAGTTTCACCAACTCGCCCACACGCATACCAGTGGAAGCCAATATGTCAATGATGGCAAGGTCGCGGATTTCGGTGCAACTGTCACGGAGCTGTTCGATATTCTCATCGCTCAATACCTCTTTTACTTGTGTTCCGGTCTTAACCTTGTGTATTCTGCGGACGGGGCTTTTGATGATGTAATCTTCTTCTTCAAGCCAAGCAAAGAATGAAGAAAATATCCGGCGGATGTTGTCGATAGTTACACGGCTTGACTTGTTCTTCCGCTGGAACACGGCAAGATAGGCCCTGATGTCCTCGGTGGTGTAATCTGTTACCTTTTTAGGCATCTTTTTGAACAACTGCCGAATGGTAGAGCCATAGTATTTGATAGTCGGAGTGGTGCAGCCCTCCACTTGTTTTGCAGACAAGAAGATGTCAAGCAGACGGTCATTCGACACTGCATTTTCATGCAATGTCTCGCCGTCCTCGGTAATAGTGTACTGGCTTACAACCTGAAGCAATACGCTATTAAGGTGAGCTACTTGTTCAAAACTTAACACTTCTGCCATTGCGGTGCTGATTTCTTGGATTAATTTCTCTTTCATATCTTCGTTATTTTTGGGTGAACATAACGAAGAGTAGAAGTTTTTTACTTAACGGTAAAGCCAATTCTTGCCAACTGCTTGCGGATTTCATTTTCAAGTGTATGCGATTGGGCGAACAAATCCGACAGTTCGGAAGTAAGCCTCTCCATCTTCTCTTGGAACGGTTCACCGTCATCCTCCACTTCCGCAATGCCAACGTAACGACCGGGAGTAAGGATAAAGTCTTGCTTTTCTATATCCTCAATGGTTGCAATTGCAGAGAAGCCTTTTTCAGTTTCCAGCGTTCCGGCACGGAACTGTTCAAAGGTTTCTGCAATCCGTCCGATGTCATTACCGTGGTCTTCGGTTTCTTCACCACACGACAGTTCACGGTGTGTACGGTCTTTCATATAGCCCATGTTGCGAGCGTCAATGAAAAGCGTCTTGCCCGGTTGAGCCTTTTTCTTCGTCAAGAACCAAAGGCAGCAAGGTATCTGCACATTATAAAACAACTGCGACGGCATAGCTACAATGCCCTCTACCAAATCTGCATTGACAATGTTTTTGCGGATTTCGCCCTCTGTGCCTTGCTGTGAGGAAAGCGAGCCGTTGGCAAGCACTAATCCGATGCGTCCGTTGTCCGCCAAGTGATAAAGCATATGCTGCATCCAAGCAAAGTTGGCGTTGCCCTCCGGCGGTATGCCATATTGCCAGCGAGGGTCGTCACGCAGTTGGTCGCCGCCCCATTTGGAAATGTTGAACGGTGGATTAGCCATGACGAAATCCGCTTTGAGGAACGGATGTTTGTCATCGTGGAATGAATCGCCGAAGCTGTCGCCAAAGTTAGCCTCAATGCCACAAATGGCAAGATTCATTTGTGCCAATTTCCATGTGTTGCTGTTGAGTTCCTGCCCGTAAACAGAAATTTGGTTGATATTACCTCGGTGACGTTCGATAAACTTACTACTCTGTACAAACATACCTCCCGAACCACAAGCCGGGTCAAAGATTTTTCCTTTGTAGGGTTGGATAACCTCAACAATGGTGCGGACAACACATGATGGAGTGTAGAACTCACCGCCTTTCTTACCTTCTTCACGAGCGAACTCTCCAAGGAAGTATTCATATACACGCCCGAGCACATCACGGGCTTCTGTTCCTGTGAAATGCAGGTTGTTTTCAAAAATATCAATTACATTGCCCAAGCGGCGTTTGTCGAGTTCTGGACGGGCATAGTTTTTCGGGAGAATGCTTTTAAGCTGCCTGTTCTCCTGCTCCAACGCTTCCATTGCTGTATCAATGACAACTCCTATTTCAGCAGTAAGCGAAGCCTTGACGATTTTATCCCAACGGGCATCTGTAGGAACAAAAAAGATGTTGTCACCGATATATTCATCAGGGTCTTCCTCAAAGCCGGCACCCTCTGCTACAAGTTCATCGTGCTTAACTTTGAAGCAGTCGTTGATGTATTTTAAGAATACAAGTCCGAGCACTACACTTTTGTATTCGGCAGCATCAAGGTTGCCGCGTAATTCGTTTGCTGAATCCCACAAAGTTTGCTCGATGGTCTTCTTTGCTACATCTTTTGTTTTTGCCTTTTTTGCCATGGTCGTATATAAAAGTAAAACTCCATCACTATCCCTGCGAGGCAGACCAAAGCCTATAAGACAGCGAAGGAGTTTCGTATGTTATTTATTCTTATTCTTCAGGTCATTAGCGCAGTTGCTTTTTCAGTCACAAAGGTAATGCCTTTTCGTGGATTTTCTTGTATAATTCAAAAAAAGTGTATGTATGCACAAAATATAAACACTTTGCGATGTAGGTTTGGTGTCTGCTTATTTCAAGATTGCTCATTAGTATTTTGGTAAGATTACTTCAGAAAACCACACTAAATTCTATAAATATACTATATTTGCGAAGGCTTGTATAATGAGCCCCAATTAATGTGGAACATAGAGCGCAGATAGCACTGGAATGTGAAAGAACAGCCTATATTGAAGTTCCAAGAGAGTTAAGAATTAATAAAAGCGTTAAATATTCGCCCTTCAGAATGTACCATTAAAGATTAAGGCCATATTTCTGATTTATTACATACAAGATATTGAGTAACAATCGGTTGTAAATACGGAATATAATTACCGAAATAGGTGGAATTCTCAAATATCATTTACAATAAAACTTGGTACAGAGATTCCGCCAATACTTACTTACACTAAGGACGAATATTATACTCAACTTTTAATTTTGATAGCGGAAATAGTAAATACTTGAAATTAGTCGTTCCTGCAGGTTGTGCTGTTACATATCAAAGTGCAGATAGGTGGTCCAAATTTACGACCATAACGGAAATGTAATATAGGTTATGTTTTAGGCAGACTTGGGAAGATCATTCTTTCCAAGTCTGTCCTTTTATATTACTTGCATATTTCATAAATTTTTCGTATATTTACATCATAATCAAAGATTTAATCACAATATAAATTTTAGCTAAAATGAAAAGAAAAACACCAAGTATTAATTGAAAAACGGGGACAGAGACTATCGACGATGTTCAAATATCGTATATCTCCAAAGGGGTATCTTATGATAATATTTACGGCGTCTGTCTATTCGTAGGACGTAGAACTGATGACCCCACACCACGAGAGTTTCACTATATCTTTGAACTCGACATCGACCCTACGAAAGATATGACCATCTGTTTTCAGAAACGAGGTCGTTATATGGTAGGATTCTCCTATCTGCTAAATCCAAAAGCCGTAGAGGAGGGTTGTCTCGCCATTGTATTGCCCAACATGGTAGATATTCCCAAGTCCAATTGTATGCTTAATCTCTTTGAAGCCCATATAAAGAGTGATACGGTCATATTCGACTATACGACAAAGGAGGGCAAACAGAACGTATTCAAATTTCCACTCACGGGTTTTAACGAGAAATATTTAGAGCAGTTTATATAGATATAATTAAGAAATATGGGATTAGTATATAAAGACCTCATGGGTAAAATGGGGATAGATGATGAGGGTTTATTTGAACTTGCCTATTGCGAATTAGATTATATCTCTAATGAATTGCAAAAGATATATAAGTCTCCGTATATAAGTGATCTGAATAGCTACATATTATTCGCTATTAGGAAAATGTTGGATTCTTGGCAGTCAATTCATCTACTATGTGAAGATAGGATAGATGTTTCATCTTTGGTTACACTTAGTCGAATGATTGTCGATAACTATACTATATTACATTTCATCCATATTAACTCTAAAACGATAGAAGAAAGAGAATTAAGACATTACTTGTATGTTTTAGATGGGGTTGAAAATAGAATAAAGGAACTACGCAAATTTCCATCCTTGACTTTTGATCTCAATTATATTGAACAAACTGAAATAGATCAACTGGCCCAACAAATTGAAACAACTATGCAGAGTGATCTAAAGGCAAAAGATCAATTATTGAAAAAGATTAGAAATAATCCATTATGTAATGTTGATATGGAAAATATCATCCAAAGGCGTAATTGGAAATACAAAAAGTTAAATAATACGATAAAGGGAAATAGATTTTCATGGCTGGAATTATATCAACAAGCAGGAATTAAAAATAGTGTATCTCAATTCATATCTGGCTATATGTCTGAATTTGTCCACGGACTTTGTATGTCTAATATTGCATATAATACTCCTCCTTTTGAAAAAGGCCAAATCTTGAATATTAACACTGTATTTATCAATAAAACAACAGATATTATCAAAAAGTTATTCCAAAACGACCTTGCTAAAAACGATATTGATATTCGAAAATCAGATATAGCGACCTCATTGCTTTTAATGGTTACTCCTGAATATATTTCAGAAAAACTATTACAAATTGCAGATAAAACAAAAGCAACACAACATTCTTAAAAGGAGAGAGGAAAGAAATTTCCTCTTTTTTTCTGAACCGAGGTTGGGGTCGGTTGCAGAGAAATCCAATAAATGAATACGCTTAATTCTCTATCAACTAATAACATAATTGCTTATGAATGACACGTGTTAAATGCTTTATGTAGCACAAGGAATGAAATTTTACCTAACAAATTAAGAATCTGCAAATTACAAACAATTTGCAAGCAAGAAAATGTGATACAGAGTGTGTTACAGACCGATTTTAGGATGCGAGTGGAGCACTCGGCAGAGTGCGTAACGTGAAATAGCTCAGTTGGTTACCCCAAAACGCGCAGCGTTTTGGGGGCTTGAGAGCGCAACCTTGCCAAGGTTGGGGTCGCGAGTTCGAGTCTCGTTTTCCGCTCCCGGAGCCTTTGAAAAGAGGCGGCAATAAAGAGCAAAAACCTTATGTATCAATGATATGTAAGGTTTTTTCGTTTTTGGGTTGAAGTTGTAAAAAAAGCCTGCCTGCTAAAGAGCGATGGGGTGGATACCGCAAATAGGGCGGAACTGTTTGCCGATCCCGGTTCGGGGTGGAATCAAAGCCCGGACAGAAAGATATGCTGACCGAGAGCGTATTATCCGTGCAACAGCCGCAAGAGATGAAGCCCGACACAAAGCCGCAGGTCAAACCGGAACAGCAACAGAAACCGAGGCCGCGTGTTAGAACTTACTCGCCGAGAAAACGGGGAAGGCATCTTTGATTTAATACATATAATTTCTTGTATACTTTATAAAATGCTATTTTTGGAAAAAAATCTGAAATATGTCAAATAATATAACGTCTATCACGCGACAGTTAATCGCAGATGAAATAGAAACTTCTAAAATATCTATTTGCGGAAAGTTGAATGACGCCGAATTTCTAAATAGAATATTTGATTTAGAACAATTGCCATCTCAAGACAAACGATACAAAACCGCATTTGGAGATATTAGTTGTCATTCTCGATTTGGCGACTACGAAACTATTACTTGGATGTTTAACGACAGCCGTTTTAATTTGTTACACTGTAACGATGAATTATTTATTCGTTTTATATGTGAAACACTAAATCCGGCTGTAATGCACAAACAGGAAGATTTAGATAAGCTCAAAGCTATATATAGTAGATATTTACGAGGTGATGGATATGAATTATATATTCGATATAATATTTCCTCAATGCCTATATATGGTGTGAGAAAAATAGAAACAGGCATTGATATTCAAGAAAAATCAATACAGCAATATTTAGATTCTGAATATGTCCTGTCAAAAGTAAATTTGATGAAATCTATGGTCAAAACAAATACTGATTTGGCTTTAGGCAGCGCAAAAGAATTATTGGAAATCGTATGTAAAAGTATTTTATCGGAGAAAAAAATCTCATATACAGACGATATGACCCTTTCAAAACTTTTTAAGGAAACTATCAATTCAGTAGGAATATTAGAATCATCTTCGGCCAGTAATAAAGAACAAGCAGACCGCTCAATACGCCAAATTTTGAGCGGTTTAAATAGTGTTATTCAAGGAGTTTCAGAATTGCGTAATGGGTATGGATCTGGCCATGGCAAAGAGGCATCTTTCAAAAGATTAGAGCCTCAATATGTAGAATTTGTCGTGTCAATTGTTTCAAATATAGTAGTTTTCATTTTGCAAATTAATGGAGAAACAACGCCATTGCAGAATTAATAACAATAACAGAGTGGAGATTATCTCCCACTCAAACGTTTATATTCTACAATCTGTTCTTCGCAGACCTTTTCCACAATGTCGCGGAGTAGTTCGATCTTGGGGACGAGGGCGTCGATGTCGGCTTTTGTTACAACGAATTTGTCATTGTAGCGGGCTTCCAGATAGGCGCGGCGCAGCAGGTCGAACAGGCGTTTTTCTTCATCCGTGTCGCAGGGGAATACTTTTGCCAATTCCAGCGTATAGGGTTTACATTTCCCGATCAGAAATTCAAGATCATGTTCTTTATACCCGTAAAGAATATAAACCAACGGGATAGCTTTTAGAAAATACTCGGCAGCTTGGTGAAGATAAAAAGATGCTTGGACAAATCTGTTTTTGTGGATGTTAGTAATAGCGTCATCAAAGAAATATGTAGCGCGAATATATTTGCTTGTATAATACTCTTCCGCCATTGCCTTAATCTCCGCATAGTCCAATTCTTTTGGTGTGGTTAACAGACATTCGCCCGAATCGTAGAGCATGATTCCCTTTGCGACGATCTCGACGTAGAAATAACGTCCCATCGTCAGGGCGTCGTTCAGCTTGGAGATGCTTTCGTTGATAATCTGGGGTCGGGGCAGGTTCTCGTCGTTCTTCCCGGCTGCAAACCGCTCCCTAACGCGGGCCTCTACCGTGCTTTCCCGTTCTCCCAGCCGACGCTTGGTAACGACCAGCAGATCGTAGTCGCTCATGTAGATTGTCCGCACGCCGTAGTCGCGCCGTTCGTCGCGTTCGACATAGGTATTCGCCGCATAACTCCCGTATAGGATAATCATAACGACATCTTTCACCTCGTCGCGGATCAGTGCGGCCAATTCGTGTAAATCCCGCTGTTTGCGTTCGGGCAGAAAGTCGATGGAGTTCTTCATACCTACAAAATTAGCAAGATTTTTCCAAAAACACACGGCCCGTTGGTATTAGATTCGAAATTGTTCGTATATTTGTTTCACGATTCCTTGAAGCAGTTTCGTTGTATAGGGGCGGCAGAAGCCGTCCGGGAACAAACTGGCAAGCAACTACTATGCAAACTTCAAGGAATTATCTCGATTCGGCATAGCCGACGGACATAACATATAAAGGGTAAACAACTCTTTATACCGTTAAGCAAACGTGGAAACCTCTTTCGAGAGGGTTTGAATCAGGTATAATAGTTGTCAGTCCTTGTTATGTCCTGCCCTTTACGGGCGGGGCAGGCAAGGGCGCAGGACAGCTTACTGATTCGGGTTTTCCACGACCTGCTTAACGGGGCTGCAAATGCGCCCCTTTTTTATTTCTATCCGGGGCGCACTCCCACAATCTCAACCCCGGTATTATGTCACGGCAAATCAATCGAAAAGAGGCGTTTTTGGCATCCGTCGGCCCTTGGTCGGCGGGCATTGCCGTGTCTGCCGGGGGCTTCACAAGGACGGCGGACATGGCCCTGAAATCTGGTAGTAACACGCAAGTAATCCCGTGCCCGGCCGTCCTTTTTATTATGCGGATGCGGGCGGCCGAAACGAATTCTTCAATCTGTGAAGTTGCGTCACTTGATTGTTTCGGCCCCGCATCCGCTTTTTAATCCGACAACCACAAACTATGGAACCAGCCTTTACCCTCGGCATCCTGTACGGCTGCGGCTGCGGTTTCCGCACGGCGCAGTATTTCGAACAACTCGCCGCATACTATCTGAAATCCATGTCGCGCGTCCGGGTGCTGATCGCTCTGACGGGCAAAGCCGAGCGGTCGGTTGCGGCCTGTCTTTTGGAACAACGAGCGAAGCACTCCGGGCTGGAGGTCGCCGTCGTGCTGACGGCCCGGCAATGGCGGGAATATCTGCAAAACATTTCGCACGGCAAAGCCGCCGAATGCAACCCGATTATCGACGCGGCGGATCGTCGGGAGGTGATGGAACGGTGCGCGGAGCGTTTTTCGCCTCCGGAGCTGTTCCGGCTGTTTATCGAGCGTTGCGACCTGCTCGTTTTTCAAGAACACCATGCCGGGGCACAAATGGTCGGACTGATGCGCGAACTGCTGACGGATATGGCCGTGCCGCTGCCCGTGCAGTACGAACTTCTCCATCCCGGCTATGCGAGCCTGCATTATCCGGCCGACCGGAAGCAGTACCGAATATACGGAGGCCCTTACTACGATCCCTATCAGGAGATTCGGCAGAGCGTCGCCTACCTGCGGCGCAATAATTTCGTGATCCGGGCGGAACACCTTCCGATGATCTTCGTGCGCAAATGGCAGTCCGCGCCGCCGGGGTGGTATCATTACCTGACGACCCCGGACGATACGGACATGATATTCCGCCTGCGGGAAACGCCGCGCCACGATCATCTTTCGCTCAAAGTGTTCGCATACGCCTATGCCGTAAGGCATGATATGTGGGCGGGAGGCCGGGAAACCCCGTCGGGGGTCGACGCGATAAGGCGGTTCCGGCAATTCCGGCAACTGTTGGAGATCATAGCCGCCCGGCGGGAAGCGGGGGAGCGGGTGGAATCGTTCGACCTGATGGATTTCGACGAATATGATAAAATGCTCCGCCAAAATAGATAGAATAAAAGATTTGTTTTTGTCTAAAAGACTGTCTGTCTTCGTATTGACACATAGAAATGCAGCGAGGAGCAAAAGGTGAGCTGAAAACCGAAAGGTCGCCATAACATTCTGATACATAACGGAAAGAAACTGCAGGATCGGTTTCCGGTTTCCCGCTCCAAAACAAAAATAGAATCCTTACGACAAGTTTCGGCAAGTCGTAAGGATTTTTCTTTTATACCCGTCGGCGGATCTTTTGCTTCCGCAGGGGGAATTACTTTTCCGGGATGAACAGTCCGGACATGTTCGCCTGTTCGAGGGTGAGGAGCCCGACTTTTTTAGGAATGCCGCCGGCATATCCCGTCAGGCTGCCGTCGCTGCCCACGACCCGGTGGCAGGGGATGATAATGCTGATCGGATTGTGCCCTACGGCAC
>ENA-OUOW01000569-OUOW01000569.1-human-gut-metagenome-genome-assembly--contig:-NODE-569-length-31642-cov-4.328268_pt1 | contig 31642 bp, 45 predicted proteins | sample MGYA00237938_ERZ548769 | MGnify/ENA primary metagenome ERZ548769 (study PRJEB26490, sample SAMN05356870) | human gut metagenome | biome: terrestrial biome; feature: human-associated habitat; material... | reverse complement strand
CATCGGCTCCGGCCCCTCCGGCATCACCTGCGCCGGCGAGCTTGCGCGTAACGGCTTTGACGTCACTGTCTTCGAGGCATTCTTCACCGGCGGCGGCGTGCTTGTCTACGGCATTCCCGAGTTCCGTCTGCCCAAGGCCGTTGTCAAGCGCGAGATCGACGGCCTCAAGGAGCTGGGCGTCAAGTTTGAGTTCAACTCCGTTATGGGCAACCTGGCCAATGCCGACGAGCTCCTGGGCGAGAAGGGCTTCGACGCCATTTACGTGGCAACTGGCGCCGGCCTGCCTAAGTTCCTCAACATCCCCGGCGAGAACCTGCCCAACGTGTACTTCGCCAACGAGTACCTCACCCGTGTGAACCTCATGAAGGCGAACAAGTTCCCCGAGTACGACACCCCCACCAAGCACGCCAAGCAGGTCGTGGTCTTTGGTGGCGGCAACGTCGCCATGGATGCTGTCCGTACGGCAAAGCGCCTGGGTGCCGAGCGCGCCATCATCGCCTATCGCCGCACCGAGGCCGAGATGCCCGCCCGTCGCGCCGAGCTTCACCACGCCAAGGCCGAGGGCGTCGAGGTTATGCCACTTGTCTCGCCGCTCGAGTTCATCGCTGGCGAGGACGGCAATGTGTGCGCCGTGAAGGTCCAGAAGATGGAGCTGGGCGAGCCCGACGCCTCCGGCCGTCGTCGTCCCATCCCCATCGAGGGCGCCGTCGAGGAGATCCCCTGCGACGTGGCCATCTCCGCCATTGGCACCAACGCCAACCCCTTCGCCAAGAAGATTGGCGGCATGGACCTCAACAAGTGGGGCTACATCGTGGCCGATGAGAATGGCCGCACCTCCAACCCCCGCATCTGGGCTGGTGGCGACATCGTCACGGGTGCCGCAACGGTCATCCTGGCCATGGGCGCCGGCAAGACCGCCGCAGCAAGCATCACCGAGACGCTAACTGCCGAGTAGCACCGCGCTTCTCGCAAGCACAGCCGCGTTCGCGGGCCCCGAGGTTGCCTGGCCTCGGGGCCCGCTTTTTGCGCGCGCCCATGGGTTGTTTTCGGCCCAACCGGAAACCTGCGGCTTAGTTGCAGTTGGGCTCGTGCATCACCAAGAAGACCCGCAGGTAGAGAGCCCGTGACCTTCTCGGGTGCTGCTATTAACCCGCAGGTTTTCTCAGCGGGCGAGCAACGCATGGCGGGATGGAGCATCGCCGCGCACAATTATCCCCAGCAGTCGTTTTCGCACGAAATTCTTGGGTCAAGCTAGCTGTAACTGTGAAAATACCGTACCCATCAGGAATTACGTTGAATAATTGGCGTCCTCGGCCAGCGATTTGCAGAGCCCTCGGCATGTAGGAAAGCGGCGCGCGATTGAAAGCTCGCTGCACTAGTGCACGAAAATGGCCTATCGGACGGAATTTTTCTTCAGGCTGCACAAAAGTGCCCTATCGGACGGTTTCCTTCACGCATCCTCATCAAAAGTTGAATATCATTTGCATGAACATACATATTTCTATGTATATATGCAATTACATGCAACGTTGATTTGAAGTTTGATATCATTGCGCAGGGGGCACCGTTCGATAGGGCGTTTTTGTGCATCAGTCTCCAAAATCCCGTTCGATAGAGCGTTTTTATGCAGCCAGCGGGGAATCACGTAGCTTTGGGACGCCTGCTGCAACGACCCGGAGACAGCCCACATGTAATCGAGAAGAACCGAACGCCACGCCGCAGGGAGGACCCTTGGGAAAGCTTCACGACCTTGCACATGCGCTCGCCATCACGCTCACGGCAGTAGTGCTGAGCCTCTCTCTTGCTGCTTGTGGCAGCGGCACCGCTCAACAGGCGGATTCCCAAGACCAGCCGCAATCCACTGCAATCTCCCGCGACGGCAGCTACACCAGCAAGGAGGACGTGGCACTCTACCTGCACACCTACGGAGAGCTTCCATCAAACTTCATCTCGAAGACAAAGGCCAGCGAGGCAGGGTGGAACCCGCAGGAGGGCAACCTCGACAAGGTCTGCCCAGGCAAGAGCATTGGCGGCAGCGTCTTCTACAATGATGACGGTGCGCTGCCGGACGCTCCGGGACGCACCTGGCACGAATGCGACATTAACTACCAGGGCGGGCATCGCGGTCCAGAACGCATTGTGTACTCCAACGATGGCCTCGTGTACTACACGCCAGACCACTACCAGACCTTTGAGCAGCTCTACTAGGAGGAGCCGTGGCAACCGTGAAGATCCGTGAGGCAAGCGATGCCTCTGAGCAGGAGATATTCCAGCAGATTGCAAAGAAGCTCAGGTTTCCCAGCTACTTTGGCAATAACTTCGCCGCGCTAGAGGACTGCCTTGGCGACATGACCGAGAGCACCCGCGTCGACGTCGTTCGCTACCGCGACGACCCCGACCCAAAGCGCCGGGCGTTTTTTGGGACCCTCTGCGCCGTGGTAGCTCGAGTGGCGCTTGAGAACCCCAACGTCCACCTTACGATGTACGAGAAGTAATCGCACGAAGCACAAGCGGCTGACCAGCGGCGTTGTCTTTATTGCGAAGAGCCACGGGACGCACGGCAACCGTTCCACACGCCGCGCATGTCACCCCAAAGACAGCGATGCCAAGCGCGTAAAGGCCCGTCCCCTCGCTTGTCAGGCTGCGGTAAGGCAAGCGTCACAGTTCAAAAAAGCCGCAGCCGCAGGTAGCGCCAATGCCTACGCCAAGGGCGGCATGGGCTTCCACGCGGGGTCGTGCAGCGCCTTCTTCGAGTCGCGGTACCCCGCCCAGAGCCTCGCCCAGCTGGGGCCAAAGTGGCCTCGGTCAACCAGAACCAGGCGCAGGAACTCCTTTGCGAACGAGAGGAACGTGCCAAAGCCATAACCTACGGGGTTGTAGTCGCCGTGCAGCATGAAATAGCGCGCCATGTACCCGCGGTTGCGCATGATGTAGTAGCGAGTCATGTCGGAGGTGGAGGAGATCTGCCGCACGCCGGATGCGCCAACCTCCTGGTGGGGGACCTCGCGTGTGCGTCGCAGCACGTAGTCCGGCACCAGCACGGGCTGGCACACCTTGCTGGCCAGGTAGCCGTAGATGGCATCGTCGTAGTAGATGAAGAAGCGGTAGTCGGGCAGCCCAATCTTCTCGACCACGCGGCGCCTGAACAGGGCGCCCTCGAAGCACATGACGTTCACGTCCAGGTGGTCGGCGCCATCAAAGCCCGCACGCGAGAGCGGGTTGTAGATGCACAGCGAGGTCATGAAGTGGTGCTGCCAGAAGAAGGGCGTGCCGTCGTAGTCGTAGCGCTGGCCCTGCACCACGTCGTACCGGTCGGACCACGGCTCCAGGCGCTCCAGCGCCTCGGGGAGCACGGCTACGTCGTCGTCCATGACCCAGAACCACTCGGCGCCAAGCTCGAAGGCGCGCTTCACACCCTCTGAGAAGCCTCCGGAACCGCCGGTGTTGGTCTCCTGCGGGTCGTAGACCACACGCTCCACACCGCCGGCAGAATCGGGCTCTGAGGGCGTCTCTCCCCATTGCGCCGCAAGGCGCGCGGAGAGGTCTGCCGTCATCTGCGCCGTCTTGGGGGAGTTCTCGTTGTCAACCACCACAATTCGCCACGGCGCAACCGTAAGGGCCGCGATTGAGTCGAAGAGCGAGCCCAGCAGCTCCTGACGCTTGAAGGTGACTATCACAATAGCGAGGCGATCCATATCCCATCCAAGGCTGCGGTGGCTGGCATGACATGCGTGGCGCGTTCCGGGCGGGCGAGCAATGCGCCAGCCCCGCGCCAAGTCACTGTATTATAGGGTACGGCCGCGGACGCACCGTGGCGGTTGGCGGCAGGGAGGTCACGTGGAAGCCACGAAACCAGAAAGCAGGACGCCCAAGGGCAGCAGGCGCTTCTCGCACAAGGTGTCGGTGGTGGTCCCCACCTACAACGTGGAGCGCTACCTCGACCAGTGTCTCACCAGCATCCAGATGCAGCCGTTCGCGAACATCGAGGTCATCTGCGTGAACGACGGCTCGACCGACGGTTCGCTGGCCATCATGCAAGAGCACGCCGCGTGCGACCCGCGCATACGCGTTGTCGACAAGCCAAATGCCGGATACGGGGCCGCGTGCAACACCGGCATTGATGCCGCCACCGGCGACTACGTGGCCATTGTCGAGCCGGACGACTACCTCACGGGCAACATGTTTGGCGACCTTCTCGCCTTTGCAGACTCGCTCGACGGAGGCCCGGTTGACATTGTGAAGTCGTCCTACTGGCGCATCTTCAACGCCGGCACCCCCAATGAGCTGCGCACGGTTTGCCTGTACCAGGACCGCGTGAACCCACCGAGCCAGCCCTTTGCCATTGGAGACGGCGTCGCCCTCCTCGAGCACCACCCCTCAATCTGGACCGCGCTCTACCGCAAGGAGTTCCTGGACGAGAAGCACGTCCGCTTCCGTGAGTACCCGGGCGCCGCCTGGGCCGACAACCCCTTCCTGGTAGAGACGCTCTGCCAGACGGACCGCATAGCCTATGTGAACCGCCCCTACTACAACTATCGCGAGGACACAGAGGAGAAGCTCGTTGCCTCCACGCGCCGTGACCCCCTGCTGCCAATAAAGCGCTGGAACGACATGCAGGATATCGTCGAGAGCCTGGGCGTCACGGACAGGCGCGTGCTCGCGGCGCAGACCAAGCGCGGCATCAACTACTGCGGCCTCACCATCGATGCGGTTGGGCTGGACCATCCCGGCGTGTGCGAGGCGGTCACAGCCCTCTACCAGCGGCTTGACTACGACCTGGTGATGGAGCAGCCGCTCGTGACGCCAGCCGCCAAGCGGCTCTACTGCGAGCTCACGGGCCAGCCAGAGCCCAAGATAGGCCGTCTCTCGATGCTGCCGGCTGCCGCAAGCGAGGTTTGGTACCGCCTGCGGCACACAAGCCCCGGCTACACGTGGTTCTCGATCACGAGCTTCATGCGGCATCGCAGGGGCCGCACCGGCGAGGGCGAGTAGCAGCGGCCCCATGGGCAAGTCCCAGCGTCCGCGGCTACCCCTACAGCGACGTGCAGAACGGGCCCAGGCCCCTCTCGCCGCCAGGCTTCATGAACGAGGCGAGAAACCCCTCGGTGTAGGCAAGGCCGGCGTTGCCGGACCTGATGGGGCCCTGCATGGCCTTTGCGCCAATGCCGCGGGGGCGTGCCACGTCGGCAGCAAGACGCGCTCGGTCGGTGGAGACCATCTCGCCAACCAGCTGGCGGCGCTCGGCCACGGAGAGGCCAGAGCGGTCGGAGAAGACGCTCGCCACGCAGTCCACAAGGCACTCGAAGTAACGGTTCTGGATAAGCCCCATGCTGGTTGGGTCGCCGTCGAGCCCCCAGTGGTGGTAGACGCCAACAAGGGTGCCGTACTGCCGCTCGAGCGCTCGGTAGTCGCGCACCGAGAAGCCCGGAACCCGCTGCGGCGAGCGGCACTCCACGTGATAGCGAATGTTGCCCGTAAGGCCAACGCGCTCGACGTCGCGCACGTAGCCGGCGATGAAGGAGAGGGCGTCCGTGCAGTCACCGTCACCGTCTGCAAATGAGAGGCCCAGGCGCTCGACGCGCGAGCGCAGGAACAGCTTGGCACAGGGCGACGTGAGGAGGTTGCCCTCGAAGAGCTGCCAGGCGCCTGCACGGAAGTCATGCTGTGTGGGGAAAACGCAAGCGGGTTGGTTTGCCTCAACGGAATCCTGACGGTGTCCGTCGCCCACGACCGTTGCCGAATAGCCGGCAATGGTCAGCTCGAGCAAGGACTCCTCCGCCGCACCAACCAGGTCTGCGAGCATGCCCGGGTTGGCCCAGCCACTTGCGTCAAAGAATACCAGGTAGTGGCCGCGCGCACGAGACATCCCCAGGTCGAGCGCAGCCGCCAGACCACAGCCGTCCGCCTGCGCCAGCGAAATGGTGAGGTCCCTCTGCGCCATGTTGTCGACGATGCCCGCCGTCCCGTCCGTCGAGCCGCCATCGACCACAATGGTCTCATGGCTTCTCAGCGTCTGGTTTTGGATGCTCTCGAGGGCACGACGTATTGTGGCAGCGTCATCGCGTGCGGCGATGACAATCGAGACAACAGGCTCCCTGTGCATGGTGCTCGGCATATCCTGGCGCGACCCTCCTCCCCGAAGACCGTCCCAGTGGGCTACCTCACAGCCCCAATCAACTGTTGACGAAAGGGTATCAGCCGTTCGTGAAGCCAGCGTGACAATCGGGGGCAACTACCATTACTACAAATAAAGCCCAGGAGAGGGACACAGCACCAAAGTCGCCAGTGCCATTCGCCACCCAAACCGGGACGTTCGCGGAGGCAGGGGCCTAGCCCTCGTTGCTCACGAGCGTGCCCACGGCAAGGCCGAGCGACGCCTGGTCAATCACGCGATAGCCTGTCGAGACAGCATTGCCGCTCTCGTCGGTGGTGGTCTCGTCCACCACGGGCGCGTCGACCTTAGAAAGGCCGTCGGTCCCCGCGGACTGGACCTTCTCGGCCAAATCGAGGATGTCTTGCGATGACATGTCGGTGCGAATGGACGAGAGGAAGTCGGACGCACGGCTGATGAGCGAGTTCACGCCCGCACCCGAGAGCGAGCGCACCTCGTCCCACACTTCGCTTGTCGAGACGATGACGTGCGTTATCGGCAGGTTGGCTGCCGTGGAGAGAGGAGAGACGCAGGCACTGGCGCCGGAGCTGCTGAAGAGCTCTGCCAGCGTGGTGTCCTGCCCGTTGTAGGAGACCTTAACGTCGGTGGGAATGGAGACGAGCTTGCCCGTGGCGGTGGTCTCGTCATAGACCAGAAGCTCCGCCGAGGAGAGGTTTGCCCCGCCGGTCTCCGAGGCGTCCAGGTTGTCCGTCGTGAGGAGGAGCACCCCCGCGAAGGAGTCGCTCGAGACCGTATAGCCAAGGTCAGAGACCGTAGACGTCTTGCTCACCGAGGAGCTGAGGCTATTGTCCCCCAGGTGCGACTGCGCCTGTGCGCGGCGCCACGCAACGGAGACCACGATGCCCACGGCAACAAAGACCACCACCAGCACGATGGCGGCAATGATGTTGCGGTGCGGATTGTCGTGGGGGACGTCGGTCCTCTCGAATCGCTCGCGCTGCCTTGCCATGGAATCCCTCCCGTCACCCAACACCTGGAGCCGGGCGTCCCGGCATCTAGAAGAGCATACCTGAAGCCGAGACAACAAGTCCCACGATGACGCCTACCGCGTAGACGAAGGCGGTAACGGCCACGTTCTGTCGCACGTTACTGTTGGTGCGGAAGAGCACGAGCAGCCCGACTCCACCCGAGGCGAGAAGGCCCGCAACCATGGGGCCGGCGCCAAGGACGCCGTCGAGGTAGAGCTCGGTAATCGCGACGGACGCGCCACAGTTTGGGATCAGTCCCACGAGTGCGGCCAAGAATGTTGCGCGCACGGGGTGACTACCCAAGATCTGGGCGAGCGAGTCTTCACCCAGCACCTCGATGAGCAGGCCAAAGAGGAACGTGATGAGAAGGATGAAGCCGGTCACCTGCACGGTATGGATAGCTGCAGACCGTACGATGGCCCAGCGCCCGTGCCCGTGGTGGTGATGGCCATGGGCGACGTTACCAGCGGTCTGCTCGGCAGGCTCGCCCTGCTCGGCACCCTCGTCCTCCTCGCAGTGGCAGTGCGCGCGCTCGCAGAGGTCGTGGATGTGCGGTCTGGGGGTGCCCACGTGGCGCACGGCGTGAAGCACGGCATCCACCAGAAGGCCTACCACCATACCCACGACCACCTTGAGCAGCATGATTGAGAGCAGTCGCTCCATGGGCTCCTGATGGGCGAGAAACACCGGCACCATCTCGTCCGAGGTCGAGAGAATCACGGCAACGAGCGTGCCCGCGGTCACCACGCCACCCGAGAAAAGCGTTGCAGCCATGGCAGAGAACCCACACTGGGGAATGGCGCCGAGAAGCGCTCCCACGACAGGCCCGGCGTGGCCCGCGCGCGCCACAAGGCCCTCCATGCGGCCCCCGGTAGAGTGCTCGAGCGCTTCCATGGCAAGGTAGGTCACAAATAGGAACGGCACCAGCTCGAGGGTGTCGAGCAACGAATCGGCAATAACGTCGACGAGCATGTCCAAAGCATATCCTCCAACACGTACAGGCACTGGGCTATACCCAGGGCTCGATAAGTCCGTCGGGATATTCTACCCAGACAAAGGTGAGTCCCTGCGCCGGTGCGCACGGACCGGCGGCAGCCCTGTCGCGCGCCGCAAGCACACGAGAGATCCAAGAGGGGTCCCGATGCCCCCTTCCGACCTCCACAAGGGTGCCGGCTATGGTACGCACCATGTTGTGAAGAAATGCGTTTCCCGTGACGTCTATGGCCACCAGGGACTCCCCCGCCTCCTCCACGATTGAGACCCCAACGCGCTCGAGATAGCGGCTCGTAGGCTTTCCCTCTGCCGAAGCCGCCTTGCAGAAGCTCTTGAAGTCGTGCTCCCCTACCAGGCAGGCGGCGCCGGCTTCCATGGCTTCGACGTCAAGGCTTCCCCGATACCACCACGCATGGTCCCATGCGAGCACGGGACGGGCGTCACCCGTGGCAATGCGGTAGCGATACGAACGAGACGTGGCGTCAAAGCGCGCCGAGAAGGGCGCGTCTGCGCGGTAGAGCCCCCGGATGGAGATGTCATCCGGCGTGAGCGCCACGAGCGATCGCGTGAGTGTGCGACCGGAAAGGTTGAGCTCCTGTTCGCTCACGGGAACGCTCACGTACTGGGCAAGCGCATGGACTCCCGAGTCCGTGCGACCGGCGCATACAAGCTCGACCTCGCGGCGCAGGACGGTCGAGAGGGCACGATGCAGTTCGCCCGCCACCGTTCGCATACCGGGCTGCTCGGCAAAGCCGGCAAAGCCCGTTCCGCGATACCCCACGCAGAGCACCAGGGTACCTACGGCAGAAGTCCCGTTAACAAGGGGAACCTCACGCTCGGTGCGGCTTGGCCTATGGATTGTCACAGGGGTCTTTGGTGCTTCGAACATGTGGCGTGGGCTCTCTTCCGAAGATTGGTTGGACACCTCATGGAGCTTACCATGAGGTCTTGTGGCGTCATGCAGAAGAAGGGCCCCAGCCGATAGGCTGGGACCCTTCTCGTTAGCGTGTGTAGAGTAGGCCCTACTCGGACTTCTCCTCGGCCTCGGGCTCGTCGGCCTTGGGCTCCTCGGCAGGGGCCTCCTCAGCCTTGGGCTCCTCGGCAGGCGCCGCGGCAACCTTGGTCACGGTAGCCTTGGGCTCAGCCTTGGTCTTGGGCGTGACGGCCTCGGTCACGAGCTCCATGATGACGACCTCGGCGCCGTCGCCCTTGCGGGGGCCAAGCTTCATGATGCGGGTATAACCGCCGTTGCGGTCGGCCCACATGCCCTGCGCGGCCTTCTCAAAGACCTCGCGGACGATCTCCTTGTCCCCAACCTTGGCGATGGCAAGGCGACGGGAGTGAAGATCGCCCTTCTTTGCCCAGGTGATGACCTTGTCCACGTCAGGACGAATGGCCTTGGCGCGCGGCTCAAGGGTCTTGATGCGATCGTTAGCAAGCAGGGCAGAAACAAGGCTCTTCTTCATTGCCTTGGTGTGGCTGGCATCGGTGCCGAGCTTCATGCCCCTCTTCTTGTTGTGCCTCATGTCTAGCTTCTCCTATGCGATGCGTGCGGCGGCCTAAGCCTTGAGGGAAAGTCCCATGGACTCGAGCTTGTCCTTGACTTCCTCGATGGACTTGACGCCAAAGTTGCGGATGTTGAGAAGGTCGTTCTCGGAGAACTCCACGAGCTGACGCACGGAGTGGATGCCAGCGCGCTTCAGGCAGTTGTAGGAACGGACGGAGAGGTCCAGGTCCTCGATCTGCTTGTCGAGCTCGGCGTTGTCCTCCTCGGCGCCTGTCGCGAAGATCGACTCGTCCTCCTGGGGCTCGTCGACGTCCGCGAGGCCCATGAAGGCCGTCATGTGCTGGTTGATGATGTTGGCGGCCTCGACAATCGCGTCGCGCGGGCTGATGGAGCCGTTAGTCTCCACCTCGAGCAGCAGGCGGTCGTAGTCGGTGTGGCGACCAACGCGGCAAGGCTCGACGGACTTGGCGCAGCGGCGCACGGGCGAGTAGAGCGAATCCACGTGGATGATGCCGATGGGGTCGCTCTCGCGCTCGTTGTCGTCACCAGAGACGTAACCGCGACCAATGCCAATGCGCATCTTCATAGAGAGGTGCGCGTCGGCGCCGAGGGTGCAGATGACGTGGTCGGGGTTCACGAGCGTGAACTCCGCAGGGACGTCAAAGTCCCCACCGGTGACCGTCATGGGGCCGTCGACGTTGATGGAGGCGGTGGCCTCATCGCCGGTGCCCATGGAGCGGAACACCAGACCCTTAACGTTGAGGACGATATCGGTGACGTCCTCGTAGACACCCGGCACGGTGGTGAACTCGTGCTGCACGCCATCAATCTGAATGGCCTCGACGGCTGCGCCCTCGAGGGAGGACAGCAGAACGCGACGCAGGGAGTTACCGAGCGTGTCACCATAGCCACGCTCGAGCGGCTCTGCGCTCACGCGCGCGAGGTTGTCGCTAATCTCTTCTACCGACACGGTGGGCCGGATGAACTCGGACATTGCTACCTCCAAACTGAGTCGGGCTTACTTGGAGTAAAGCTCGACGATGAGCTGGGCATCGATGTCGAGGTCGATCTGGTCACGGTTGGGAAGCTGGAGTACGGTGCCCTGGAGCTTCTCGATGTCGACCTCAAGCCAGGCCGGCACAGCCATGTGCTCGGAGGAGATGAGGGCCTCCTTGATGGGGAGAAGGTCCTTGGCCTTGGGGGCCACGGCGACCACGTCGCCAGCCTTCACCTGGTAGGAGGGGATGTCGACGCGGTGGCCGTTCACGGTGATGTGACCATGAAGAACGGTCTGACGGGCCTCCTTGCGGGTGCGAGCAAAGCCAAGGCGGAACACGACGTTGTCGAGCCTGGACTCGAGGATGGTCATGAGGTTGTCGCCCGTGATGCCCTCGCGCTTAAGAGCCAGCTTGTAGTAGCTGCGGAACTGCTTCTCGAGAACGCCATAGATGAACTTGGCCTTCTGCTTCTCGCGAAGCTGCGTGCCGTACTCGCTCTCCTGACGGCGACGCTGCTTGGGCTGACGGTGAGATTCCTTGTTGATTCCCATGACGACGGGATCGATGCCGAGCTGACGGCACCGCTTAAGGACAGGCGTCCTGTCAACTGCCATTAGTGGTGTCCTTCCTAGCTACACGCGACGACGCTTGCACGGACGGCAACCGTTGTGCGGAATGGGGGTCTTGTCCTGGATGCCCGAAACCTCGAGGCCGGCGGCCTGAAGGGAGCGGATGGCCGTCTCACGGCCGGAGCCGGGGCCCTTGACGAACACGGCGACCTTGTGCAGGCCGTGCTCCATGGCTGCCTTGGCAGCGGCCTCGGCGGCAAGCTGCGCCGCGAACGGGGTGGACTTACGGGAGCCCTTGAAGCCAACGGTGCCGCCGGACTGCCAGGAGATCACGTTGCCCTGGGGGTCGGTGATGGAGACGATGGTGTTGTTGAAGGTGCTCTTGATGTGAGCCTGGCCAACCGCGATGTTCTTGCGCTCAGAGCGGCGCACGCGGGTGGTACGGGCATTCTTCTTCTGCGGCATTGTGTTATCCCCTTACGCCTTCTTCTTTGCACCGATCTGACGCTTCTTGCCCTTGCGGGTGCGAGCGTTGGTGTGGGTGCGCTGACCGCGAACGGGGAGGCCCTTGCGGTGGCGAAGGCCGCGGTAGCAGCCAATCTCCATCAGACGGGCAATGTTCTGCCTCACCTCGCGGCGAAGGTCGCCCTCGGTGGTGTAGTTAGCATCGATGTAGTCACGAATCTTGGTGACCTCATCCTCCGTCAGGTCCTTGACGCGAGTGGAGGGGTCAACACCGGTCTCCGCGCAAATCTTGGTCGCGGTGGTCTGGCCGATGCCGTAAAGGTAGGTAAGTCCGACCTCGACACGCTTGTCACGCGGAAGGTCGACGCCATTAATACGGGCCAACGTGAGTCTCCTCTCAGTTATCTAGCCCTGACGCTGCTTGTGGCGCGGGTTCTCGCAGATTACGTATACCTTGCCGTGGCGACGAATGATCTTGCACTTGTCGCACATCTTCTTTACCGAAGGACGTACCTTCATGTGTCTTTCCTTCCAGTAGACAGTACCTGTACTGGTAGTGCATCTGGCCTGGCAGGTGGTGCTGCCCGACTCTCTATCTCATCGCCCAGCCGCAGGCGTGAATAACCAGCTGTGTGCGCAGCGCCTACTTGTAGCGGTAGGTGATGCGGCCCCTTGTGAGGTCATACGGCGAAATCTCCACCACAACCTTGTCGCCGGGAAGGATCCTGATGTAGTTCATCCGGATCTTGCCCGAGATCGTGCAGAGGATGGTCTTGCCGTTCTCAAGCTCGACGTTGAACATGGCGTTGGGCAGGGGCTCGATGACCTTGCCCTCAAGCTCGATTGCATCCTGTTTGCTCAAATTCAACCCTCTCAACGCTGTGACAGCGACAAAATATCTTACCTAAAATCATCACAAACGTCCACGTTGCACTTAAACAGCACAACGTGGACGCACATTATCTGCTCGAGGAACGCTAGGCGTCCTTCTCGCCGCCTTGCATGGCACACCAGGGACCAAACTCATCTGCCGTAAGGATGAGGGGTCCGTCCTTCGTGATGGCGATGGTGTTCTCGTAGTGGGCAGCTGGCAGGTTGTCGTTGGTGACGACGGTCCATCCGTTCGAGAGCGTGTGCGAGTCATAGGCACCCATGGTGATCATGGGCTCGATGGCGATAACCATGCCAACTTGCAGGCGAACGCCACGTCCGCGCTTGCCGTAGTTGGGTACGTTGGGGTCCTCGTGCATCACGTGGCCCACGCCGTGACCAACGTAGTCGCGAACCACGCCGTAGCCGTGGGACTCCGCGAGCTCCTGAATGGCAGAACCAACGTCGCCAAGGCGATTCCCTGGGACCGCCTGCTCGATGCCCGCCTTCAGGCAGTCGCGCGTGACCTCGCAAAGCCCCTTGACCTCATCCGAGACCTCGCCAACGTAGAAGGTCCAGGCGTTATCGCCCACCCAGCCGCCAAGCGTTGCGCCTGTGTCAATCGAAATGATATCGCCGTCCTTGAGCGCAACGGCGGGTGACGGAATCCCGTGGACTATCTGCTCATTGACGGAGGAGCAAATGCTGGCCGGAAAGCCCCCATAGCCCTTGAAGGTGGGGGCTGCGCCATGGAGGCGGATGTAGCTCTCGACCACCTGGTCAATCTCCCTGGTAGTGATGCCAGGGCGGACAATGGCGCCCGCACGGCGAAGGGCCGCCTTGGACACTGCCCCGGCGGCCTTCATCTGCTCAATCTGTTCGGGTCTCTTGATGTGAATCATTTGGTGAGGAGCGCCCTTACGTCGGCATAGACCTCGTCTACAGGCCTGTCTCCATCGACCTCCTTGAGAATCGAGTGGCCACGGTAGTACTCGATGAGCGGCGCGGTCTGCGTCTGATAGACGTCCAGGCGCTTCTGGATAGTCTCAGGCTTGTCGTCGTCGCGCTGGTACATCTCGCCACCGCAGCGCGGGCACACGTCAACGCCACCCGGGGCGGTATAGCCGCACGAGCGACATGTGCGGCGCGAGCTCAGGCGCTTGACGATAACGTCGGGATTCACATCAACGAGAAGCGCGGCGTCAAGGTTACGCTTCATGGCGGCAAGCTCGGAGTCGAGCGTTACCGCCTGGGCAGTGTTGCGGGGGAAACCGTCGAGAATGAATCCAGCCCGAGCGTCATCAGCGTCGAGACGCTCCTTCACCAAGTTAATGACGAGCTGATCGGGAACAAGCTTGCCGGCATCCATATAGGTCTTGGCCTGGACGCCAAGCTCTGACTGAGCCTTGACGGCAGCGCGGAGAAGGTCGCCGGTAGAGATGTGGGCAAGCCCAAACTCCTCCACGAGCTTTTGCGCCTGCGTGCCCTTGCCAGCACCCGGGGCACCGAGCAAAACGATGTTCATGTGCATCCCCCTTCAAAAAGAGGGTGCCGGCCAAGCGACCGGCACCCAGCGTTCCAGATTGCCTACTTGAAGAAGCCTTCGTAGTTGTGCATCTTAAGTTGGCTCTCGAGTGACGCGATGGTGTCCATGGCCACGCCGACCATGATGAGCACGGAAGTTCCTCCGAACGACTGTATAAGTGTGTCGTTGGTGAACCAGAAGATGATGGTGGGCACCACGGCAAGAACTGCCATGAAGATCGCACCAGGAAGCGTTACATGGTCAATCGTGCTCTTGATGAAGGCTGCCGTAGCCGCCCCCGGCCTCACGCCCGGGATAAAGCCGCCCTGCTTACGAAGCTGGTCGGCCGTCTCCTCGGGGTTAAAGACCATCGAGGTGTAAAAGTACGCGAAGAACACGATGAGCACCACGGAGAGGACCCAGTTGAGCCAGCCCGAGGATAGGGCGTTGGCAACCACCTGAATCCAGTCAACGCCGGGGAAGAACACAGCGATCTGAGCTGGGAAGTACAGCACAGCGGAGGCGAAGATGATAGGCACCACGCCAGCCGTGTTCACCTTGATGGGCAGGTAAGTGTTCTGTCCGCCCATGACCCTGCGACCCACCACGCGCTTGGCGTACTGCACGGGAATACGGCGCTGGCCGCGCTCCACGTACACGATGAGCGGCACAATTGCCACAATCACAACGAGGGTGATAGCCGTGAGCAGTGCATTGCCGTTGGTGGTCACCGAGGAGATGAGCGCCGACGGCAGGCCAGACATGATGTTTGCAAAGATGATGAGGGACATGCCGTTGCCAACGCCGCGCTGGGTAATGACCTCGCCCAGCCACATGATGATCACTGCGCCCACGAGCATCGTGAAGACCACAATGACGTTCTCGAGTGCCTCAGGGATGCCCATCTGGGAGAACGTCACGCCATAGCTCTTGAAGTAGAAGAGATAGGCGATGGCGTTGAGAAGAGCAAGACCAATGGTTAGATAGCGGGTGTACTGCGTGATCTTGCGCTGACCCGACTCACCCTCCTTGGCAAGCTCGCCCAGCGAGGGAACCACGGCCTGGAACATCTGGAGGATGATCTGGGCAGTGATGTAAGGCATGATGCCCAGGCTGAACACGGACATGCGCGAAAGAGCGCCGCCCGAGAACAGGTTGAGCACCGCCATGGCACCGCTCGAGGAGACGCCGGCGGCATAAGCGCTCAGCATCTCCTGGAACGGGGCACCAGGCACGGGAAGGTACGCACCGAAGCGGTAGAGAACGAGAATCCCCACGGTGAGGAGAATCTTCTTCCTCAGTTCCGGCACTCGGAAAGCGTTGGCGATTCCGTTTAGCACGCCGGCTCGACCTTTCCTCCGGCCGCCTCGATCTTGGTCTTGGCCGAGGCGGAAACCTTGTCCACCTTGACAGTGAGCTTCTTCGTGAGCTCGCCGTCACCGAGGACCTTCACAGGGACATACGAGCGCTTGATGACGCCCTTGGCAACCAGCGACTCACCGTCGACGGTATCGCCGTCCTCGAAGACCTCCTGGAGGCGGGCAACATTGACGGGAGCGTACTCCACGCGGTTGGGGTTCCTGAAGCCAGGAAGCTTAGGAAGACGCATGGCGAGCGGCTGCTGACCGCCCTCGAAGCCAGCACCCTTGCCGCCACCGGAGCGGGAGAGCTGACCCTTGGTGCCGCGGCCGGCAGTGGTGCCGTGGCCGGAAGAGTTGCCGCGACCGATGCGCTTGCGATTCTTCCTGGAGCCCTCTGCGGGGCGCAGATCATTGAGCTGCATTTGGGTGACTCCTAGTTCTCTTCAACGGTCACGAGGTGCTTGACCTTGAAGATCATGCCTCGGACGCTGGGGTTGTCGGGCAGGACGGCGACGTCGCCGATCTTACGAAGGCCCATGGCACGGCAGGTGGCCGTCTGGTCCTTCTTCACCTGCGTCACTGCGCTGTGGACGAGGGTGACGGTGAGCTTCTTCTCTGCCATCGCTAGTTCTCCTTCCCGACGAACATCTCGGAGACGGTGATGCCGCGACGCTCGGCGGTCTCCTGGGGGCTGGAGAGCTCCTTCAGGCCCTCGGCGGCAGCCTTGATGATGTTCATGGCGTTATCGGTGCCAAGGGACTTAGAGAGAACGTTGGTGATGCCAGCGAGCTCGAAGAGCGGGCGGACGGGGCCGCCGGCAATGACGCCGGTACCCTCAATAGCCGGCTTGATGAGAACGCGGCCGGCGCCGTAGTGGCCCTCGACCGTGTGGGGCACGCTGCCCTCGGCGGTAACGGGAACCTTGAACATGTTCTTCTTGGCGTCCTCGACGCCCTTCTGGATTGCCAGGGGCACCTCAGTGGAACGGCCCATGCCGAGACCCACGGTACCCTTGCCGTCACCAACGACGACGAGAGCCACGAGGGACATGCGACGGCCGCCCTTGACGGTCTTGGAGACGCGGTGGATGTAGACGACGCGCTCCTGAAGGTCCGTGTCCTGCTGGCGCTTACGATCACGTGCCATTGAATCCTCCTAGAACTTCAGGCCCGCGCTGCGGGCACCGTCTGCCAGAGCCTGGACACGGCCGTGATAGATACGGCCGCCACGGTCGAACCTCACCGTGGTGACGCCCTTCTCGATGGCGCGCTTGCCAACGAGCTCGCCCACGAACGCGGCGGCCTCCTTGTTGGAGCCCACCTTTCCGGTTGCGCGGAACTCGGGATCAAGGGTCGAGGCAGAGCAGATTGTCTTGCCCTCAGTGTCATCGATGACCTGTGCATAGATGTTGGCGTTGGTGCGGTGCACGCAGAGGCGGGGACGCTCTGGGGTACCGAAGATCTTGGCGCGGACGCGACGCTTGCGACGCGCGAGGCCAGCTGCCTTCTTCTGATACTTGTTCATTCCTTCTCCTTAGTCACGCCACCACCTGACGGGGTGATGGTCTTGTGCCTGGTCCTGTTACTACTTGGCGGCCTTGCCGAGCTTGCGACGGATGTGCTCGCCCTCGTAGTGGATACCCTTGCCCTTGTACGGCTCGGGCGGACGCTTCTCGCGGATCTCGGCGGCAACCTGGCCGACCTGCTCCTTGGAGATGCCCTTCACCGTGATGTGGGTGTTGTCAGGCACCTCGAACGAGATGTTCTCGGGGCAGGCGAAGATGACGGGGTGCGAGTAGCCGAGGGAGAGGTCGAGGTCCTTGCCCTTGAGCGCGGCACGATAGCCAACGCCCGTGAGCTCCAGCTTCTTCTCGAAGCCGTCGGAGACTCCAACGACCATGTTGTGGATGAGGGTGCGGACGAGGCCCTGCTGAGCGTTGGACTCCTTGGACTCGTCAACGCGGGCGACCGTGAGGACATCGCCGTCCATGGTGATGCTCACCAGGTCAGAGAAGGTGCGGGTGAGCTCACCCTTGCTGCCCTTGGCCGAGACGGTGGTGCCGTCGATGGTCACCGTGACTCCAGCCGGAATCTGGACAGGCTTCTTACCAATACGAGACATTGTCTCCTCCTATCTTGATTCAGCGGGAGTTTTACCAGATGTAGGCGATGACCTCGCCGCCGACGCCGAGCTTGCGGGCGTCGCGGTCGCACATCATGCCCTTGGAAGTAGAGATAACGGCAGTGCCGAGGCCGCCCAGGACGCGAGGAAGCTTGTCCGCCTGGGAGTAGATGCGAAGGCCCGGCTTGGAGATGCGACGGATGCCGCGGATGACGCGGGCGCGCCTGTTGCCGTACTTAAGCGTGATGTGAAGGGTCTTCTGGGGCTTGGTGTCCTCCACCTCGTAGCCCTCGATGTAGCCCTCCTCCTTGATGACGCGAGCGATCTCGACGAGCACCTTGGTCGATGGCATGGAGACCTCGGCCTTGCCCGCTGAGTTCGCGTTGCGGATGCGCGTCAGCATGTCTGAAATGGGATCGGTAATCTTCATTGATCCTTCTCCTTCGTCATGATGAAACTGCGTGTCCGGTTCGCCCAAACCCATGGCATGGGCGCCTGGACGCCAGAGCCCTGCGCCCTACCAGCTTGCCTTGCGGACGCCAGGAAGCTCGCCCTTGCTCGCCAGCTCGCGGAAGCAGACACGGCAGAGACCGAACTTGCGATAGACGGAGTGGGGACGCCCACAACGCTGGCAGCGGTTCTGCTTGCGCGTCGAGAACTTCGGCTCGCGGTTCGCCTTGACGATCATCGATGTCTTAGCCACAAATCCTCCTTCATAGTGCATCTTGACCGCCCGGGGACATCCCGGGCGAGGTCATTGCGATGGTTTGGCCTACTCCGCCTTGAACGGGAAGTGGAAGGCGTCGAGAAGCGCCTTGCCCTCCTCGTCCGTGGGAGCGGTGGTCACGATGGTGATGTCCATGCCGCGCGTGCGGTCGATCTTGTCGAAGTCAATCTCGGGGAAGATCAGCTGCTCGGTGACGCCCATGGAGTAGTTGCCACGGCCGTCGAAGCTCTTGGCCGAGAGACCACGGAAGTCACGAATGCGCGGGATGGCAACGGCGATGAGGCGATCGAGGAACTCCCACATACGGTCGCCACGAAGGGTGACCTTGGCGCCAATGGCCTGGCCGGCGCGAAGGTGGAAGGTTGCGATGGACTTGCGGGCGTGCGTGACGAGCGGCTGCTGGCCGGTGATGGCACGCAGGTCGGCGATGGCGCCGTCGATTGCCTTGGAATCGGTTGCGGCCTCGCCAACGCCCATGTTCACGACGATCTTCTCGAAACGAGGGATCTGCATGACGTTGCCATAGTTGAACTGCTTCTGCAGCTCGTCGCGGACCTCGTCGTAGTACTTCTGCTTGAGGCGGGGCACGTACTTCTCTTCTGCCATGTTCACTCCTTAAATCTTGGTGGTTTACGTGCGGGGTTTCTTTCTCGCACCCCCTGGGGTGGCAGTCCCAGGAGCCAGTCTCCACACCGCGAGACAGCATAATCCCTGCCTAGCGACGCAAGGTCAAATCATAGTGTTTCCGGCGATTTTCTGCCAGCCCTCAAGTTTGCTGGCTTTGGCGCTGAGAAATTCTCCTCAGTATCAACACGAGAGGACCCCTCCCGTCAGGCGGGAGGGGTCCTTACGCAGATGGTCCATGGGACAGAGCTTGTCGGCTAGTCGAGCTTCTTGCCACACTCGGGGCAGAAGTGAGAGCCCGGCTGGATTGGCGCTCCGCACATGGGGCAGAAGCCGCCCGTGGCGGGAGCAGTCTGCTCGGGGCTGGTTGCCTCCGGTGCGGGAGCAGGCGCCTGCTGCGTTGCGGGGGTCTGAGGCTGCTCGGGCTCGACGGGCGCCACCGGCGACTCTGAATCGGGCTCGACAGGCGCCACGGGTCCAGGCTGGAACGGCGGCTCTGGTGCGGGGCCCGCGGGAGGCAGCTCAGTGGTAGGACGACGTTCCAGCATGCCCTTGATGTCGCTGGTGTTGTGCGTGATGATGACGCTCAGCATCACGGACTCAAAGGACACGCGCTCGAGCAGCTCGATGATCAGACAGAGGATGGCGCACATGATGAGCGTGATGAGGAAGACCGCGATACCATCCGCCAGGCTGGCCAGAACCAGCGCCAGGAAGAAGAACGCGGTGAAGATAGCGCAGAAGATGTAAAGCGCCCTCAGGATCTTGTCGATTACGAGCTTGTCAAAGCGTAGGAACGGCCCCCACGTGCTCTTGTCCTTGAGGCTCAGGGGCTGCTCGTTGCCGTCACTTGCGTACTTGCGGTAGACAACCACGGCAAGCACGATAGCGGCAATGAATCCAATGGCGAGAAGGGTCACAAAGATTCCGCCTGCCGCTCCAACACCAAAGCTAGGGCTCCCGTAACCGTAGTTGTTGTAGCCGTACCCGTATCCGTACATGGCGCTCCTTTCAGTTGGTCGAGCGTCGTTCGCCCGATGCCAGCGCGCCCCTGGCAGACGGAGCGCGGCCCCTTGTGGGCTTCTCTCATGGTAATACAGGGCTCTGTCTCATCGAGGAACGACGTTCTTGAGGCTCTGACCCCTTACGTAACGGCTCAGGTTCTCGGTCGCCAGGGCAACCACGCGCTCAAGCGTTGCGTGAAGGTGCCAAAATCCAGCTACATGGGGCGTGATGATGAGGTTGGGCGCATCCCACAGGGGATCGCTAGTGGGAAGCGGCTCGGGCGTGGTCACGTCAAGCGCCGCGCCCGCAAGCTTGCCCTTCTCCAAAGCCGTATGCAGTGCTGCCTGGTCGATGAGGTCTCCACGCCCAGCGTTCACCAGGTATGCGCCCGACTTCATGCTGCCGAGAAACCCAACGTCCACAAGTCCGCGCGTCTCAGCTGAGCTGGGTAGGAAGCTTGCGACCACATCTGCCCGGGGCAGCTCTTGCGCAAGCTCTTCTATGGACACCACACGCTCGAAGGCCTGCGCATACTTTAGAGATAGTTTGCTCGGCACATGTCTTCTCACACCTACGCACGTAGACCCAACCGCCGTGCAGAGGCGTGCGAAACAGAGGCCAATGTCGCCTGCGCCCAGCACCAGGACACGAGCACCCGCCATGGTCGAAACCATCCCCTCGTCCAGCCACGCGTGGGCGCGTTGGTTGTCCCAGTAGGCCGGCAGTCGCTTCATGAGTGAGAGGAGCATGGCGAACGAGTGCTCGGCGACAGCCGGACCGTATGCCCCCGTTCCGTTGGTCACGATGGTCGAAGGCGCAAGCACGCCGGGTGCAAGGTAGGCCTCGTAGCCCGCGGAGCCCAGCTGGATCCACTGGAGCCGCGGGGAGGCGGCGATAAGCGACGGTGCCACGTTGCCGAGGATCACATCCGCCTTGGCCACGCGGTCGGCAGCAATTTCAAGCTTTGGCGTCTTTGGAAGACGGCGCGTCTCGCCGACCGGAGCGGCAAAGTCGAAGACCGCATCAGGTGCGGCGGCCCTCAACGCCTCAGCCTCTTCCTCGGTGACGGGTATCTTGACAAGCACAGTATTGACTTCGCGCATAACCCCTCCCCCGCAATCCTTGCGGGAAAATAGCACGAACCCGGCCACCGCAGAAGCGACAACCGGGTTCGAGATTCAAGCATGTCCTAGCGCAATGGCTTAGAACTTCGCGCCGCACTTCTTGCAGACGCGAACCCTGCGGCCATTGTCATCGACATCGTGGCCAACGCGCGTACGCTTGCCGCAAACGGGGCAAACGAGCATGACGTTAGAGACGTGGATGGGGGCGGGCTTCTCGATGATGCCGCCCTGCTGGTTCATGGCGTTAGGCTTGGTGTGACGCTTCACAATGGCAGCGCCATCGACAACGACCTTGGAATCCTTCGGCATAGCACGCAGGACCTCGCCCTGCTTGCCCTTGTCCTTGCCGGTGATGACCTCGACCTTGTCGCCCTTCCTCACGTTCATCTTAGGCATGTGTCCAGGCCTCCTTACAGCGTCTCGGGTGCGAGCGAGACGATCTTCATGTACTTGCGATCGCGCAGCTCGCGGGCAACGGGCCCGAAGATACGCGTGCCCTTGGGCTCGCCCTCCTTGTCGACCAAGACGCAGGCGTTCTGGTCGAAGCGAATGTAGCTGCCGTCCTTGCGACGGGCCTCCTTCTTGGTGCGCACGATGACGCAGCGCACGATGTCGCCCTTCTTGACGCCGGAGCCAGGGGTTGCCTCCTGGACAGCGCCGATGATGACGTCACCGAGGCCAGCGTAGCGGCGCTTGGAGCCACCGAGGACCTTAACGCACTTGACGCGCCTGGCGCCGCTGTTGTCAGCGACGTTGAGCATGGTCTCCATCTGAATCATGTGATGTTCCTCCGAACCTATATCCCACCAGAGGTGCGCCCACACGAGCGGCGCACATGGGGAATCCTGGGTGTTCGCTACTTACTTGGCCTTCTCGACAATCTCGACGACGCGCCAACGCTTGGTCTTTGAGAGCGGGCGGGTCTCCATGACCTTCACCGTGTCGCCGAGGCCACACTCGTTGTTCTCGTCGTGGCAGTGAAGCTTCTTGGAGATGGTCATCATCTTGCCGTACTTGGGGTGGTGCTTGCGGTAGCTGATCTTCACCGTCACGGTCTTGTCGCCGGAGAGCGAGACGACGGTTCCGGTGCGAACCTTACGCGCGTTCCTGCTTTCGGTCTCTGCCATGTCTTATCTCTCTCCTGCTACTTCTGTGCGGCGGACTTCTCCGCGGCGATCTGACGGGCGCGAATCTCGGTCTGGACGCGAGCAATGTCGCGCTTCACGAGCTTGACGCGAGCGGTGTTGTCCAGCTGGCTGGTGGCCATCTGAAAACGGAGGTTGAAGAGCTCGGCCCTGCTGTCGTCCAGCTTCTTGGCAAGCTCCTCGTCCGAGAGGGCCTGGATGTCCTTGTACTTCATGGTGACTATTCCTCCCCGTCCTGGTCGGCGCGGGTGACGATCTTGGTCTTGATGGGCAGCTTGTGCTGGGCGAGACGCAGGGCTTCCTTGGCGGTAGCCTCATCGACGCCAGCGATCTCGAACATGATGCGGCCCGGCTTCACGACGGCCACCCACTCCTCGGGGTTGCCCTTACCGGAACCCATGCGGGTCTCGGCCGGTTTCTTGGTGATGGGCTTGTCCGGGAAGATGGTGATCCAAATCTTGCCGCCACGCTTCATCTCACGGGTGATGGCCACACGAGCGGCCTCAATCTGGCGGTTAGTGATCCAGTGAGCCTCCTCGGCCCTCAGGCCGTAGTCGCCAAAGTAGAGCTTGGTGTTGCCCTTGGCGTGGCCCTTCATGGAACCGCGCTGGACCTTGCGGTGAAGAACGCGCTTAGGTGCGAGCATTAACGGCTCCTCCTCTCATTGCGGGCGCGACGGGGACGAGAAGAGCCCTCGAGAGCCGGCGTGGGCTTGGGCTGGCCAGGCAGCTTCTCACCCTGATAGATCCAAACCTTGATGCCGCAGGCACCCATGGTGGTGCGGGCGGTTGCGGTGCCGTAGTCGATAACGGCACGCAGGGTGTGCAGAGGCACGCGACCCTCGCGGTACCACTCGCGACGGCCCATCTCGGCGCCGTTCAGGCGGCCGGAGCACTGGATACGGATTCCCTTGGCGCCAGCCTTGCGGGCGGACTGGACCGCCTTGCGCATGGCGCGACGGAAGGCAACGCGCTGCTCGAGCTGCTCGGCGATGGACTGGGCGACGAGGTTGGCATCAAGCTCGGGGCGCTTGACCTCGATAACGTCAACGGCAACCTGGCCCTTGCCAACCTTGGCGACCTTCTCGAGCTCGGAGCGCAGGACGTCGATCTCGGCGCCCTTCTTGCCAATCACGATGCCCGGACGGGCGGTGTAGAGGGTGACCTTCACCTTGTCGCCAGCGCGCTCGATGTCGACGCGGGAAAGGGCTGCCTTCTCGAGGCGCTTCTCGAGGAACTTGCGAATCTCAAGATCGTTGCCGAGCTTCTCGGCGTAGTTCTTATCGGCGTACCAACGGGAACGCCAGTCCTCGGTGATGCCGAGACGGAAGCCGGTAGGCTGAACCTTCTGACCCATGCTTTCCCTACGCCTCCTTTCGAGGAGCGACGATGACGGTGATGTGGCTCGTGCGCTTGTTGATGCGCGAAGCAGAGCCCTTTGCGCGAGGACGGATGCGCTTGAGCGTGGGGCCCTCGTCGACATAGCAGGCCTTCACATACAGGTCGTCGCCGCGCAGGCCGTTGTTGTTCTCGGCGTTGGCGATGGCGGAACGCAGGACCTTCGAGACGTCATATGCAGCAGCACGCTTGGTGAACTGCAGAATCTCGAGGGCCTTGTCGACGGGCTTGTTGCGGATGAGGTCCACGACGGCGCGAGCCTTGCGCGGGGCGATGCGCACGTAGCGTGCGACGGCCCTGACCTCGTTGGAATCGGTGTTAGCCATTCGAGCTTACCCCCTAGTTAGCCTTGTGGCCACGGAAGGTGCGGGTGGGAGCGAACTCGCCCAGCTTGTGACCGACCATGGACTCGGTGATGTACACGGGAACGTGCTTGCGACCATCGTGAACCGCAATCGTGTGGCCGACCATCTCCGGGTAGATGGTGGAGGAGCGGGACCAGGTCTTGATGACGTCCTTCTTGCCAGCCTCGTTCATAGCGGTGACACGCGCGAGGAGGCGAGTCTCCACGAACGGACCCTTCTTGAGACTTCTGCTCATGCTTTCTTTCTCCTACTACTCGTGTACCGTTACTTGGACTTGCGACGACGGATGATGAGCCTGTTGGAGGCCTTCTTCGGGTCGCGCGTCTTGTAACCCTTGGTGGGCTTGCCCCAGGGCGTCACGGAAGGACGGCCGGAGGTGTGGTTCTTGCCCTCGCCGCCGCCGTGCGGGTGGTCGACAGGGTTCATGACCGTACCACGGACGGTGGGACGGACGCCGGCCCAACGGTGACGACCGGCCTTGCCGATGACGATGTTGGAGTGCTCGGCGTTACCAACCTCGCCAATGGTGGCGCGGCAGGTGAGGAGCACGCGGCGAAGCTCGGAGGACGGGAGGCGCAGGATTGCGTAGCCATTGTCCTTGCCCATGAGCTGAACCGAGGTGCCGGCGGAGCGGGCCATGGCCGCGCCCTTGCCAGGCTGGAACTCCACGTTGTGGACGAGCGTACCAACGGGGATCTCGGAGAGCGGCATGCAGTTGCCGGGCTTGATGTCCACCCCGGACTTTCCGGAGATGACGGTGTCGCCGACCTTGAGGCCCTCGGGAGCGAGGATGTAGGCCTTGGCGCCATCGACATAGTGGAGAAGCGCGATGCGAGCGGAGCGGTTCGGATCGTACTCGATGGTCGCGACCTTGGCCGGCACGTCGTCCTTCAGACGCTTGAAGTCGATGCGACGATACATGCGCTTGTTGCCACCGCCCTGGTGACGGACGGTGACGCGGCCGTTGTTGTTACGGCCACCCTTCTTGCGCAGCGGCTCAGTGAGCGACTTCTCGGGCTTGGAGGCGGTAATCTCGGAGAAGTCCGAGACCGTCTGGAAGCGCCTGCCAGCGCTCGTAGGCTTGAGGTGCTTGACTGCCATTACTTCTTTCCCTTCTGTTTCCGTTGGCCACCCTGCTCAGGGATTGGCGGGGTGACACCGGATTACCACGGTACCGCGCGTATCCATCATGCGCGGCATGAGAGCCCGGACCCCCGAAGGGGCCGGGCAGGATTGCTACTCGGCGTCGGCCTGCTGCTGGGTAGCGAAGATCTCGATCTGCTCGCCGGGGGCAAGCGTCACGATGGCCTTCTTCCAGCTGCGGGTCATGCCAACCTGGTAGCGGACGCGCTTGGCCTTGCCGCGCACGTTGATGGTGTTGACCTTGACCACGTGGACGTTGAAGAGCTTCTCAACGGCCTCGGCGATCTCCTCCTTGGGGGCCTTCTTGGCAACCTCGAAGGTGTACTTGCCCTGCTCCATGAGGTCGTAAGAACGCTCGGAGACCACGGGGCGGATGATGACGTCGTAAGCGGACTGCATTATGCAAGCACCTCCTCGAGCTGCTTCGCGATGTCGGTGGTCATGACGAGGGCTCCGTTGTCGATGAGGTTCCTGGTGTTGGCCTCGGAGACGGCAATGCAGTTGACCTTCTCCAGGTTGCGGAAGGAGAGGTAGCTGTTGACGTCGTCGTCGGGGATGACCACGGTGACGCGCTTGCCCGAGACGCCCAGGGCGTCGAGAACGGCCTTGGCCTGCTTGGTCGAGGGCTTCTCGAAGGAGAGAGCATCAACGAGGACGAGCTCGGAATCGGCAACCTTGCCGGAGAGCACGGACCTCATAGCGAGCTTGACCATCTTCTTGTTGATGCGCTTGGAGTGGTCGCGCGGGGTGGGGCCAAAGACAACGCCGCCGCCGGTCCACTGGGCAGCGCGGATGGAACCCTGGCGGGCACGACCGGTGCCCTTCTGACGCCAAGGCTTACGGCCGCCGCCGGAGACCTCGTGACGGTTCTTGGTGGAGTGGGTGCCCTGACGCAGGCAGGCGTCCTGGCAGACCACAACCTGATGGATGACCGGGATGTTCGGCTCGATGCCGAAGACGTCGTCGGAGAGGTCGGCCTGGCCGGCCGCCTGTCCCTCGACGTTCTTGATGTCGTACTTGGACATGAGTCCTCCTTGTTAGCCTAAGTGTGTGCCTACTCGCGTGGGCCCCTAGGCCATGCGGACCTGGACCAGGGCGTTCTTGCCGCCGGGCACGGCACCCTTGATGAGCATGAGGTTCTGCTCGGCATCGACGCGGACGAGCTTGAGGTTCTTGACGGTAACGCGCTCGTCGCCCATGTGGCCGTACATGTGCAGGCCCTTGCGGACGCGGGCGGGGTAGGCGCACTGGCCAATGGAGCCAGGCTTACGCTGGTTGCGGCAACCGTGGGTCATGGGGCCGCGGGAGAAGTTCCAGCGCTTGACGGTGCCCTGGAAGCCCTTGCCCTTGGAGGTGCCGATGACGTCGACGGACTTGACGTCCGCGAAGTCGGCGACGGTCACGACGTCGCCGGTGTGGTGCTCCTCGCCGTTCTCGACGCGGACCTCGCGCAGGTAGCGCATGGGCTCGACGCCGTGGGCGGCAAAGTGACCAGCCATGGGCTTGTTGACGTGCTTGGACTTGATGTCTCCGAAGCCAATCTGGACGGCGTCGTAGCCGTCAGTCGCCTTCGTCTTAACCTGCGAGACGGTGCAGGGGCCAGCCTGGATGACGGTGACGGGGACGACGTTGTCGTCCTCATCCCACACCTGCGTCATTCCGAGCTTGCGGCCAAGGATCGTGCTGACCATGCTCATTCCTTACCCTCGGTGGTCATGGGACCAATGGGCAGCTCCTCTGCCCTCCCCAGCGGACCACGTCCTGTAGAAGCAGCGCATGGGGGCGAGACACAACTCTCCCCTTTAGCGCAGCCTGTCTAGTTTACACGCAGGACCGGGCGTTCACAATGTCTTCGCAGATTTTTTTGACCCCTAGGAGCTGGGGATTCACATTCCGCGCCGTCGGGCGTATCCATAGCACCCAACGGCGTCTCGCAACGCCCTACTGTTGGCGTTGCGTGGTCCCGTTGGCGGGAATGAAGGAACCCATTACGCGCTGGCGTTCGAGCTTCTCGTGCATGTTGTCCCGAGCAAGGAGAATGATAGAGAGCACGCCCATCGCGATGCCAACGATGAGAAGGCAGAAGCCGGCGCCAAGGTTGACGTAGTACGCGGTGGAAGTGGAGTTGAGCAACATGATGCCCACCGAGCAAATCTCGAGCAGCGAGAACGCGGTAGTTATCGAGGAGAGCACTAGTGCCGCGGTGCGGCGACGCACCATGGGCAGAACCGCAGTGGCAATTGCGAGCAGGACAAGCACCGCCCCATCGGGAGCATCGGTAAGCGCTACGGAGTAGTCGTAGCTCGAGCCAAGGACATTGAGGAACGGCAGAAACGCAGCTATACCCATAAGGAGAGCCGCCGTGAGCGTGACGAGCTCTGCTGGGGTCACGGCCTTGGGGGCCTGTAAAACAGTGCTTGCGGCATGCACTTGTGGCTGCGAGGACGGTGCCTGCGCATACGCCGCACAGGGTTGAGTCTGTTGGGTCGGCTGCGCCGCAGCGTTTGCAGCGCCAGCAGTTACGGCAGCAGCGCTCATCGAGGGCTTGGCGAGGTCAAAACCGCAGTTGGGACAGAACTTCTCCGTACCGGCGAGCTTCTTTCCACACTGAGGACAGAACATGGAACCCCCTAGCCTCGACAACCAACAGTCTAGATACTACCCGTATGCATGCAATCGATTTGCCGGGCACATCAATCCCACGCGGAATCGAAATGCCGGGCAATTCAATCCCGCATACGAAAAGGGACCCGCCTCCTCGCAGAGACGGGTCCCTCTCAGGCGCTAGGTTGCTTGGACTAGAGCTTAATCTCGATGTCCACGCCCGCAGGAAGATCGAGACGCATAAGCGAGTCGACGGTGGAGCTGCTGGGGTCGAGGATATCGATGAGACGCTTGTGGGTGAGCATCTCAAACTGCTCGCGGGAGTCCTTGTCCTTGTGGGGCGAGCGGATGACCGTGTAAAGGTTGCGCTCGGTGGGCAGGGGGATGGGGCCGGAAACGCGGGCGCCGGTCTTCTGGGCGGTGTCCACGATGAGCTTGGCGGACTGGTCGACGACCTCGTGATCGTAGCCCTTGAGGCGAATCCTGATCTTCTGGCTTGACACTTTAAACCTCCGTAAATGAGCTATCGCTCGTGGTCGTTAACTAGGAAGCGGTGCCGCCGGCCTTGGCGACGATCTCGTCGCGGACGGCCTTCGGAACGGGCTCGTAAGCGCTGAACTGCATGGTGTAGCTCGCGCGACCCTGCGTCTGGGAGCGGAGGTCGGTGGCGTAGCCAAACATCTCGCCCAGGGGCACCTTGGCGCGGATGACCTTGGTGTCCTTGCGGTCCTCCATGCCCTCAATCTTGCCACGGCGAGAGGACAGGTTGCCCATGACGTCGCCCATGTACTGCTCGGGGGTCTCAACCTCGACCTCCTCGATGGGCTCGAGAAGGACAGGATCGGACTTCTTGAGGGCGTCCTTGATCGCCATGGAACCGGCGATCTTGAAGGCGGCCTCGGAAGAGTCGACCTCGTGGTAGGAGCCGTCGACGAGGGTCACCTTGATGTCGACCACGGGGTAGCCGGCGATAACGCCGCTCTCCAGGGCCTCCTGGATGCCCTTGTCGATCGAGGGGATGTACTCCTTGGGCACGACGCCGCCAACGATAGCGTTGACGAACTCGTAGCCCTTGCCCTCCTCATTGGGCTCCATGTCGATGATCGCGTGACCATACTGGCCGCGGCCACCAGACTGGCGGACGAACTTGCCCTCGGCGTGCTGCACGGCGTGGCCGGCGGTCTCGCGATAGGCGACCTGGGGCTTACCCACGTTGCAGTCGACCTTGAACTCACGACGCAGACGATCGACGATGATCTCGAGGTGCAGCTCGCCCATGCCGGCGATGATGGTCTGGCCGGTCTCGTGGTTGGTGGACACCTGGAAGGTCGGGTCCTCCTCGGCGAGCTTGGTCAGAGCCAGGGACATCTTGTCCTGCTCGGCCTTGGTCTTGGGCTCGATGGCAACGTCGATAACGGGCTTGGCGAACTCGATCTTCTCGAGAACGATCTCCTTGCCCTCGGCGCACAGGGTGTCACCGGTGGTGGAGTTCTTGAAGCCGACGCAAGCGACGATGTCGCCGGCGGCAGCGTCGTCACGGTCGATACGCTCGGCGGCGTTCATCTCGAGGATGCGGCCGAGACGCTCGCGCTGACCGTTGGAAGCGTTGACCACGTAGGAGCCGGACTCGGCGCGGCCGGAGTAAACGCGGACGTAGGTGAGCTTACCGACGAACGGGTCGGTCATGATCTTGAAGACCAGGCCGGAGAAGGGCTCGTCGAAGGAAGGATGACGCTGGATCTCCTCGCCGGTGTCCGGATCGGTACCAGTGACGGCCTCGACGTCAAGCGGGCTGGGCAGGTAGTCAACGACAGCGTCAAGCAGCTCCTGGACGCCCTTGTTCTTGTAGGCGGAGCCCACGAAGACGAGGTTAAGCTCGTTGGCCAGAACGCCCTTGCGCAGAGCAGCCTTGAGCTCCTCGACGGTGAAGTCCTCCTCCATGAGGATCTTCTCCATGAGCTCGTCGTCAAAGCTGGCAGCAGCGTCGAGGAGCTCCTCGCGCTTGGTGGCAGCGATGTCAGCGAACTCAGCCGGGATCTCGTCCATCGGCTCGGGATAGGTCATGCCCTTGTCGTCGGCCTTGAAGTCCCAAGCAGTCATGGTGACCAGGTCGATGACGCCCCAGAAGTTGTCCTCGGCGCCCATCGGGACCTGAGCGGCCACGGCGTTGGCGTCGAGACGATCCTTCATGGTCTCGATAGCGTTGAAGAAGTCAGCGCCCACGCGGTCATACTTGTTGATGAAGGCGATGCGGGGGACGTTGAAGGTAGAAGCCTGACGCCAAACGGTCTCAGACTGGGGCTGAACGCCGGCAACGGCGTCGAAGACGGCGACAGCGCCATCGAGGACGCGCAGGCAGCGCTCGACCTCGGCGGTGAAGTCAACGTGGCCCGGGGTGTCGATGATCTGGATGCGGTAGTCCTTACCGTCCTTGTTCCAGAAGCACGTGGTAGCAGCGGAGGTAATGGTTACGCCGCGCTCCTGCTCCTGAACCATCCAGTCCATGGTGGCAGCGCCCTCATGGACCTCACCGATCTTGTGGGTCTTACCGGTGTAGTAAAGAATACGCTCGGTCGTGGTGGTCTTACCAGCATCGATGTGGGCCATGATGCCGATGTTACGGGTATCGGAAAGCTTGTACTTAGGCTTAGCCATGTTAGTTCCTTACCTTAAACTTACCAACGATAGTGAGAGAACGCGCGGTTGGCCTCGGCCATCTTGAAGACGTCCTCACGCTTCTTGACGGAAGCGCCCAGGCCGTTGGAAGCGTCGAGGATCTCGTTGGCGAGACGCTCGGCCATGGTCTTCTCCTTGCGAGCGCGGGAGAAGTTGACGATCCAGCGGATACCCAGAGCGGTGGAACGACGGGAGTTGACCTCCATCGGGACCTGATAGGTAGCGCCACCGACACGCTTGGGCTTAACCTCGAGCGTGGGCTTGACGTTGTCCATAGCCTTCTTGAAGACGCTGAGGGCGTCCTGCTGGGTCTTCTCGGCGACGATGTCGAACGCACCGTAGACGATACGCTCGGCGAGGGACTTCTTGCCGTCGAGGAGGACTTTGTTGATCAGCTGAGTGACCAAACGGTTGTTGTACACGGCGTCCGGCTGAACTTCGCGGCGGACTGCTGCTGCACGACGAGGCATAAATGTGCTCCTTGGTGGTTGTGCGCGCTTCCGGGTCTTCCCCATTAGGCCTTTATCGGCCCGCGCGACTTACTCATACTTATTTCGGGCGCTTAGCACCGTAACGGCTGCGAGCCTGCATGCGGTTATTCACAGCAGCGCAGTCGAGGGCGGCGCGGATAATCTTGTAACGCACGCCCGGGAGGTCCTTAACACGGCCACCGCGGATAAGCACCATGGAGTGCTCCTGCAGGTTGTGACCGATGCCAGGAATGTAGGCGGTAACCTCCATGCCGTTGACGAGACGAACACGAGCAACCTTACGGAGTGCAGAGTTCGGCTTCTTCGGGGTGGTGGTGTACACACGCGTGCACACGCCACGCTTCTGGGGGTTGCCCTTGAGCGCCGGGGTCTTCTTCTTGTCGACCTGCTTGGCGCGGCCCTTGCGGACCAGCTGGTTAATAGTAGGCAAAGCTTCTCCTTCAAATCTTACGGCTTGCCGGCACTTTCCAGCGACCTGCACAAGCTCGTTCTTGCCTGGGCTGAGTGGGTCAGCCCCTCCCCTGGCCTTGCGCTTCCCAAGCTCAATGTTCAACCCAGGAGCTCGAAAACCGTTCGGCCTTGCCTGCGGCCTGGCAGCACGCCGGCGCAAGCAAACGTCCCTCGCGAAACGCAAGGCGAAACTTTACCATCGTCAAAATAGAGTGTCAAACGCCACGCACCCGGGTGTATCCAAACTTTTTTCGCCCCTGAGCCCAAGAAAACCCCCGGTCACATGACCGGGGGGTTTCTGTTCGCGTATTTCGGGCGAAAAAATGCTTGACAGCCTTAGCC
>ENA-OUOW01000567-OUOW01000567.1-human-gut-metagenome-genome-assembly--contig:-NODE-567-length-31860-cov-9.301368_pt1 | contig 31860 bp, 27 predicted proteins | sample MGYA00237938_ERZ548769 | MGnify/ENA primary metagenome ERZ548769 (study PRJEB26490, sample SAMN05356870) | human gut metagenome | biome: terrestrial biome; feature: human-associated habitat; material... | reverse complement strand
TGTATCTCCTGCGTGTAATTTATTAACAACCTGGGTAGGCGTAACTGGAATTGTTTTAGCAATATTTTGTTGATATTGCGCCACAGTTATATTAGTTACTGTTTCACCATGACTGTCAGCCTTAATGGTTGTTCCCCCTATGAATAGTGACAGCATTACTGTCGCTAGTGTCAAGAATCTTTTCAACATGAATCTCACCTCCACAATTAGCATATACCCTTAAGAAACACTACAACGAAAATCAGCAAATTAGGTTCGTTTAGCCAATTAATCGTCAACTGTAACCAAATTTGTTCAAAAAACAACCGATATCTTAGGAGAGCTATACCAACTGTCAAAAAGAACATATTGAGCTGGGATATTGTGTTTTAATGCTTGGGAAACAAGCTCGACGGCAACTTGATTCATCTTAGATTGTGCTTGATAACGCCTGCGACCAACTAAAGATCGGCGGTCGAGATTGTGACATGGTCCCAAAATATTTTTAGGGTCCTTACTTGACATCAAAGCAAAATTAACCGGTAAAAAAGTATTAGCGTCACTCCAACCAAGTGTAAGTGCACGATAACCATGCAGAAATTTGTGTTTATCATGGTCATAGACACGAGCTAGTAGCTCGGTACTTTTTGAATAGGGACGAGCAAAAAGACTATCATCGATTATCAAAGCTAGACGCCGTCTTGAATCAATGAAAGGACGTAGGCATTTAATTACCGCACTAGCCAAAAGGCAGACAAACTTTTGCCAATTAATGCGACCATCATTCAAAAAATTACGAACAGTTCTAGTAGTGAAAGCGGGAGTTTCTTTAGCACGATACAAAGAGTGCGTGCAAAGATAGCAGTAAGCAACCACTTGATAAACTCTGTCGGGTTAATTGGGGTACGTCGTTTGAAATTAACCTGGCGAATAATTTTAACTATACCAATTTGCTTGAAAAATGTATCAATTGAAAAATATGACTCGTTATTTTCTTGAGAATGATTTATACTGGACATAGCGCAAGGACCCCTTTGTTTTTTATTTGTGCATTTAAATTATAACGCGGGTGTCCCTGAGTTTTTCTATTTTTTAGGCAAAAAAGCATGAAATAGCGGGAAATATCCACTATTTCATGCTTTCAAGTTTCAGTTTGTTTTTTCAAACATTTTGATAACTTTGAGTTGGCGATCTTGGTCATTGGCAATTTTTTTGATTTTTAAAAGCACCATGACGGACATCAAAATTCCGATCAAGGCAATTCCGATGACGTAAAGTTGACCTCTGCCGTTCAGAAACGGCAAAAACGAAGAATATGTCGACGTCATTGAAATCGAGATGACTGCAAGATTGACCGAAAGTTGAATGAGATAATAATATTTGCTGATCGGAACTGCACGTTTTTTAGTATGAAGTTTTGAAGTCAATTCCATCGTTACGGCAATTCCCCCGATCATCAAAAACAAGGGAATGATTGCCGACCAGCTTTTTAATGCCAAAGCCATTCCGAACCAGTAGAGATTCGTAAAAAAACATGAAGGCTGTAAAGTAGCGCAGCATCAAAAAACGATTGAAGTACATAAAACTTACGCTTTGTTCTTTTTGAACGTCAAATGATGTTTTTTTCATAAGAAATGCCTCCGTTAATTTTGAGTAAACGTTTTCTTTATATGGTAGTTTAATATATTGGTACTAATTTGTAAAGTGGGTACATCAATTCGAACTTGTTATCGTTAACAGCTTGTCTTTTCAAATATCAGATCATATAATGAACATATTCTGAAAAGTCAGAATGAAATTTCTTTTTCATATGAAGGTCAATAAACCTTCTGCCATTATATCGAAGCGAGTCTTTGACTTGCACATTTTGAACCAGTGAAACGGACGCATTAAAGTGCCCGTTTTTTTTTATGGGCATTTGACACGATTGAATTCGAAAGGTTTCGAGGATGGGAAAACCGTGGCTCAAACCAAAAATGGGAATTGTTCTTAAGCTTGCATAGACGTTCTGACTGATCGAGCGCTGCATTCGGCAAAACCACTGTCGTTTACGGACAAATCGATGAAAATGGGCATGATGTCCGTAAACGGACTGTTCCAAAAATGGCGATTACGGACAAAATGGGCAAAAACGGCCGTTTGTCCGTAAGATTTCAGACGTTTTGCACCCATTTTTACGGACAAATGCTCCGAAAAACGGCTTCTGTCCGTAAATCCTCATCATAATGGCCAAAAATTTACGGACAAATCACTGGAAAAAGCAGGTTTGTCCGTAAAATGCGTTTTGCTTACGGACAAATCATCAAAAATTAGCTGTTTGTCCGTAAATTTGAATGAGATTTTTGCTGAATTGGTTGAGCAGCGTCGCCTTTTTAAAAAGATGCTTTGTTTAAGTTTTTTGTCACAATCTTCGGATTAAGCAGAAAAACATCTTTAAAGAAACATTTGCAAAAATGCTGCGGCAAGTCCGCCAGCGATCGGACCCAAAACGGGTACCCACGCATATTCCCAATTGGCATCCCCCTTGTTTGGAACGGGGAGAATCGCATATGCCAGCCTTGGCGCAAAATCGCGGGCAGGGTTCAAGGCAAATCCAGTGGTTCCGCCTAAAGCCTGACCGATGACCATGATTAGCAACCCGACGATCAGTGGCTTGAGCCCCTTTGTAAAATCACCAAGATTAAGCAGACAGAAAATGAACGTAAACGTCGCAATCATTTCGCTCGAGAAATTAAAAAGCGGATTTCTGATTGCCGGACCCGTTGCAAAAATACCGACGCTGTTGCCTTCAGCACTGGATTTGGCAGCTTGAAAATGCGGTGCATAGTGAATAATGACGATTGCCGCACCGACAAAGGCACCGAGGAATTGACCGAGAAGATACGGAAGAACCGATTTTATCGGAAAGAATCCAAATGCTGCAAATCCTAAAGTAACGGCGGGGTTGAGATGACCTTGAGAACCGAAGTTTCCGGCAACGTAAACGCCGAAAGTAACGGCCATGCCCCAAGCCAAGCAGACAAACGTCCAATCTGATCCCTTGGCATAGTTTCCTTTGAGGTTGACGCCTGCACAACATCCAACGCCAAGAATGATCAAAACCATTGTTCCTAAAAACTCACCTGTAAATCCTGACATGATCGACACCCCCAAATTATTTTATTTTCAATTCTTCAAGCTGCTTTTCAATCTCCGGCAATGCAACGTTTGCCTGAAGCAGCGTTGCGGCCGTATATGCTCCTTCGATAAAAGCCGTATCGTAAAGATGAATCTTTTTTGCAGTCATCTCGCTGGCCAATTCAAGATTCATTTTTGAACTGCCTAAATCATAAAATGCCAAAATCTCATCAGCTTCATTGTTTTCAAAAGCCGCAAGAATTTTTTCCATGCTCGTGCCGACGTCTCCGTCAGAGGTCCCGCCGGCAAACGTGATCGGAACTTCTTGTGCGACCTGCTTCAGCAATTTCGGCAATCCATGAGCGATTTCTTCAACGTGCGAAACAAGCGTTATCCCATATTTCATAATGATCCCTCCGCTTCAAGAAGCGCTTCGAAGAGGTAGCCGCTTGAAACGGCGCCGGGATCGAGGTGCCCGACCGAGCGCTCGCCAAGATAAGAAGCGCGTCCTTTTTTGGCCACCATATCTTTGGTCGATTCTACGGCAGCTTCGATGTCCGCGTTTGTCAAAGATGAGTCATCAGCCTTTGAGACGACTTTGTTCCAAACGTCAACCATCGTCTTGTCGTTTGGCTGTGCTCCGCCGCGCTTTTCGATGCCCGAAAGCGCCTTTTGCAAGAGTTCGCCGAGATCTTTGGTATCGTTGCTTGCCTTGGCCATTTCGAGAAATGCAGTGCCGTAAAGAGGTCCGGAAGCACCGCCTACTTTGCTGATCAAAGCCATGGCAATCAGTTTCAGACTCTGTGTCGTATCAGCGGTTTCGTTTTTTTCAAGACTTTCCGTAACGGCTTGCATGCCGCGAGCCATGTTGTTTCCGTGGTCGCCGTCACCGATTGCAGCATCCAGATCGCTCAGATATCCTTTGTTGTTTTGGATTTTTTCATAAAATCGACTGATCCATTCTGCAAGCAATTCTTTTGTGAGTTCCATCAAAATCATCCTTTCTGCCATGCGATTGTTTCGGCCGGGGCATCCAATGCCTTGAGCCACTCATCATCTTTCAGTTCGAAGAGAGTCAAAGAAATGCCCGCCATGTCAAGCGACGTCATGAAATTTCCGACTTTTGAAAAGACTGGTGAGATTTCTTTTTCTTTGAGCCAATCAAGCACGTCGTGGCTGAAGATGTATTGTTCCATCAAAGGAGTCGCCCCCATGCCATTGACCAGCATCGCATATTTTTTATCCTTGTTCAGCAACAGTTTTTCGTCAAGTTTTTCCAAAAGTTCTGCCGCCAACGCACGGGACGGCTGAATCTTTTCTCTACGATAGCCCGGTTCGCTGTGGATGCCGACGCCGAATTCGATTTCGTCTTCTGCAAGCTCAAACCCCGGCCGGCCGACTTCCGGAACGGTTGCAGCGGACAGTGCAACTGCGATTGTTTTGATGTTTGGCAAGACAACGTGTGCGATCTTGTCAATTTCATCCAGCGAGGCACCGTTTTGAGCATAGTAGCCGAGAATCTTGTGCATAAAAATCGTGCCGGCAACACCGCGTCTTCCTTGCGTATACAAACTGTTTTCAACAGCGATGTCGTCATCGACGACGATTGACTTGACGCTGATGTCGTCCATTTCGGCCATGTCCTTTGCCATGTCGAAGTTCATCACGTCACCGGAATAGTTTTTGACGACCATGAAGACGCCGGCTCCGTTGTCTGAGGCTTTAATGGCTTCGTAAATCTGATCAGGGGTAGGGGACGTAAAGACTTGACCGCAAACGGCCGCGCTGAGCATCCCTTTTCCGACGAAACCGGCATGAGTCGGCTCGTGCCCGGAACCGCCGCCGCTGACGATGCCGACTTTTCCTTTCATTGACGCCTTGTCGCTTCTGACGACTGCTTCCGTTCCGGGAATTTGTTCAATGATCTGTGGATAAGTTCTGACCAGTCCGTCCACCATTTCGGTGACGCAGTCAGCAGGGTTGTTGATAATTTTTTTCATTTCAATTACCTCCGATGAATGTTCTGATTTATCTGTCGCCTATATTCTAAAATGTTTACGCTTACAAATAAAGCGGACAGTTTTGCGTAATTGTCCGTGAATTTCTCGGCTGAAAATGTATAATTGAGTTAGAGATGCTATTTTTTGAGAAGGTGAGTGTCATGAAGTTAACAAATGGGAAAGAAACGATGCTTGACGATCTTCAAGAAGGTATCAAAAGGGCGTATCCGACGCTAAAGCACGTCGCAGGCACGCGGGGGTTCATCAATCGAAATTTTAAAGACGAAATCGTGCCGCTGATTTCCGGTGGAGGATCCGGACATGATCCGGCACATTGGGGATTTGTGGGCGACGGGATGCTGGCAGGGGCAGTTTCAGGCGAATTGTTCGTTCCGCCGACTGCAAAAGAAATTATCGAAGTCACGCAGAAATTGACAAGCAAAAAACGTGTTTTCTACATTGTGAAAAACTTTGAAAGAGATGTGGATGAATTCTGCAAAGCACGTCTTTTTTTGGAAAATGCAGGGTGGAAAGTCGGGATGGCGATTGTCAAAGACGATATATCGGTGGACGCTGCATCATTTGAAAAAAGACGCAGAGGCGTTGCCGGCACTGTATTTTTCCATAAGATCTTGGGGGCTTATGCGAAAAATGGCGCCTCTGTCGAAGAATTGCAACAGGTTGCGGACGAACTTTTAGAAAACGTCAAAACGATCGGGGTGGCTTTTTCAGGTGACAATTTTTTGCTCAAAGAAAACGAAATCTACTACGGAATCGGGATTCACGGCGAAGAAGGCTATCGCAAAGAGCGCTTTGAATCTTCCGAAATGCTTGCGCGCGAACTGATTTCAAAGATCAAGCTGAGTTTTGGCTTCAAGTCGCAGGACACGTATGCCGTGCTTGTCAACTCGCTTGGAGAAGTGACGAAAATGGAGCAGCTTATTTTCAACAATGACGTTTGCGAACTGTTGGAGGCTGAAGAAATCAGCATCGGGTTCGACAAGGCGGGGACGTTTTTGACTTCGTTCGGGATAAAGGGCATTTCTCTGACTCTTCTCAAAATTGAGGACGAAAATTGGCTGAAGGCATTGAAAACAAAGGTCGACGCACCGGAATGGTAGTTTTTTGGAGGTCAGACCGTTTTGAGGCGGCATGCGTTCCGATTGCAGACATTGATGCTAGGAAACGTCGAATGAAAACTCCACCGCATAAATGGCTTGCACAACCAAAAGTTCATAATCAACAGGCTCGTTAGAAAGCGTGTTGTGGATAATCGAATTGGAGATTCCAAGGCAGGTTATCCACATGCTTGCACGAGCTTTTTTATTTTTGTTCAGTTTTTTCCGGTCCATGACATGAGCCAGCAAAACTGCCAGGTGAAGGGCGAAAAGGTCTGAAACGTCGACTTCATGCTGACTCAAGCATTCAAAATAGTATCTGCGATTGGCATCGACTTCATAGATGAAAAGTTTCATGATGCTTTGCCACGGCAGATAATCGATGTTGTTGTCGATGACTTCTTCCAGCGTATCGTTGACTTGCCAACGCAACAAATCATATTTATCCAAAAAGCACTCATAAAACGTCTGACGCCTGATATTGGTTGCACGCATGATCGAACTCACTGATACGTGGTCGAAGCCATTTTTTGACACTTGCTTTTTGAAAACGTTCGCAATCTTTTTTTGAACTACGTAACTCATGTTAAGCCCTCCTTGCAAATACAGTTTAGCATATGTTTTGTTTGACGTGAAAAATGACGGCCTGGCTTTCGTTTGGACCAAATTGAGCGTTCAGGCGGAAAGGCGAAAGAAAGCTTCATGTCTATTTTGGTCGAAAAGACAGGTTGAAGGCGGCTCTGCATTTTGCGACAAAAAATCCGTGCTGCAAAACAAGCACGGATCGATGATTTTTTGTTATTTGTTTTCTTCAACGGGAACCGGACGATTCAAAGTCGTCGTTCCATCAGCACGTTTGTTGACGAGTTCGGCCACGTCGATGCCGGTCGCGTCCTTGATGAATGCCAAGGATTGGGCCAAGCCTTCGTTGGTTTGGCCTGAAACTCCGGCAGCACCGTCGAAAACGGTCAGCTGATCAATGCTTGCGACTGCTTGCGCATAGGATGCGGAAATTTCCGGAAGCTTATCGATGATTGCCATGGCAAGAGCAACCTGTCCGTTTTGTTCAAGCGCTTTGGCGATGGCTTCCTGCGCTTTGGCATTGGCTTGTCCTTCGACTTGAATCTTGTCAGCGCTGGCTTGCCCTTGTTCGCGAATAGAATAGGCATTGGCGTCGGTACTGAGATTTTGTGCGTCCTTGTCAGCCTGAGCCTTGATTCGCAAAGCATTGGCGTCTGCTTCTGCTTTGATCTGGACAGCTTGTGCTTCGGCATTTTGTTGCGCGATAACGGTTGATTTCAATTCGTTTTCGCGAACGATGATTTCCTTTTCTTTCAGAGTCTGCTCCTGGACGGCCTTTTCAATTGCGTAAGCCTGCTCTGCTTTGGCTTTTTCGGTTTGAACCTGGGCATCGTTTTGGGCAATTGCCACGTCGGTTTCCTTGGTCTTGTCTGAAATATAGCGTTTTGACTGAAGCTGTGCTTCTTGGGCTTCCTGATTGTTTTTGACTTCGACAAGCTGTGCTTCTTTTTCGGCTTCGGCCTTGGCTTGGCGCGCATAGGAGCGCTTATCGGCAATTTCCTTGGCGCTCAAAGAATCGTAATAGCCGTTTTTGTCGCTGATTTTCGTAATTTGAAGCGCCGTGATTTCAAGCCCGAGGTTGGCAAAAGTTTCTTCGATGCTTTGTCTGACCTGATTTTGAAATTCGGCACGATCATTTGCCTGCTTTGGCGTCAGTCCCGACAAAACTTCGCGAACGCCGCCGCGAACGACTTCGATCATTTGGCTTTGACGTTCTTCTTCGCTCAAGCCGAGCGTTTTTTCAGCGGCTTTGGCGATCAGTTCCGGCGTTGAGCCGACGCGAAGCAAAGCGTTGGCGGACGCATCGACCGGAACGGCATCGATCGTCATGATGTCTTCAACCGAAACGTCGACGTTGAACGTGTCGAGCGTTTGAAATTCGGCCTGCTGAATGAACGGAATGACAAAGGCGCCCCCGCCCTTGACGACTTTGACGCGCGTATGCGTTTCGGGATCTTCAATCAAGTAAGGTCCTTTTTTTCCGAGACATCCGCCGGTGATGATCAAGACTTCATTTGGACTGGCTTTCTTATATGAAGCGATCAGAATCGCAAGAATGATGACGATAACAAAGGTGGTCAGCCCGCCTGACAACAACATGTTTAAAAAATCAGAGATAATCATTTTTTCTCCGCCCCTTCCTTTTTGGTAGTTTAATATTAGCATAAATTTTATTTTAAATACAGTATTTATTTTTCCTGCTTTTTTGTGAATTTTGCACAATTGGAATGTGATTGATCAAAGTTTTTTCACGATTACAATCAATATAAATAACATTTAAAAATGCTTATATAATCTAAGTTGTTGAGATTATGCCAAAAAGCGCCGGTAAAAAAATTGTAAAAAGTTGCCAAAAGGACTTGAAATCGCTCTCATAAAGATATATTATAATTAGTGAAGTTTTTCACATTATGAAAATCTTGCATGCATGCATGCTGAAAGTGTAACCAGTGATTTTTTGGGAGGTATTATAAATGGAAAAAGAAGCTACGAAGCCAAAGAAAAAAGTTTTGACTGAAGAAGAAAAAGCAGCACGAATGGAAGCTGCTCGCAAGTATACCGATACCCTCGTTGATAAAGCAGCAGCTGCTGAAAGCGAATATGCGCATTTTACGCAGAATCAAGTTGACAAAATCGTTGCTGCAGCCGCACTGGCTGGTTCTGAGGCGGCTTTGATGCTTGCTCATGAAGCGGTGGAGGAAACAAATCGCGGCGTCGTTGAAGATAAGGATACCAAGAATCGTTTTGCAACCGAAAATATCTATAACGCAATCAAGGATGAAAAAACCGTCGGAATCATCGCTGAAGACAAGATCAAAGGCGAAGTTCAAATTGCCGCACCGCTCGGTGTTTTAGCCGGCATCGTCCCGACGACGAATCCGACTTCGACGGCAATGTTCAAATCTCTGATGGCGCTTAAGACGAGAAATGCGATTGTCTTTGCTTTCCATCCGCAAGCTCAAAAATGTTCCGTTCATGCTGCACAAATCGTTTATGAAGCAGCCGTTGCAGCCGGAGCTCCGAAAAACATCATTCAATGGGTTGAAACTCCGTCAATTGAAAATACGACGGCGCTGATCCAAAACAGAAAGATCGCATCGATTCTTGCAACGGGCGGTCCAGGAATGGTCAATGCCGCACTCAAGTCGGGCAACCCGTCAATGGGCGTTGGTGCCGGCAATGGTGCAGTCTTCGTTGATCATACGGCACACCTTGACCGTGCGGTTGAAGACTTGCTTTTGTCCAAGCGTTTCGACAACGGGATGATTTGCGCAACCGAAAATTCGGTTGTCATCGAAGCACCTGTTTACAAGGATTGGATGAAGAAGATGGAAGAAAAGGGCGCATACCTGCTTCCTAAAAAAGACTACGAAAAGCTGGCTGATTTCGTCTTCAATGACAGGCACGGCGTAAACGGACCGGTTGCCGGCAAACCGGCTCGTTGGATTGCCGAAAATGCCGGCATTGATTTGCCTGAAGGAAAAGACGTCATCATGTTTGAACTCGATCCGAAGAACATCGGCGAAAAGCTCTCATCAGAAAAGCTTTCTCCGCTCCTTTCGGTTTATAAGGCAAAAGACAGAGAAGACGGCATCAAGATCGTTGCCGCACTGCTCGACTACCAAGGTGCCGGTCACAATGCGGCCATTCAGATTGGTTCTCAGGCAGATCCGTTCTTAAACGAATTTGCCGACAAGACAAAGGCTGCTCGCATCTTGGTAAATCAACCGGATTCAATCGGCGGTATCGGCGACATCTATACGGATGCGTTACGTCCATCTTTGACGCTTGGAACCGGGTCATGGGGGAAGAATTCATTGTCACACAACTTATCAACTTCAGACCTGTTGAATGTCAAGACGGTCGCAAAACGTCGTAATCGTCCTCAATGGGTTCGTTTACCAGAAAAAATCTACTACGAAAAGAATGCCTTGTCATACTTGACGGACGAAACGGAGCACATTGATCGCGCAATGATCGTTGCCGATCCTGGAATGGTTAAATTCGGCTTCGTCGACAAGGTTTACGATGAGCTTGAAGCACGCGAAAATCCGGTAAAGACATCCCTTTACGGAACTGTTCATCCTGATCCGACGTTGGGACAGACGATGGAAATCGCACGCCAGATGGAAGAATTCCAACCGGATACCGTTATTGCCATCGGTGGCGGTTCCGCAATGGATGCTGCCAAGATTGCGCGCTACATCTATGAATACTCTCTTGAACAAGAACCTGGATTCCTTGAAAGCTACGAAAAAGTCAGCGAACTGTTCACTCGTCTGCAGCAAAAATTCGTTGATATCCGCAAGAGAATCGTCAGGTTCCATCACGGCACGCATACGAAACTTTTCTGCATCCCGACAACTTCAGGTACCGGTTCCGAAGTTACGCCGTATGCGGTTATTACGGATGACAACACGCACGTTAAGTATCCGTTGACCGACTACGAAATGACGCCTCAGGTTGCGATCGTCGACCCTGAATTTGTCATGACGGTTCCGAAGAGAACAGTTGCATGGTCGGGTCTCGATACGCTGTCACATGCGCTTGAGTCATACGTTTCCGTAATGGCTTCAGACTTCACGCGCCCATGGTCGCTTCAGGCAATCAAGCTCGTATTTGAAAACCTTGAAAAATCCTACAATTATGACCCTAAGAATCCTACGCTTGAAGGCGAAACTGCTCGCGAAAACATGCACTATGCTGCTACTCTTGGCGGCATGGCCTTCGCAAATGCTTTCCTTGGCATCAATCACTCGCTTGCTCACAAGACTGGCGGTGAATTCGGACTTCCTCACGGCCTTGCGATTTCGATTGCGATGCAGCACGTGATTCGTTTCAACGGCGCATCCGGCAAGGTCAAGAGAACACCGTTCCCACGCTACGAAGTTTATCGTGCTCAAAAGGATTATGCAGACATCGCGCGTGCGCTTGGATTGAAAGGCAGAACAGATGCTGATTTGGTCGAAGCATTGTGCAACAAGATTGAAGAACTGATGAAGGCCGTTGACGTAACTCCTAAGCTTTCGGCCAACGGAGTTACTAAAGAAGCCTTTGACGGTGCTTTGGACAAATTGTGCGATTTGGTTTACAACGATCAATGCACGACGGCAAACCCTCGCCAACCAAGCTTGGAAGAGATTCGCCAGTTGTTGATTGATCAATTCTAAAGATGATTTCCATATAATACTTCCTTGAAAGGACCGAGTTTTGCTCGGTTCTTTTTTACGTTCCGCGTTATGAAAAATAAAGTGTGATTAACCGTTTTCTTCGCGATGAGAGTGCAGTTTTTGAAGATGTTATGAAAACTGTTGCAAGTTTCGGAGTTATGGTATATAATTGGTCTATACCAATAAGAGCGTGACAGTTTTTTCGAGGAGGAATTCAAAATGAAAGTTATTATTGTTAAAAATGCAGCAGAAGGCGGCAAGAAGGCATTTGAAATTTTTAAGGAAAAACTTGACGAAGGAGCAACCGTTTTTGGCCTGGCAACTGGTGGCACGCCTGAAACGACTTATCAGGAATTATGCGATAGCGACCTCGATTTTTCGAACTGCATTTCAATAAACCTTGACGAATATGTCGGCTTATCGGCTGATAATCCGCAAAGCTACCATTATTACATGAAAAAGCATCTGTTTGAAAAGAAGCCGTTCGCTCATTCATATCTTCCTGACGGTCAAAATGATGATGCAAAAGCTGAATGCGAACGCTACAGCAAGATTATCGCAGAAAATCCGATCGACCTGCAGCTGCTTGGAATCGGTCGCAACGGACACATCGGTTTTAATGAGCCAGGGTCTGCTTTTGACGGCAAAACGCAAAAGATTCACTTGACGGAATCGACGATTGCAGCAAATGCGCGCTACTTCGAAAACGAAAACGACGTTCCGAAGTATGCATATTCAATGGGAATCGGCGAAATCATGCAGGCAAAGACCGTTTTGCTTGAAGCATACGGCAAAAATAAGGCTGACGCAATCAAGAAGATGGTTGAAGGAGAACCGACCGAAGAAGTTCCTGCAAGCGTTCTGCAAAATCATGATGATGCGATCGTTATTGTGGATGAGGATGCGGCAAGCTTGTTAGGGTAAAAGGTGTGGAAGCGAGCGGTCATGAGACCGTACGCAATTGAATGTTGACGAAAACCCGTGCCGGTGATTGGCACGGATTTTTTCTTAATTCTGGGCGGTGCGCCAAGATTTTACACGAATTTTACGGACAAACCGGGGTTTTTGGAGCATTTGTCCGTAAAATCGAGGTCGAAACGTCTGAATTTTTACGAACAAACGGCCGTTTTTGACCATTTTGTCCGTAATCGGCATTTTTGGAGCAGGCTAATTACGGACAAAGTGCCCATTTTAATCGATTTGTCCGTAATCGGCAGTGATTTTGCCAAATGCAGTGCTGCGCTGCAACTGCTCAATCACTGCACCTGACTTCGGTTACGGGCAAAACATTGATTTCTGAGATTTGCCCGTAATCTGAGTCCACACTGTTTTGGCGAAGGTAACCAAGTAGAACATTTTCTCAATTTTTCGGGATTTTGTTCTACTTTTGAGGCCGCGCGAGTCGAATTTGGAGCCGGCGGTAGAACATTTTCTCAATTTTTTGAGATTTTGTTCTACTTTCGAGGCCGCGCGGGCAGAATTTGGAGGCGGCGGTAGAACATTTTTTCGATTTTGGAGGATTTTGTTCTACTTTTGAGGCCGCGCGGGCCGAATTTGGAGGCAACGGTAGAACATTTTCTCAATTTTTCGGGATTTTGTTCTACTTTCGAGGCCGCGCGGGCCGAATTTGGAGGCAGCGGTAGAACATTTTTCCGATTTTTGGAGATTTTGTTCTACTTACGGGACCGCGCCCCCCGGTTTCGGAGGGTCCGGTAGACAAAAATCACACATTTCCCCTGGTTTTTGTCTACTTTCAGGACCGTGTGCCTCAAATTTGGAGGCGGCAGTAGAACATTTTTTCGCCACCTCCGCACGCCAGGGAATGATTACGGGCAAAATGCCGGTTTTGAAGATTCGCCCGTAAATGCCGTCCTCTGATTACGGGCAAAACGTCGATTCCTGGAATTTGTCCGTAAACGGTAAATATGCTGCAGCGATTTTTTTCAAATTCAAGAAGTCGATTGCCATCGGCCGCCCTGGATTTTACCAAAAGCACGTCGCATCGAAAAATTTAGTGCGTATAACACTTATCATAAGCATATTTAAGGAAATAATGCAGCAAAAAAAGGGGGCATATGTTTCATCACACCATTGGTCTATACCTGTACCAATTTTGATGTTTTTGTTGACATCATTTTATAGAAGCGGTATATTATACATGCTGATTGGGTTTCCAAGAAAAATAATGGAATATACCAATTTAAAATGATAACAACCAATCTAAAGAAAAAGACAAAAGGATGGAAACTTAAAATGTGTGGAATTGTTGGAATTACAGGCAAGGACAATGCTGTTGAAATTTTGATCAACGGCTTGGAAAAACTTGAATATCGCGGTTATGATTCGGCAGGCATCTATGTAAACAACGGCAACGGAAATGATTTTCTCGTTAAGGTCAAAGGACGCATCGCTGATTTAAAGGACAAAGTAACGGCTGACGTAAAGGGAACTGCCGGCATCGGACACACGCGTTGGGCTACGCACGGAATTCCGAGTGAAACGAATGCGCATCCGCACATTTCGGAAAATGGACGCTTTTATCTCGTTCACAACGGCGTCATCGGCAATTTTAAGGAATTAAAGGCGAAGTATCTGTCGGACGTGCATTTTGCAAGCGAAACGGATACTGAGGTCGTCGTTCAGATGGTTGAACATTTTTCAAACGAAGGACTTGAAACGAAGGAAGCTTTCAAAAAGACGATCAGCGTGCTTGACGAATCTTCTTCGTACGCATTTTTGCTGATGGATCGAGAAGATCCCGAAACCTTGTATGTCGCAAAATCAAAAAGTCCGTTGTTGATCGGCGTTGGCGAAGGTTTCAATGCGGTTTGTTCTGATTCGATGGCAATGCTTAAGGAAACGCACGAGTTCATTGAATTGACGGACGGAGACGTTGTCGTCGTCAAGCCGGACAGCATCGAAATTGAAGATAAGAACGGCAAGAAGATTGAACGAAAGCCTTTTTACGTCGATCAAGACGCAAGTGCTTCTGAAAAAGGCGCTTATGAGCATTATATGTTGAAGGAAATCGATGAGCAACCAGCCGTCATGCGAAAACTTGCAACGGAATATTTCGATGAAAACGGCAATATCAAAATTGAAGCCGATTTGCTGAAGGCAATTGAAGCAAGCGACCGCATCTACATCGTTGCTGCAGGCACGAGCTATCATGCGGGACTTGTCGGTCGCGAATTGTTCGAAAAGCTGGCTAAGATTCCGACGGAAGTACACGTTTCGTCAGAGTTCGGCTACAATATGCCGCTTCTTTCCGAAAAACCTTTCTTCATCTATCTGACGCAAAGCGGCGAAACGGCCGACAGCCGTCAGGTCCTTGTTCAAACGAATGAGCTGGGCTACCCGAGCCTGACGATTACGAACGTTCCGAACTCAACATTGTCGCGCGAAGCAAGCTATACGCTGCTTTTGCATGCCGGTCCGGAAATTGCCGTTGCTTCGACGAAAGCATATACGGCGCAAATTGCAGTCGAAGCAATCTTGGCCAAGAAGCTGGGAGAAGAACGCGGAATTGAGGCCGCCAAAGATTTTGACATTCATTTGGAACTTGCCAAAGTTGCAAACGCGATGCAAACGATGGTTGACGAAAAGCACGAAATCGAAGAGCTGACTGAAAAAAATCTCAAGACGACGCGCAATGCATTTTACATCGGACGTTCAATTGACTATGATACGGCAATTGAAGCGGCGCTCAAGCTCAAGGAAGTTTCCTATGTCCAGACTGAAGGTTTTGCGTCCGGTGAACTTAAGCACGGTACGATTGCCTTGATCGAAGAAGGTACCCCGGTGATTGCAATCATTACTGACGAAAAAACCGCAGCACACACGAGAAGCAACGTTCAGGAAGTGATTGCTCGCGGGGCAAACGTCATCACGATCGTCTCACGATCTCTGTCAAATGCAGGGGATCAAATCGTGTTGCCGGATGTTCATCCGTTGCTGACGCCGCTGGTTTCGATCGTGCCGGCTCAGCTGCTCGCATACTATACGAGCAAACAGCGCGGATATGACGTCGACAAGCCTCGCAACCTTGCAAAGAGCGTGACGGTAGAGTAAAAACGTTTTTCCAAAATATCCGTTACTTTAACGAATTTCTAAATAATAAAAAGAGCGTTTTTTCCGAATTGCTGATTCGGAGAAGACGCTCTTTTCATATCTGTCTTTCATTTCAAATAAGAAACTGGCTTTTTGACCTCGACTTTCGTATGATCGAACTTTTTGCCGACGTATTCTTGAATTTTTTTTGAATGGAAGAGTTTGACGAGTTTTTTGCATTCCTTGTTATTTTCGTTCTTTTTGGCCGTTGCGATGATATTGATGTTGTAGCGCGTGTTTTTGTTGATCGTTTCGTGATAGATTGAATCCTTTAAGACGTTCATCCCGCCGTCAAAGGCAACGGAATTGGAAATGATGACGGCGTCAACTGAATTCAGGATGCGCGGTCCGGTCGTATCATCGATTTGTTTGAATTGATACTTGTGCGGATTTTCCGTAATATCGCTGACCGTGCCCGGCTTGCCTTGAGACTCACCGTTCAAACAGCTCCGAGACCATCTTCGAAAGAAGCGTTTCTGCCGTTTTCCATCACCCAACGGCTCTCTGTAAGAACGCATCTGACTACTCATCTCTTCATTGCTTATCATTTATCACGAGTTAAATATTAATTTATTGTCAACAGCCTTTTTCTTCTTTCTTCCATCCGTCCGTCGTTTTTTTCAGATAGCAAGTTGACAGCAGGAGCATCAGGAAGCGTGCGAGCAATTCTCCCATCCAAAAAACATTTGTTGAAAAGAAGGCGAGTCTGATTAAAACAAAAGTCAGAAAAATTCGCAGGAAGAGTTCGCCGACGTTGCAGCAGAGGTATTTTTTCATTTGCACGGTGGCGCGCAGCAGACCTTCGTTTTGAAATTTAAAGATGCTTGCAACCTGGATGAACAGGAATGCCAAAAGGTATGCCGAAAAAAACGCGAGCGCTTTTGGATGCTTTGAAACATCAAAGAAGATTGCGGCAATGTATTTTGAAAAAAAGACAAAAACAACCGCCTGCAAAGCACAGTACCAAAGGCCGATTTTGCTGCACTCGCGGTAGACCTTTTTGAATCCTGAAAACTGCTTGGCCGAAATGAGCTGGGCCCCGTAAACGGTCAAGGTTTGTGCCAGTCCCACCAAAACGATTCTGAAAAAGTTCATGATGCGAAGAATTGCGACATAGCCGATGATGACCTCTCGTCCGAACGGATTGACGAAACTTTGAATGAGCACGCCGCCAAACGTTACGACGAACTGCTGGAAAGTCGTCGGCAAAGCGATATGAAGAACGTTTTTGATTTGTTTTGCATTGAAGATTCTGCCGCTGCATTTTGCAAAATGAAATTTGTCTTCCAAAAGCCTGACAGTCAAAAGCGCACCGATGAGTTGGGCCAAAACGGTGCCCATGGCGGATCCGGCCACGCCGAGCTTGAGTCCGACGATGAAAAACAAATTGAAAACAAGATTTAAAACGGTCGTCGTCAGCATCAGATAAAAGCTTTTTTTCGTATCTTCTGCAGCGGTCAGAATTGCACGTCCGCCGTCATAGACGTGAATCAGAAAAAGACCGGCCAGATAGATTCTGCCGTAAATCAAAGCGTAGCTCATCAGGTTGTCCGGGACGCTGATCAGGTGAAATACAGCGGGTAAACAGAAGATGCCCAAAATGGCGACGATGATGCCGCATATGCCGTCAAAAGCCAGCACCGTTCGCGTCGTTTGTGCCAAAGAGTCCTGATTTTTTTGTCCGATCAGCTGCGAAACGATGATTTCAACGGCCATCTCAAGGCCACCGGAAATAGCCAAGAAAACCATGATGACGTTGGCGGCATTTCCGACTGCGGCCAGTTCGTTTGCACCCAGAAAACGTCCGATCACGGCCATGTCGATGACGCTGTAAAGCTGCGCAACCAGCATGCTCAGCGTAATCGGCCAGGCAAACAGGCGAATTTTGGCTTTGATTTCAGTTGTTGTCAATTCTTGTGTCATTTCAATCCCCCTCAAAAAAGGCTATAATGTTTTTATAAAGTATCACCTAAGGGGACAGTCAAGATGGAATTAACCGAAATTAGTACGGGCGACTTCGCCAGACTCTGCCACGTCACGAAAAAAACGCTTTATTTTTATGATGAAATCGGTCTCTTAAAGCCGATTCGAGTCGCAAAAAACGGCTATCGCTTCTATGACGTCATGCAGTGCGACAAGATGGCAACGATTAAGATGCTTCAGGAATTGGGGGCATCGCTTGATGAGATCCAGAGTTTTTTCAGGAAGGACGTGCTTGTTGAACAGGCTGAATTCATGCGGAAAAAACGCCTGGCTTTGGATGAAAAAATGAAACTGTTGGAAAAACGGAAATGCGAACTTGATTTTTTGATCAAGCGCATGAACGAATTTATAAAAATCGGCGCAGGGACGGTCTTTTTTGAAACGGACGAAGCGAAACGATACGGAATCGTTGATCAAAAACTAAAAAAACACTTCGTCGTCAACTCGATTGAGCTCGGGATGCAGTACGGAGTCATAATCGATGAAGAAAAACTTAAGCCTGCAGCGATTTTTTATCGTGACGATGCCGGCGAATTCATAAAAGAAGCTGGCGAGTACGTTTGCATGTTCCAAACGTTGGAAGACGGACGGATGCTTGAAAATCTGGCAGAAACTGCGGCAATCTTTCAAAGGTTCGGCGGATCGGGCTTTATTTATCATGAAGATTATGCCAATACGATTCCGGAAGCAAACGGAAAACGCGTTATCAAGCTTTCGCAAAAAAGAGGTGCCTGAAATCAAGGCTTTTTGCGTTCTGATTAGCAACAGAGGATGAGAAAAATTTGCCTCAAACTGAAAGGAAATTGGGAAAAATTATGTTTCAATTGAAAACCTGGATGCTTTGCACTCAATTGCAAATTGGATCCGGTTTTTTTGCGTATGCATGATATGATGGAAATAGTCGAAAGGAGTCTGGCGGCAAATTCATAGGTTGATTTATCAGGCACCGCATTTGACAAAATATGTATCAAAATCGAAAAATGCCGGACAAAAGCAGCCGCCTTTGTTCGACATTTAGTGCAATTCAAGAGGAAAATATTTTTCCCCATCTTCTTTATTGCAATTCCGTTGTGGCAATCGCCTCTTCGGCAGTTGTTTCAGCTTTGTCCGCGCTCTTTGGATCAATGTTGCAAGCAACTGATGCGATTACGAAATAAAGCGCAGCCCATCCCCACATGTTGCTGATCAGAAACATTGCAAAAAGAATCCACAAGAACCATGTTAAACCTGTTAACCAAATCTCGGCAAATTTCATCCGTTCTCAAACCCCCAAATAATTATATAGTCATTTTATCACATTTTTGAAGAAATTAGGAATATTTTTGTGGTTTTTTGAACTAAAGGTGATATAAAATAAACGGCTTTCAACAGATTCAGAAATCATTTTCGTCAAAATGAAATTTAAAAAATGCCCCTTACCGCCAAAGACTGATTTAAGACTTTGAAGGTAAGGGGCATTAAATAAAAAAGCCAGCGATATTTTTTGCCTGATCGACGACGAGCGACGATCGGATCACTTAACGTTTTCAGTCATGTTTTTCTTGGCCGTTGCCAACATCAAACGGATCCGGTTGAGCTGGTTGACGAATGACAGACTCGGGTCGTAATCAACCAAAGCAATGTTTGCCATCGGGTACTTGGAACGAAGCTCTTTAACGACGCCCTTGCCGACAACGTGGTTAGGCAAGCATCCGAACGGCTGCATGCAGACGATGTTGTTGACGCCGTTTTGCAGGCTTTCGACCATTTCGCCGGTAAGGAACCAGCCTTCACCGGTTTGATTGCCCAGGCTTAAAATATCTTGGGCGCCATCTGCGATTTGTTCGATGGCTTCGATGCCATCAAAACGTTCGGAATTCTTCAATGCCTCGTTCATTGGCTTTTCGCAAAGGCGAATCATCTTGATGGCCAGTTCGGCCAAAAACTTGCTCTTCTTTGAGCCGCCAAGATGGTCATATTTGTAAACCTGGTTGTAAAGCGAGTAGTTCATGAATCCGACGATGTCCGGACAAACGACTTCAGCACCTTCGTTTTCAAGCACGCGAACGATATTGTTGTTTGCAATCGGCGAATATTTGACAAGAATTTCGCCGACGATGGCAACGCGCGGCTTCTTTTCGTCGGTCAACGGAATGTTGTCGAAATCTTCGACGATTTTTGAAACGTTGCGCTTAAATTCGTGGAAACTGCCGTTTTTGACGTTGGACTGAATTCTGTCAAGCCATTCTTTGTGAAGGGCATCAACTGATCCTTCTTCCGTTTCATAAGGCCTCGTGCGGTATACGACGCGCTCGAACAGGTCTCCGTAAAGGAAGGCCAAGGCAACGCGCTTGACAAGCGGAAGCGTCAGTTTGAAGCCCGGAGACTTTTCGGTGCCTTTGGCGTTAAGCGACATTGAGATGACCGGAACCTGCGGGAAACCGGCATCCTTGAGTGCTTTTCTGATCAAGGGAATGTAGTTTGTCGCACGACATCCGCCGCCTGTTTGTGTCATCATGACGGAAACGTTGTCGAGGTCGTATTTGCCGCTCTTCAGTGCTTCGATCATCTGACCGATCGTGATGATTGCAGGGTAGCATGCATCATTGTTGACGTATTTGATGCCTTCGTCAACCGAATGCTGTCTTTCAACCGGCAAGTTGACGACGTTGTAGCCGGATGCTCTTAACGCAACGTCAACCAGATTTGACTGGTGAATCGGCGAAAGCATCGGCATCAGCAAGGTATGCTTTTTGCGCATGTCCTTCGTAAACTGCTTCGGACGTTCAAGGTCGTAAAGCTTTTCCGGAACGATGTGGCGTTCGTCGCGTTCCAAAACGGCGGCCTTGAGCGAACGGATTCGGATGCGAATTGCGCCGATGTTCGTTCCTTCGTCGATCTTGAGCACGGTGTACAAACGATTGTAGCGTGAAAGAATTTCTTCGACTTGATCGGTCGTAATGGCATCGATGCCGCAGCCAAACGAATTAAGCTGAACGAATTCCAGTTCAGGAATCTTTGCGGCAACTCTTGCGGCCGCAAACAAGCGCGAGTGATAAGTCCATTGGTTGACGATGCGCAGTCCTTCGACGTTGCCCATGTGAGAAATACTGTCTTCTGTCAAAACGTTGAACCCTTCGGCACAGATGATCTGCGAAATCCCGCGGTTGATTTGCGGATCGAGGTGGTACGGACGTCCGGCCAAAACGACCCCGTGCTGACCGTTTTGACGCATCATCATCAACGTGTCTTCACCGCGATTTTGGATCCAGCGTTTAAAGTTGTCCATTTCTTTAAATCCAGCGCTCAAGGCATCTTCGACTTCTTTTTGCGTCACGCCGAAATCTTTGAACGTTTCGTAGAGGTTCTTTGCGGTTGATGAAAAATCTGCCAGATTCAGGAACGGATTCCTGTAGTCGACCTGGCCGTTGCGAATTTCATCGACGTTCATGCGAATGACGTCAGGATAAGATTGGACGATCGGGCAGTTGAAGTGGTTGTTGGCATCCTTTGCTTCTTGACGTTCGTAAACGACGCAAGGATAGAAAATAGTCTTAAAACCATTGTCGATCAGCCATTGAATGTGGCCATGAACCATTTTGGCAGGGTAGCATGCCGTATCCGACGGAATCGTTTCGATCCCTGATTCATACATCTCTTCTGATGAACGGGTTGAAATTTCGGCTCTGATGCCGAGTTCTTTAAAGAACGTTGCCCAAAGAGGATAGTTTTCGTACATGTTGAGCACGCGCGGAATTCCGATCGTGCCGCGCGTTGCGAGCTTCTTTCTTAGCGGACGGTACGAGAAGAGCTTATGATATTTTTCTTTAACAAGGTTGACGCGCTGATCTTTTGGAGCAAGTTTGATCCGCAGACCTTTTTCGCAGCGATTGCCCGTAATGAAGCTGCGACCGTCATTGAAGTGCGTGATGGTCAACAGACAGTTGTTTTCGCAGCGACCGCAGTGTTCAAATGTCTTGTCGCAAGTCAAACCTGCCATTTCTTCCGTCGTCATGATCGTTGAAACGTCGTCTGCTTTTGAGTGTTCTTCGGCAATCAGAGCAGCGCCGTAAGCCCCCATCAAGCCGGCAATGTTTGGCCTGATGACGTTTTGACCGCTAAGCTTTTCAAATGAGCGCAAGACGGCTTCGTTGTAGAAAGTTCCGCCTTGGCAAACGATGTGCTGACCGAGGTCTTCGGCGGAGTGAGCCTTGATGACTTTGAACAAGGCGTTTTTGATGACGGACATTGAAAGTCCGGCAGAAATGTCACCGACAGAGGCGCCCTCTTTTTGAGCCTGCTTGACGCGCGATTGCATGAAGACGGTGCAGCGAGAGCCGAGATCGGCCGGGTTTTCAGCGAGCAAGGCTGCTTTGGCGAAGTCCTTGACGTCGTATTGAAGCGATTGCGCGAACGTTTCAATGAAGGACCCGCATCCGGATGAGCAGGCTTCGTTTAATTGAATCGTTGAAAGCGCACCGTTTTTAACGTGCATGGCTTTCATGTCCTGTCCGCCGATGTCCAGAATAAAATCGACGTTTGGCTGGAAGTAGTGTGCTGCCTTATAGTGAGCGACCGTTTCGACTTCTCCGAGATCGGCTTTCAAAGCGCTTTTGATCAGATGTTCACCGTATCCGGTCGTGCATGCTTTGGCAATCGTGACGTTTTCCGGAAGATGCTTGTACATTTCCGTCAAAATATCAATCGTCTTTTGAAGAGGATCACCGTCATTGTTGCCGTACCAAGTGTAAAGAATTTTCTTGTCTTCGCTCATCAAAACGATTTTGGTCGTTGTCGAACCGGCATCGATTCCCAGATAAGCGTTGCCGCAATATGTTTCAAGCGGACGAAAGTCAACTTTGGCTTTGGCATGGCGATCGCGAAATTCTTTCAGCTCTTCTTCGTTGTTGAAGAGCGGATCGAGAGATTTTGTCGGTTGAAGCGCAGAACCGATATGGGCAAGCGAGTCAAGCAGGTTTGCGATGGTCGTCGGTTCTTCTTCGCCTGCGTAAAATGCAGCGCCCTTGGCCACGAAGAGCTGCGGATTTTCAGGAAAGACGACGTTTTCTTCTTTAAGATGCAGCGTCTCGATGAATCTTTGGCGAAGTTCGCTCATGAAGTAAAGCGGACCTCCCAAAAAAGCAACGTTGCCCTGAATCTTATGGCCGGATGCAAGACCTGCAATCGTCTGATTGACGACAGCCTGAAAAATCGAAGCAGCGAGGTCTTCTTGACGCGCGCCATCGTTGATCAGCGGCTGAATGTCAGTCTTGGCAAAAACGCCGCAGCGCGAGGCAATCGGATAAATGTGCGTATATCCTTTTGCCAGTTCGTTCAGACCATTGGCATCGGTTTTCAGCAGACTTGCCATCTGATCAATGAAGGCCCCGGTTCCGCCGGCACACGATCCGTTCATTTTTTGTTCAAGCGATGCGCCGAAAAACGTGATTTTGGCATCTTCGCCGCCAAGTTCAATGGCAACGTCGGTTTGCGGACAAATGACTTCGACCGTTTTGGTGCAGGCGATAACTTCCTGGATGAATTTGAGGTTCAAGACGTCGGCCAGGCCCATGCCGCCCGAGCCGGTAATCGTAAATGAAATCGGCGTATCCAAACCAACCGCTTCTGCTGCCTCTCGCAAAACTTTTTCACTGGCTTTTTTGACGTCAGAGAAGTGGCGCTGATAGGTTTGGTAGACAGAATCATTGTTTTCATCCATGATAACGACTTTGACGGTTGTTGACCCGACGTCAATGCCGCCTCTTAATGATTTTGGCTCCATAAAAAATCTCCTTGATAAAACTCCGAAATAAACAAGCAGTGTTGAATATGCAACACTTGTTGATTATACTAAACATAGTTAATTTTATATCAAATCGAATGAAATTCAATGCTCAAAATCAGCGACAATGTATTTTAAACAACATATCGTAAAAATATGTTGCTGATTTTACGGATTTTTTGGTCCTACAAGAGGTACATATAATATGAGAAAAACAAAAAAAGAAGATTTGCGGGTAATCAGAACGAAGAAGCTGATTTTTACTGCATTTATCAATCTGATTCAGGAAAAAGACTATAATTCGATTACGGTTCAGGATATTTCTGACAGAGCAATGATCAATCGATCGACGTTTTATAGTCACTTCAAGGATAAGCAGGACGTGTTGGATCAGGTTTTTTCCTATGCTCTGACACCGATGTTTCAAAATATTGAAAGCGATATTTTAGAAGAGGGCTGCATCATCAGGAAAGAACGTCTGGTGAAGATTTTAACCAGGATTTTTAAGATGGTTGCCAAAAATCGATCTTTTTACGTTATGGCACTCGAGGGACAGAATAATTTCGTCATGGCTGATTGTTTTAGAAATTTCCTGACGGAACATTTTTCGAACATCTTCAGCAGGATGCACGTCAAAGACGGTGAGGACGTTATTCCGATGGACTTTATCATCCTTTATATCGTGACGACCTTTATGAGTTCTTTGAAGTGGTGGATCGATACGAATTGCAGCATGTCTGCGGAAAAGATGGCACGACTTTTGATGAAAATCATTTCCAGCGCAGGACTGCAGGTTTGCGATGTCAAGGTGATCTGAAACGCGACCGGTTTTAATTATGAGAAAAAAACGTTTGCTGCTGAAAAGTATGTAATCCAATCATTTTATTAAAATAACAAAGTGACATTTAATGTGATAAGTGAAAAATAACTTATAAGAGCATTGAAAACTTATGATGCTATTTTTGGAATAGCTGCAATCTTTTGGAAAAAAGAAGCGTTGGTCAGCAGCAGAACACAAAAAATAATTTGTGAATATTTTTGAATAGATGCTAAAAAGCGACGTACAATCAAGCGTAAATAAGGAATGTTCGTGTTACAATGCATTTTCTTGATTCGTGACAATTGTCAGGTCGCTTTTTAAATCTCTTAATGGTATATTTATGCAATAATAACGCATATAAAGATTATTTATGAATGAATAATAATAGCTTGAAGTCTGCAGACGGCCTTTTTTCAAAAAAAGTATTTGAAAATTTTGAAAAATAGCATATAATGACAATAAGAATTTTAATAATCATTTAATAAATGGGGTTTGTTATAGTGAGTGAAAATTCCTTGTTAACGATTCAGCATGTAGATACTGCCTTTAAAGTAAACGGTCAGTTCTATAATGCGATCACCGATGTTTCGCTTGATCTCTATCCTGATGAGATTCTCGCTATTGTCGGCGAATCAGGCTGCGGCAAGAGTACTCTTGCCACGAGCGTGATTGGCCTGCACAATATGAGTTCGACTGAGATCAGCGGAAGTATTGTTTATCACCAAAGAGTCGTCAAAGAAGACGGTTCGGTTTCGATTAAAGATCATGAACTTGTCGGAATGAGCGCGGATGAGATGAATGCTCTTCGCGGAAACGACATGGGCATGATTTTCCAGGATCCGTTGGCAGCTTTGAATCCGTTGATGCGGATCGGAGACCAGATTAAAGAAAATCTGGATTTCCACACGACGATGTCTGAAGAAGAAAAGCAGGCCCGCGTGATCGAACTGCTTGATCAGGTCGGGATTCCGAAGCCGGAACGCGTTGCCAGAATGTATCCGCATGAGCTTTCCGGGGGGATGCGCCAACGCGTGATCATCGCGATTGCCGTTGCCTGCAAGCCGGACGTCATTATTGCTGACGAACCGACGACGGCGCTGGATGTTACGATTCAGGCACAGATTCTTGATTTGCTTCGTGACATTCAAAAAGAAAAGCATGCCGGCGTAATCTTGATCACGCACGATTTGGGCGTCGTTGCTGAAACGGCCGATCGAGTTGCCGTGATGTATGCCGGACAGATCGTCGAAGTCGGATCAACAAAACAGATTTTTGAAAATCCGAAACATCCATATACTCGTTCGCTTCTTCGTTCAATGCCTCAGGCTGACAGCGAAAACGATGATCTCTACGTGATTGACGGCATGGTTCCTTCTTTGAAGAACATGCCGCAAAAAGGATGCCGATTTGCGCCCCGCGTTTCATGGGTTCCGGCATCAGAACATGAAGAAGATCCTGTCATGCATGAAGTTGAACCAGGACACGAAGTACGTTGTACGTGCTATAAGAATTTCAAATTTCCGGACGAAGAGCAGGTGGATGAACAATGAGTGAGTCAAAAGATTTAATCACGATTAAAGATCTCTGCGTCCATTATCCAATTCGCTCAGGGTTCTTCAATCGAATCACGGATTACGTTTATGCCGTTGACGGCGTAAACTTTACGATTAAGGCAGGTCAAAGCTACGGAATCATCGGTGAATCCGGTTCCGGCAAATCAACGATCGGCAAGACGATCGTCGGTTTGGAAAAAGCGACGCGCGGTCAGATTATTTATGACGGCTATGACGTGACTAAACGAAAAAATCGCAAAAAACATAAATATAACAAAGACGTTCAAATGATTTTCCAGGATTCTCTTTCAAGTTTGAACCCCAGGAAAAAGATTTTGGACATCATCGCTGAGCCAATCAGAAATTTCGAAGATTTCACCGAAGATCAGGTCAAGGATCGCGTTGCAGAGTTGCTTAACATCGTCGGTTTGGAAGAAGAAGCAATGTACAAGTTTCCGCACCAGTTTTCCGGCGGTCAGCGTCAGCGCATCGGTGTTGCGAGAGCAGTTGCTTCCAACCCGAAGCTGATTATTGCCGATGAACCCGTTTCTGCGTTGGATCTGTCGGTTCAGGCTCAGGTTTTGAACTATATGAAGAAGATTCAAAAAGATTTGGGCATCAGTTATATGTTTATTTCTCATGACCTTGGGGTCGTTTATCACATGTGCGACAATCTTGCAATCATGCATCGCGGCAAGTTTGTCGAAATCGGTTCAAGAGATGATATTTATAATCATCCTCAGCATATCTACACCAAGCGTCTGCTTGCAGCTATTCCGCAAGTCGACGTTGAACATCGTGACGAGCACCGCGCATACCGCAAACAAGTCGAAAAAGAATTTACCGAAAATCAGGACAAGTGGTATGACAAGGACGGTAAGGTTTATGACCTTCGTCAAATATCCGAAACGCACTGGGTTGCGTTGCCGGACGCAGGGGAGGAGAAGTAATTATGTGGAAAACAGTTTTGCGTCGTGTTCTGATCATGATACCCGAAATAATCATTTTGAGCGTATTCGTGTTTATTTTAGCCAAATTGATGCCGGGTGATCCGTTTACGGGTTCCATCACGCCTCAGACATCTCCTGCCAGAATTCATGAATTGAAGGTTCAAGCCGGACTTTATGATCCGTGGTACGTTCAATACGGTCGTTGGATTACGAACCTGTTCCATGGCGATTTGGGCGTTTCTTACCAATTCAAGACACCTGTTGCCGGCTTGATTGCATCTCGTGCGGGCAATACGTTATGGTTGTCTCTTGTCATCGTTGTTTTGAGCTATTTATTTGCGATTCCTTTAGGAATTATCGCTGGCCGGTTTGAAAACAGCAAGTCTGACCGCGTGATTCAATTGTATAACTATATTTCGTATGCAATTCCGGGCTTTGTGTTCTATCTGCTCGGTCTGTGGCTGTTCGGCTACGTGCTCGGCTGGTTCCCGACGTCCGGTTCCGTCTCGGTCGGTGCCGGAAGCGGCTTCGGCTACGTGATGAGCCGCATCTATCACATGGTTCTGCCGGCTCTGCTTGCGGCGCTCATTTCAACGACAAGCACGTGCCAGTACCTGCGAAGCGAAATCATCGATTCGAAGACGCAGGATTACGTGAAAACGGCCCGTGCCAAGGGTGTTCCTGAAAAGACCGTCTTCAATCGACATATCTTGCGCAATTCGCTGCTTCCAATTGCGGCATTTGCCGGATATTCGATTACCGGCCTGCTTGGCGGATCGATTTTTATTGAAACTGTCTTTTCTTATCCTGGGATGGGCTTGTTGTTCATTAACTCGCTGACGAACCGTGATTACTCGGTTATTACCGCATTGGTTCTTTTGTTCGGGATACTTAACTTAATCGGAACGCTCCTTTCGGATATTATTTTAAGTATCGTTGATCCGCGTGTCAGAATCGAGTAATTGAAGGGAGCGAAGGTCGATGTTTAAGAAAAAGACAACGGAAAAAGCATACAGCGGACAAGAAGTCGTTGAAAATATTCAAAAAAAGAATGAAGAAGCATCCGGTTTGAAAGTTTTGGCCCGTGAATTTGCCAAAGACCGTGGTGCATTAGGCGCATTGATTTTACTGATTATTCTGTTCTTAGTGATTTTTATCGGAGCTTTGTTCCTCAATACGGACAAGGTTATGACGGTTGACATCTTCAAGCAGTACAACCATCCTGGCGCTGACGGAATGTTGCTCGGCGGTGACGAAGGCGGCCGCGACGTGTTCAAGATGCTGATTCTCGGAGCGAGGAACTCGCTTCTGATCGGGATTGCGATTACGGTCTTGATTGAAGTAATCGGAACTGTTTTCGGACTTGTCGCCGGTTACTATGGTGGAAAAGTCGACAACGTCATGATGCGTTTTCTTGATTTTATGATGGTTTTGCCGACATTGATGATTATCATCGTCATCGTTACGATTATTCCAAAATACACGATGTGGTCGTTCGTTTTAATCATGTCGGCTTTTTACTGGGTCGGAACAGCACGTTTGATTCGGTCAAAGGCATTGTCAGAATCGAAAAAAGACTACATCAGTGCTTCAAAGACTTCAGGCAGCAGCGATTTGAAGATTATTTTAAAAGAGCTGCTGCCAAATCTGAGTTCGATTATCATCGTTGACGCAACTTTGATGCTTGCCGGCAATATCGGGATTGAAGTTTCGCTGACGTACCTTGGTTTCGGGTTTCCGGACAGTGTTCCAAGTCTTGGAACGCTGGTCGGATATGCTAACGATCCGTCCGTTCTGACGCAGAGGCCATGGGTATGGCTTCCGGCGGCGCTCGTCATTCTCGTGATCTGCGTCGGCATCAGCTATGTCGGCAACGTTCTGCGACGTGCAGCCGATGCGCGTCAGCGTCTGGGGTAATTTTTCTGTTTTAATTTAGGGTATAAACTTTTTAAAATATCATACCAATTCAATACTAGGGGGTTTCTTTATGAATACCAAAAAAGTTTTCACAGGTGCTGCAGCAGTTCTGTCACTCTCAGCACTTGCACTTGCAGGCTGCGGCAACAGCAAGAGCAGCAGTGACAGCGCAAAGACCGAAAAGGCTTCGCTGCCTATTGCCTATAACAACAAGAATGCTGCAGTCAAGGGCGGCACGCTGAAGATCGGCATGGTTTCCGACTCTGCCTTCAAGGGCATCTTTGCTCCAGAGCTCTCACAGGACAACTATGATGCCGAAGTATATCAGTTCGCTATCCAGCCGCTCTTCAACTGCGACAACAACTACAAGTTCGTCAAGGGCGGCGCTGCCGACATTTCCTTCAACAACAGCGCAAAGACGGCAACAATCAAGATCAATCCAAAGGTCAAGTGGTCAAACGGCAAGCCACTGACTTCAAAGGACGTTGAATTCGCCTATGAAATCATCGCCAACCCTAAGTGCAGCGGCGTCCGCTACACTGATTCCCTGAAGAACATCAAGGGCATGGAAGAATATCACAAGGGCAAGGCCGACACAATCTCCGGCATCGAGATGAAGGACGAGCACACGGTCGTTCTTCACTTCAAGCAGATGACACCGGGCATGCAGACATCAGGCTCCGGCTATCTCTGGGAAGAGGCTGAACCATACGAATACCTGAAGGACGTTCCGTTCGACAAGATCGAGTCCTGTGACCAGGTACGCAAGAACCCTGTAACGTTCGGACCATTCAAGTTCAGCAAGATTGTTCAGGGTGAATCCGCTGAATTTGTTCCGAACCCATACTACTGGGGCAAGAAGCCTTCACTGGACAAGATCACGATCCAGACTGTATCCTCAGCATCAGCCGGCGCTGCTCTGAAGTCCAAGAAGTATGACATCATGTTCGACGAACCGACATCAGTATACGGCGACAACAAGAAGCCGAAGGGCTACACGATGATCGGCAAGCCTGAACTTTCATACAGCTACATGGGCTTCAAGGTCGGCAAGTTCGACAGCAAGAAGGGCGTCAACGTCGAGAACAAGAACGCCAAGATGAACAACAAGTCCCTGCGTCAGGCCATGGCATACGCCATGAACGTCGACCAGGTCAACCAGAAGTTCGGCTACGGTCTGAAGACACGTGCCACATCCCTGATTCCTGCAGTGTTTAAGGAATACAAGAACACATCCCTCAAGGGCTATCCTCAGGATGTCAAGAAGGCCAACAAGCTGCTTGACAAGGCAGGCTACAAGAAGGGCAAGGACGGCTACCGCAAGACTCCGGACGGCAAGAAGCTCACAATCAATATTGCCGCAATGTCCGGTTCAGCAAACCAGGAAGCTGTCATGAAGAACTACATCCAGTGCTGGAAGAAGGTCGGCCTTCGTTGCAAGCTGACGAACGGCCGCCTGCTTGACTTCAACAACTTCTACGACAAGGTTCAAGCTGATTCCAAGGATATCGACGTATTCTTCGGTGCATGGTCACTTTCATCAGAACCGTCTCCTGCTGACCTTTACAGCGAAGCAGCACCGTTCAACATGACACGCTTCGTTTCAAAGAAGAACAACCAGTACCTGAAGAACATCGATTCTCAAAAAGCCGTTACGGACCACAAGTGGCGCGTAAAGCAGTTCAAGGAATGGCAAGCATGGATGAACGAACAGGCCTACGTTGTTCCTATGCAGGACTACTACGATGCAATGCCTGTCAAGAACCATGTCAAGGGCATGACGGAAGAGACATCCAAGGCATACACACTTTGGGAAAACGTTTCTCTTACAAAGTAGGATCATAAAATGCGAAAGGGTTTGGAATTTGATTCCGAGCCTTTTTTTGTTGCATTTTTAAGACAAAATTTGAAAAAAACAAGCTTAAAGTGTTATATAATTAATTTGTGTTGTCTTTTATTTTTTAAAAGTCAAATATATAACTGGAGCAACTTAACTGTTGATTAATTTTTAGAAAAAACGGAATTGCATGGAATTATATGGTCAAAAAAGCAAACCGATAATCCTTTGACAGGTAGTGAAAGCAATGATAAAGACTCAAAAAGCAAGACTGTATCCCAATCGAGCCATGAAAAAGGTTCTTGACGATTTGTGCGATTACAGACGCTATTGCTGGAATCAAGGTCTCGCTTTGTGGAACGATATGTATGATGCCTTTTTGATTTTGGAAGACAAAGAACTTTTGCCCAATGAACGCAAGGTTCGTAACGAACTGGTTGCCGATAAAGCCGACTGGCAGTATCAGCTGTCAGCCAGATGTCTTCAGCTTGCCGTTTCTGATTTGGGCAATGCGTGGAAAAATTTCTTTAACAAAGCTCAGCCCGACTGGGGCAGACCGCAGTTCAAGTCTAAAAAAGCCCCCAGACAGGGATTCAAGACTGACAGGGCCAAGATTGTCAACGGCAGGCTGCGTTTGGACAAACCGCACGGCGTTAAAAAATGGTACGATATTCGACTTAAAGGCGTTAAATCCTTAAAAGGCGAATTGAAAGTCGTTTCAATCTACCGTGAAAATGGCAAATACTGGGCAAGTTTGCCTTTTGAAGTCGAAGTGGCAAACAAAGCTAAAACTGGTGATAAAACCGCCGTTGACGTTAATGTTGGACACTTCAATTACACTGCTGGTCAAGTTAATACCTTACCCAAACGTTTAAAATATCTCTATCAACGTATCAAGTATTATCAAAAATCCTTGGCAAAAAAGCGTGTGGTAAATGGTAAACAGGCAACACAAAGCCATAATTATGTTAAAACGAGAGCCAAGTTACAACGTGATTATCGCAAAGTTGCCAATATCCAACGTGACCTTATTCAAAAGTTCACTACGAAGCTAGTTACTAATTACGATAAAATTGCCATTGAAGATTTACAGGTCAAACAAATGCAAATGAGTCATGTGGCATCTAAAGGCTTGCAAAGGTCTTTATTTAGCTATTTCAGACAAGTTTTGACTTATAAGTGTGAATGGTATGGTAAAGATTTGATTATCGCTGATAAATATTATCCGAGCACACAACGGTGTTCCAATTGTGGTCATATTAAAACTGGTGACGATAAAATCGGTTTAACGGGTAATCAAAAACATAACACCGAACATCATGAATATATTTGTTATGAATGTGGGCATGTTATGGATAGAGATGTAAATGCGGTTTACAATCTTTTGGCTTTAATATAAAGAAAACTGGGGTGGGCTACACCCTTAAACTGTAAGAGTTAGTCACTGTCATTACCCTCTAGTT
>ENA-OUOW01000560-OUOW01000560.1-human-gut-metagenome-genome-assembly--contig:-NODE-560-length-32153-cov-11.424450_pt1 | contig 32153 bp, 41 predicted proteins | sample MGYA00237938_ERZ548769 | MGnify/ENA primary metagenome ERZ548769 (study PRJEB26490, sample SAMN05356870) | human gut metagenome | biome: terrestrial biome; feature: human-associated habitat; material... | reverse complement strand
AAGAGACCAACGCATCCGAGGAAACGCAGGCCGAAGAGACCAACGCATCCGAGGAAACGCAGGCCGAAGAGACCAACGCATCCGAGGAAACGCAGGCCGAAGAGACCAACGCATCCGAGGGAGAAACGAACCACAGTCGCCCCCTGCCGAAAGGTATGACGTGGCATGAACATACAATTAATCAAAAACCAAAATCTTTCAACATGGACAAGACTTTTCGTGAACTCAACTGTGACGTTGAGTTCCAGCGTCGTCTCAACGTTCTGAACGCGGCTTTCCGGGCCGGGGGTACGACGGCTGACAACAACCCCGAGAACGTGGAGACCGTTCGCATGATCGCGTGCTCTATGCTCGCCGATCAGGACATGGTGGTGCTGGCGAATGCCAGCAACTTCACCAACTCTGTAACCAAGGAGCGCAAGAACGGCCTCGGCCTGCTCGTAGAGTGCGCCGCTGGTGGGGCCGCTGCCGCCACGCTGTCCGCCGCTGACCTCGGCGTCATCAAGTGGATGTCGTTGTTCTACGAGAAACTCCTCCCGAACAACTCGTTCATGCGTTCGATCCGTTTCGTACCGATGTCCGACCGGGAGGGTGCGATTTACGTGGAAAGCGGCATCAACCCCGCAACGTACACCGGATCGGTTACGCCCGTCAACGCGCCGCGATACTTCTACGACGACATCAAGCGTACCATTGCGCGTGAGGTGTTCTCGATCCAGCCCGTGACGTTCCAGAACGCGGACATAGCCATCCTCGCGTACGACAAGCAGTCGTGGGGTTGGACCACCGCGATGGATTCGCTGATGTCCGACGTGTGCACGTACATCTTGCAGGTCGTCGCCAATACCCCCGACATCGCAAAGGTTCCGACCACGGGTGCAACGTTCTCGTCGAACGGGCTGTTCCCCATCGAGGCCCCGAACTCGAACGTGAACATCAAAGGTGTGTCGTCGGACGACATCACGATGGTCGTTGGTGCGTTCCTCACACAGAACTACAAACTGAACGGTCGCCGCGTCGAAGCCGTCCTTTCGTCGAACCTGTTTACGAAACTGGCTACCGATCCGGCGTTCAAAACCATTCTCACCCCGCAGTTGTCGGGTGCCGTTGGTAGCGAGTTCCAGTACAACGGTGTCACGATCTCCGGACGTAACCCGGTTGCACGCTACAACACGACTTCCGACAAGCCCGAACTCGATCCGGCCATGTACACCGACGGTACGGTGGACGACGACGGCAAGATTACCGACGTGACCCCGGCAACGACCACCGCCAATCACGTAGGTGCGGGTCTCGCATTCGTCGAGGGCGACGTGATCGCAGGTGTGGGTACAATCGACGTGATCGTCATGCCCGACCCGACCAACTACGGCATCACGATATCCGGATGGATGTCTACCGGTGCAACCGTGGCACGTCAGAACGGCAAGGGTGTTGCGCTGATTACCCCGACCGTCGTAGTGGGCGCATAAAGTTCAATCGACACGTAGGCACATTAATGTGCCTACGTGTTACTTAACTCTTTAAATCGTATGAAAGTAAACTTTGTAAAACAGCAGATTCTGTACATCGCTCTCGCCGTACGACAGTACAAGAAAATGTACGTGCTGACGAACGGTCAGATGTTTCAGAAAGAGAGTGACGCGGAAAAAACCGCGCGTACCCTCAATCAGATTATCGAAGACCCGATGCTTCACGTCGGGATCAAGGTAATCACCGAAGATATGGTATCGGAGGCCGATCTTCGGATGTACGGAAAATCCCCCGAAAAATTCAACGAATTGTTTGACGACGCTATCATTCCGCTTGCACGTGGTACCCGTGGCTACGAGGGCCGGAAATACGAGGCGCCCGTTGAGCAGGACGAGGACGAAAAGGCACGTTTGGCCGCTCTCCTCGGCGACGACAGCATGGAACCCACGAAGGAGCCGAAGCAGGTCGCCGAACAGGAGGCCGAAAAGGCTGTCAAAGACGTGGAGGCTGAAAAAGCCGCCGCCGAAAAAGCCGCCGCCGAAAAAGCGCTTGCCGCCGCGTCCAAGTTCGCACCCAAGAAAAAATAACAAACTATGGCACGAACAGGTTTCAGCGTAAAGGTCAGTAATACGGTTATGGGGACGCCTCCGTCCGTAAACGCTAACACTATGCTAATCGTCCCCGGTACCGCAACCACCGGGTCAACGTTCCCGATAGCCCTCGATACGCCCGTGTTGTTCAAATCCACCGACGATCTCGCAACCCACGGGGTCACGGAGGCAGGCAATCCGGAGGTGTATCGACACGTTACGGGCTTTTACAACCCGACCGCGGAGGTTGATAACACAGGTACGTATCTGTGGGTGGTAGTGGTAGGTACGAACGGTACTTCGACTATCTCGACAAAACTTCCCGGCTACGTACGGGCTACCGTCGTAAACGGGTTCCAGTATCGCCCGCGTCAGATCATCATTGCTAACCCGATCAGCAAGTCGGCGCTGGCTGGCTACCAGTCCGCGATCATGTCGATGTATGACGAGGGATTCTCTACGTGCGCGATCATTGCGGGCGATAACTTTATGCCCGAAGGTGCTATCGACACGTCGGTGAGCACGTTGGACGATCTGTCCACGAAAAAAGCAGGTATGATCGGCGTCGTGATCTTCACGGACAAGCAGAACGCCGTTGCATGTACAGGTAAGGTAGGCGGCTGGATGGCTTCGCTGTCCGTCGGTACGTCTATCGGCGATACGTCGCTCCCCGCGTTCGGTGAATCGCTTTACATGGTGGACCAAGGAAGCGCGAGCGAGTACATCAACACCCCGTGTGCGCAGTTGTCGCTTGACACGATTAACGCGTTGGGGGACAAGCAGTATATCTTCCCGCGTACGAGGCCGCCCAAGAACGGGTTGTGGCTGAACGACGGAGCAACTGCCGAAGACCCGCTTACCGCGCTCTCTACGCTGGAGGCCGCCCGGACCATCGCCGCAATGGTGGACGATCTGCGTGCGTTCTACACGCCGTATATCAACGGCAGAGTGCCCATCGACGCTAACGGCAGAACGCAGTCTTCGTACGTCGATGTGGTGACGTCTCTCGCACGCGAGAATGTCATCGTGCCTTACATCGATAGCGGTGACATTTCGGACGCCCGGATCACGCAGACGGACCTTAACGACGACTTTTCCGGAACTCGTACGTGGCAGGTATCGCTGGAAATCCTGCCCGCACCAACCCTGCGCTGGGTGAACTCTTTCGTGTTCTACGTTAAAAAACTCAATTAAGGTATGGCACAAAAAGTAATAGCCGCAAGAGATTTTGATCTCTACCTCAACTTTGACGAAATAGGCGTTGCCTACAAAGTTGAGACTGGCGCCAATTTCAGCGCAAACATCTCCGGAACGACCGACGACATCGGAGCGTTCTCTACTGACGAGCCTATCGCAACGGACAATGGCGGTAACACGTACGACCTTTCGTTCTCGTTGCAGCAGGCCGAAGCCCTCACGATCCTTGCCGCACTCGCCGCGGCCACGCAGAACCGTGCAGGAGGTCCTATCTGCCACATCCGTCAGATCGTCGAATCGGCGACCATTACGGCTGTATGGCACAAGCGCCGCGACGTACCCGCGACGTCCACTACCGAAACGTACGGTCGTTGTACCGGCGTTGAGGAATCGGACGGCGTAGAGCGTCGGGGCACCGAGACGCTTAAGTCGTGGCGATTCCGCGCCCGGAGTAAGAGCGTCAAAACGTCGGTATCGGCGTAAACACAGGTATGCGGGCTTTGATCGGCCCGCATATCACTACATTTTTAAATAAAAGCAGGATGGAAAAGGAAATCAAATTGCGTAAAGTTACGCTTAAAAAAGTGCTGACGCCGGAGAGCGAGCAGGACTTTACCGTAGAGGTAGTACCGTTTAACCGTCGGAACGACGATCATGTGAAATTTGCGTTCGACTATATCGACATGCTCGGACGTAAACCGTCTCCGTTCGAGACGGAGAGCGACGCCGCGCGTGCATACGTTACGATTTTCATGGCACACAAAGCCGACGACCTCAACGATCAGAACAGCGCGATCTCGTGCGTACTGTCTGATATTCGTGCGTGTCGTGTGCTCCTCTTTCAAGCCGAGACGCAGAAAGAATTTCACGATTTTTTCGTCAACGACTAACATACCCTATCGGGAATGTTGAAGGGATCGAGGAGGACAAACAGGAAGAGGCAAAACGTATTGCTCAAAACTTTAAGATCATCAAACAAGCGAAGGAACGAGACCCGTATTTTATTAAACGGGTATTCGTTTCTCACTATTGCAACATTCCGTATCACCTTATGTTAGATGGGGACTTATACCCCATGACGTTGTTAGAGGAACTTTTCGCGGCATCATATTACCTTATACGTAACTTTGAGTTGGCTCCGTGGGCCACAGGTAATTTAGAAGATCGCGTAGAAAAACTTGTAGAAGATGGCAGGGTATAATATAGTACTGGATATAGGGGGTAACGCGGTTTCTCGATCTGAAAAACTGGCGGCAAACCTTGGTGTGGCCGCGGCAAACGCGACCACATTAGCCGCGGCATTACGTTCAGTAGGGACAGCCGCGGTCGCTATCCCCTCACGTACTATACGAGTAGGGGCCGTACCTACGGGGTCTTCTATACGCGGACGATCCTATGCCGCTGACAACGGACGGTTCCGGGAGTACATACAAGGTATGACGCGACAAAGCGACGTAATGCGTTCGATGTCGCGGTTCTATCGTGAGCAGGAACGAGACGCACGCTCGCGCTATACACGTCACCGTAATACGAAGATCATGTCTTACGGTACGGGGTTCAATGTTGGAGGTTTCAGCGGACGTTTCTCTACCATACTCCAACCCGACGCAAACGGTAACATTCTCGGCATGAACGCAGAGAAATTAATGCGTGGTGTAAATGTTGGGGCCATAGCTACGTCTATGGTAGGTATGATCGGCAAGGCCGTTCTTAAAACGATGGCTTACTCGACTGCGGTACCACTCGCGGTTGGCGGGTTAGGTATACGCGCCATGATAGGTATGTTGCAGTCCGAGGGCTTTGCTTCGGGCGTACGTCTTATCTCACGCCGGCACCAAGCACGTGCCGGCCTCGGTGTTGGGTACGAGCAGGCCAACTCAAATGCAGACTTTTTGGCTGCAAGTTATGGTTTGGACCGTAGTACTGCGTTAAGCAGTATAAACGTTTTGACGGGGCTTGGTGTAGGTGGCGCTGGTAACACAAAGGTATCACTTGCGCAGGCGACAAACCTTACCAAAGTAGGTGGTCTTATTTCCCAACAGGCGGGTGTACCGTTTGAGCGTGTGATGACCAACATACAGCAGTTACTGGTGCAGGCAACGCCGAACATCCGAGACATACGCGAATTACTTAACCAAGCCCCCGTGCTTGGTAAGTACGCGCTAAAGGAGATGGAGGAGCGAGGCGTGAAGGGGGTAGACGTACGTACTTTCCTTAAAGACCAAAGCGCTCTCTTGGCGGTCCTCCGTCGTTACGAGTTGGACAATGCGTCAAATGCAGGTATGCGTGCCCGCGGTCAGATCGCACTTGCACGACAGGACTTTTGGGCCAAGATCGCTGGGAATAACGCTGCATGGAGTTACGTCGGCGGGGCTGGCGCGGGCCTTATAGGCGCGGGAGGTAATGCGGTGAATTCCCTCCTTTCTACCGTTACCAATAATGACGCATTTCGCGTAATGGTTAAGCGCGTGGAGAACCTGTTCGAAAATTTCGAGGATAACGGGACACGGCTCGTCGATAAACTTATTACGTTTATAGAACGTGCTGGAGAAAAACTCGGCCTCGATCTCGGGGATTCACAGAAAGCCAAAATAGCGAACGACAAAGAACGTGCATTGGACGATCTTCGCTATAACCGCACTTTTCGTAAGAATTTCGAAACTACATTGGATAGTGCCGGGCTTCTTAAAGACGTATCGCCGAGTATGCGTGGCAAAGCTATCAATGACTATCTGTCGCAATACCTCGATGCAATAAAACGCGACGAGAATGTGCTTAACGCAGTACGTGGTATAGGTACGTTGCATGATGCAAACGGCCCGTGGACACCGCACCAACGTAGAAAAATGAACGAAAGTACGCTTGATTGGGCCGCGGGACTTGCGTTTAACTCGGATTCGACCTCTGTCTACTACCCCGTAACGGGTAGCTACAAAGGTTATTCGGGTGTTAAGCATTCCGGAGTGTGGGACAGAGCAACGTTGCGCAATCCAATGACTGCGAACGCGGCGTACGCTATTGACTACGCGGACCTTGGCGAATCGCTCGGAACGTTTATTAAGAAATTAACGGACATCGCCCCGGGCGCATTACCCGCGATAACAGGTGCGGGGGCTACTGGGTCGGACCTTTCGGGTTTTAACAAAGACCGTCGCAACCTCGAAATTCATTTCCACGACGCAATCGTGAAGTGGACTTCGAACATAAGTACCGACGACCCGCAGGAGGTCGTAGCAGAAGTTAAACAGAACATCGACCAAATAGCGTCCGAAGCAATCCAAAAGGCAATGCTCGCCGCAACCGGGAAGATGGGAACACGTTGGATATAGGTATGGGAATAGTCAGAGACGCAATAGAAACCACCACCGAATCGGTCCGGGGCGCTATACAGAACTCCGGACCGTACAAGGTGGCCAACCGTGTGATCGCCGAGACACTCGACGCGCGCGACGCAATCCGCAATACTACCGTTCTCGCCTTGTCGAAAGCGTGGATTGGGATAAGCCGCTTGGCCCCCGCGCAGACAAACCGGAAACAACAGCAACAAGATATACGTAACATACCCTTTGTTCGTAAAGAGCAAACAGTAAACGGCATAGAGCGCAGGTCCGGTGCGGAGTTGGATCGTTACGACTACACGAAACTTTACTCGTTGCAGATCGGCGACTACTTCATGCCGATGTCGCAGACGTTTAGCGTGAAAGCGAGAAAGAGGTTAAACGTCTCGGCTCTCGTTGACGGGCCGGACATTATCCAGCAGACACGTAAAGAGGCCAAGACGATAAACTGTACGTTACGTCTTACCCTTCGGGACAACCAGCCGAACCTCCAAATAATGGAGCGGTTGGAGAACGAAGCGGAGGCAAAGATAGCAGAACTGTCGAAATTTCTCAACGAGTTTTACGAAAAGGACCAGATTCTGCGCATACGTAACCAAAAAATTAACGAAACGCATGGAATTGAATACGCGATAATCACCGAATATACGGACACGCCCCGAGTAGGTATGGGTACGTATCAGTTCGAGTTTACTCTTACGGAGGTGAAATACGGGGAGAACGTTGTTACGTTCAACTTACGCGAGGTCGATTCGGACGCTGGTAACTATTAATTATGAACTCGAACTATCTTATCTGCCGCAACGAGGTATACATAGAGGATATTTGGGTAGGGCAATTTGAGTCGTTCGTGCTTACCGGTAACGACAAGCAACTTGGCGATTCGGCTGTTCTCACCTTACCCTTGTATGCTATCGGTATTGAGCAACAGAGGGAGGCCCGCTCACGTATGCGTGAGGTCTTTAAGCCCAATGTTATCAAACCGTTCGCGCACGTTGAGGTATATATGTGGTACGAGGGGTACAAGAAAATGCGCGTATTTAACGGATTGATCGAGCAGGTTGTAGAGGGCTTTCCCACGACGTTATACCTGCGCGACTTTACGTTGATCCTTAAATTCGGCCGGGTCCAAAAGGTATGGGGCGACGTTAAGATGACGCAGATCATGCAGGACATCCTGCCCATCGCAAACGAAGCGTTCGCAAAGGAGCGTGAGAACATGGGTTTTGATATAAACCCGAACATACCGGAACTGACGTATACGACCGACGGACCGTTTGTACAGGCTACTACCAGTACGTTCCCGTTTAACAATCCGGTCGATTTCAGTCCGTACGATACCATACAGCGACTTATGCAGTTGATGGTTTTGTACGGGGGTGTGACGGACGACGGAAAAGTGTACATAGGAGGTTTGACGAAAAACAGTACCGCCCCGATTGAGAAACTCAACACGAAGTATAACGTTTTCGGGGCAGACCTTATTCGCGAGGATTCACGTTTTATTAACTACGAGGTTAAGGTCACAGGCATCCTCAAAACGGGCAAGCGATACACCGCAACCGGAGGTTTGCGCACGTCGCGTAGCACGAAGCAAAAAAGTGAACTGGACAAAAGGTATGCCGAGACGATACGTAGCTACTCTACGTTGGATAGCGTAACGGAGTTGGATAAGTTTGCGGACAAAATGTTACTGTCTTTACAGGGACGCAGGAACAAAGGCAAACTGATCCTTCCGCTCTACCCAAAGGTAGACCCTTTGCAAACAGTTGAGTTTACCCACACGCTGTTCCCGGAACTATCCGGACAGTACTACGTATTAGAGTATCAGCTAAAAGGAGACGTTAACGGTTTTTTCCAGACGTTAACCGTCACCGATAAAGTCTTTGCGATATGAGTGTTAAACGTGTTAGCTACGACCCGGCCGAGGAAGCAGGGGGAGCTTTCGGCGCATTCCTCGCGCAGATGTTCTACACCGTTCGTACCGTACTTGTCACCGTCAAATCGGTAGACGAGGCGAATGGGGTTGCGCAGGTTTACCTGTTTGAGGAGGACAAGACGTTCCCCGTACCTCTGTCTTTGTACGGGACGGAGGAGTATGGGATGGTGCACGTACCTACCGAGGGGTCTGCCGCTCTTATCACATTTATAGATGGCGACATTAACCGTCCGGTATTTGTGGGTATCTCGGAGATAGATAAGTGGGCGTTTAAACGTAACGAGACAGCCATAACGTTTACGACCGATCCCGACGAAGTAAACGTAACGGTTGGTAACTCAAAAGTACGTATAACACCGGACTTAATCGAAATGAACGAAGGTTCATTAGATGGGCTGGTGATTGTAGGGAAACTCACGGATAGACTGAACAGATTGCAACAGCAGATCGAAGCCATCCAATCGGCTATCGCATCGCATTCGCATCTCGTGGCTACCTCCGGTAGCGCGACACAACAGGTAGGTAGTACCACTACTACTATCTACGCAAAGGTAAACGTCGATTCATTCGATAACAGCGATTACGAGAACGAAAAAATTAAGCAGTAATGAAAGGCATAGTGTACGATTTTAACGTCGGTGACGTTGTTATATCGGAAGACGGACCTTTTGTAAAAGGTACCATCGACAACCAAAACGTCGCGCTTATCGCCGTGTCACAGGTATGCCGCATCACCAAGCCCGAGATAGGTGCGCAGATCGGGGCGCGGATTATCAATCGGCGTGCGGGTGAGGTCGCTGGGGTACTGGCCGATGCAAAGAAGCAGGCACAGAAAGACGGTGCGACAGATGTCTCTATCGAACTGATCGACGAACAACTTTTATTCACGGGACGCTATGAAGATTAAAGAGAATACGACTATTGTCGACGTCGCGTTTAACCTATACGGCTCGCTGACGGGCATCCCCGCCATCCTGCGACAACTGCCCGTCAGCGAACGTATTGGTTTCGATACGCTACCCGGTATGGGTGAGGATGTTGCAGACATCGGCCAAACGTGGACGCCGGACCTTGCAGGTAAGGACGTAACTATTAAGGTTGAGAAAGTGTATAACACACTCGGCGTTGCGAAAGCCCCGTACTCCACAGACCTTTACCGGATCGAGGCCGCTGTAAGGTATGGGGAAGGGATTATCGAAACGCTTTTAAATACGTAATATAATGGCAGAGTTTTTTACCAAGTCGGAAATTACGCGCTCCGACACAGCACGAATACGAGGGATCGACAATACCCCTACGCCCGAAGCGTCAGCCGCACTCGACGCTTTGATGTGGAACGTACTGGACCCGATCCGTCGAATATGGGGAAAGCCGATCATTGTCAACTCCGGTTACCGCTGTCCGAAGTTAAACGCGGCGGTAGGCGGCTCCGCAACGTCGCAACATATGAAAGGCGAAGCAGCGGATATTACGGCTGGCGATCCGACCAAGAACAAAGAGTTGTTCGACATGATCGCGCAGTCCGCAATCCCGTTCGATCAACTGATCGACGAAAAGAACTACCGTTGGATTCACGTTTCGTATCGCCCTAATGGTCGGCGAAACATCTTACACCTTTAGGATATGGGTGCAGTAACAACTATCACGAACGCGCTGAAAGCCGTGTTACCTACGTTCGGTACAACGGACGCAGACATCGAGAGTAAAATCATCGATGTGGTAGGTACGTTGGCCGACAGCGAAGCGATGGAGCGTAACAATACGTTGAACGTTATCAACGAAGCGCTCGCAAATCAGAAGATCACGACGGTGGAATACTACCGTCGTAAGGCCGTCGCGTTCCAGTACGGCGATTCGTTGGTCTACGATCCGATCAACCAAGGCGGCTATTACGCTACGCTCGATACGGAGAAACAGATCATCAAGCAGGCATACGTTGTCGGTGCATATCCGAACTGGACCCTGCTTGCCAACGCACTCGGCACGGATGGTCATCTGCGGAAACTCACCGCTGACGAGTTAACCTCGTTGCAGACCTATTTCAAAGCGTTCCAACCGATGGGGCTGGAGTTGAACGTTACGTCTATGGACGTTGCGAAGATCACCGACCCCAGACTTATCATCTATGTACAGACAGGTACGGACGCACAGTACGCCGCAGATCAGATCACGGCAAACCTATTGGCTCACGAAGCGACCCTGCGCGAGACCAATACCGTTACGTTAACCGAGATCGTAGACGTAATACAGAGGTATGAAAAGGTACGCGCGGTAAGTTTCGGTAATCCTATTGCAACAGAAACGGGGTTGGATGGTAGCACACGTACGGTCGAACCTGTTGACGGTATTTTCAACCTCACAAACGGCGCCTTTACGTTTGCTACGCCGATCACAACTACACTCATTAAAACGCTTTCGTAATGTTCAGATACATTGACATGCCTAAGTTGGTTGCGTTCTACCTGCGAGAGTTTTCATACGATGCAGGTGGGAACGCTTCCAACTTATACAAATTCATATTCTGCCTTTGCTTGCCGTTCATCTCACGTACGTTCCGTCGTGCGAGATTGATCGCGCTGGCCATAGCAGAGTGCACTAACAGCCAGGACCAAATTACGCGCGTTTTGGAGAAAATTACAGGTGTGTCTGTTGAGTATACGTCCCTCGACGACAGCTATTACATGTCGTATAATGGTACCGGTAACACTCCGGAGTTCCCTTATAGTGCGTTAAGCGAACCGTTGGTACCATACGTCGAAGCGCCTAATCAGTTGCATATGTACATCTCTCTTAACGGCGCGTCGGAGGACGAAGTACGTGCATACCTGCAACTTCTCATACCTTTTTACGTAAAGGTAAATTTAGTTTTTGGTCCTAAACCTTAATAGTTATGGCTATTCTCAAACTCAATTCTGCAAATCCGGGCGTAAAACGCCCGTTAAAAGTCCAAGACCTTGCGGACCTATGGTACGGTCTTAATACTGCGTTAGCGCAGGGAACCGAAACTTCCCCCCGTATATTGTGCGGGTTCAACGTTAGTGATGATGGTGATTCATTTACTTCCGGAGTTATCGCGTATAACGGACGCCTTTATCTGTATGATGACGGCGACCCGATATTTTTCGAAGATAGCATATACGGTGCGGAGATTTCGACAGACGATAATCGTGTGATGGGGGACGGCACTACACAGTTATTCTCTTACGCATGTATCGCAACGAAAGATTCAACCCTACCGGGTGCCGTCTTCATTGGCGAGGCCTCACCGAGTAATATCGAGGCGTGGAGGGGGCCTCTCTCGATCCCCGCCCTCTCCATTACCAGGACGATGATTGAGAACCTTGCAATCTCAACGATTAAATTGGCGGATAGCGCCGTAACGACGCCGAAATTGGCGTATATGTTACGGCCTTGCGTACTATCGTCTTTGCCGTATGATTATACCGCTTCGTCCACCGCTTTAACAGTTTCTCTGCTCGATCTCATTACCAGTCCCGGAGGGACCGCGTCGGGGCTATGGGAAATGAAAACGGCAAAAGTAGCGTACAATAGGACGTTATCACCGTTGGTAGTTACTATCCGAGCGTATGATTTAGGCTCCTCTTTCTCGGATTGGCCCGCGGTTATCCCGCTTATGCTCTCGTACTCGTCCGTTACTGTGACTACGGTCGACGTACGAATAGAGTACCCGCTACCGTTTGCAAACCAAGCAGGTTTGCGGTACTCGAAAACCTATACCGTCAACTCCGGAGATACCATTCAGTTTATGTTAACGAAGGTCCCGTCGAAACTCGGTTACGTACCTACGTCTGTAATATTTAACGAATCGTAATACTTTATATGGAAACTATGAAAAAGATCATCGCATGGCTTAACGCCATTGCCAAAGACAAGTACCAGCATTTCGCCGTAGGAGCGGCTATCGCGTTTATCGTACTGATCGTAGCCATGCCTTTAGGCAGTTGGTGGCGGTGGGTACCGTTACTGACGTCGGTAATCGCTGTCATGACAGCCGCCGTTGTGAAGGAACGCAACATTGATTCGAAAGTCGACATGCAGGACATCCTCGCAACACTCGCGGGTGGTGTCATCATATGGGCAACATTCGTTGCGACCGTGTTAATTATCTGAATAACAAAAAGCCCGACTATTTGTCGGGCTTTTGCCGTTTTAAACGTTTCTGCTTCTCCTGCTGTCGCGCACGTTTCTGCCTACGCATCGGGACGTTGTCGTCATACAACTCAATCGTATAGGCTGTCCCGTCGTCGTTCCACACTCTTTTAATAGGTTTGTCCGTCATACTTGATAAATTACGTAAAAATCTTTCCATGTAAGTTCACGACATCCGGGGCGGCTCATGGGTTCACCCTCCCATCCGTACCAAGTAGGTACGAGGTCTGCGTCCAAACGCCCGCACCAACATTCGTTGTGTCGCTCAACGTAAACCGTATAGACACCGCACGACGCGAAATCAATGTCGCCGCGTGCCAACTTCTCGTTAAGCGCTTCTTTGACCCATTCGGGTATTATCTTTGCCATACTATAAATCTATTATCCATTCGAAAATAATACACACCAGTTTGAGAAGGAAGCCAATGAATATTATCGCTCCTACGATCACGAGTAACGCGATCATAATAAAAACAATCCAATCCAGTATCATTACATTGAAGTATAAAAGGTCTCTGCGTCGCGTTCTTTGCGCTGTAAAATTTTAAGCACTTTCTCGTCGATTGTTCCACGAGTGATAAGATGGATAATACTTACAGTTTCACGTTGCCCGCTTCGATGCAGACGTTTGTTCAACTGTGCGTAAAGTTCGGCATCATAGGTAAGGCTGTACCAAACAGCGACCGATCCGCCAAACTGTAAGTTAAGCCCGTGGCCTACACTCGCCGGGTGGACCAGCGCCATGTCGATCTTCCGGGCGTTCCAATCGGCGATGTCCTGTGGCGTATCGAGGCGCCGGGCCGTCGGGAAGGCTTTTTTTAACTCCTCGTACTCGCTCTTAAACCCATAGGCCACGAGCATCCCCCCGTCATACGATTCTCGGAGGTCTTTAAGAGCCTCTATTTTCTCGGTATGCACCACGTCATACGTTTCGTTCGTATCGTCCAAGTACACACACCCGGATGCGAATTGACGTAGTTTCATACCGAGCGACGTGCGAGAGAACGCAAGAAACGTCTTCTCGTCTCCCCCATAAGGTTTGCCCCCATTCTCTTTTTCGAACGCAAGTACATTCGTCTCTTCGAACGTTTTATACTCCGTCATACGACGTTTCGGCAGGTCGATATATACGTTCTTATAAAGACACTCCGGTAAGGCGACACTATTTTTGACGATGTACACCAAGTGTCGGCAGTCGTTCATCAGTTGATCCACCTGCGACGGGTCTACCTCGTAAATCGACACTACGCCGTTCACTTGGTATTTCACACGACAGTAACGGCGATAGAACTCTCCGAGCGTACGGCCCAATGCCGCCCCACCGTCTAACAGGAAACACTGATGCCACAAGCCTATATACCCGTTGTGTACAGGTGTGCCGGACAGCAGGATGCGTCGCGGTACTTTATTACAGATACGTCGGGCTTCGCGACTACGTAACGATTGCTTATGCTTCATTAAGGTAGATTCGTCGATGATGACGCAGTCCCAGCAACCGTGCGGGATTTCCTTAATGCGGGTCACACTACACACGCATACCTTGTGGGGTTCCGGGGACATAAGGAACAACTTCACGTCCAACGCTTTTTCACAGTAACGTACGTTTAGGCCCATGTTAAACGTAGCCGCTTCCTGCGACCACACGCTCGATGCTACACGTTTTGGGGCTATTATAAGTATGTTCTTTAAGCCCTCTCGTACGATCAAAGCGGCGGTCGCAGTCAGCGTTGCCAACGTTTTACCAGCACCCATCGGCGCGACGATCAGAACGTTCTTACGCTCCATTTCCACACGCACGATGTTCTTTTGGTACTCTCGTAACTCTACCATCTGTTACGCTTTTTATACTCGTTCCATTCGCGTTGCTTTACCACTTTACGGTACAGGATATACACCAGTATCACGAGTGGTGCAACGATCATGGCGAGCAGTATCATACACACGAGGTAGACCATACGGCCGCTTTCCAGTTTGCAAGGAAACCGTCGAGAAACAGGATGTGATGACGGAGCGCACTCGAAATGTTCAGTACGTCGTTCTCGGTGGTGGGGTCGAAAAAGTCCTCCCGCACTCCGCTGTGAATGCTCTCGATAAGCACGTTGAGTTCGTTGCGTGTACGTTCAACCATCAGTTCTGCCCCAATTGCGATTTGCGGGTCTTCCACAATGATTGATCTTTTGACAAATTCGGACAAACCAATGTAAGGCACGCCGCCGATTACACGTTGCGTCTCGGCCACCTTGTCGGCGGCATCGAGGAGTGTTTTCCACACGTCGTCGAACTCCAAATGGAGTGAACGAAAATGCGTTCCCGACACCAGCCAATGTCGGCCTTTTACATTCATCGCTACCACTTCGATAGTTGCCAGCAGGATGTTCAGTGCGTCCTGCTGTTCATCGTTGTTTGTTCTTGCCATAGCTAATACGTTTTGTAAGATAATGTTTGAAGTTCTTTGAGATTATGAACAGGTACGTCTAACACATACGTTTCTATTCCTTGTTCTTTAAGCATCTTGTGAAAAAACACTTGCGCTTCCGTGCATACCTTTCCTGTGGTCTTGGTCTCCACATAAAAGGTATGCCCGTTACAATGCACGAGATAGTCCGGGATGCCTTTGTTGGTTATCGGGTGCATCTTAAAGATAAGGCCGTCGGCCTCCTTTATTACGTTGAGTAGGTATTTCGCAACGAGTTTCTCGCTATAAATTTTCTTACTCATAGTCGTTAAATTTATGCGTTCCTGTGTCCGGGTCAATCGTCACATCCAACGTGACGACCCGTGTCAGCCGATCATCAACGTAATTAATCACGTCATTTGCGAGCACAAAATCCTCTTTGTCCACAATTACTGCCGTAATAAGATACTCGTATTTATCGTACGCATCGCAAAATGCGGGAAAGGTTGAGGGATTAACCTCCACAACGTGCGCCCCGTTAAGAGCAAGACGCTGCACAGCGGAGAATTTAGAGTAAGGTTTACTCGAAAGGTTGATTATCATGGCTTCGCCAGTTCTTTAAGTTTATCTTTAAGGTATGCACTACGTATTTTGTACACCGTAGGCTGACGTACCTTTAATTGAGACATGACGTCCTTCACGCTCAAACCCTGTTCGAGGAGGATGATAACGGCCAGTTGCACACAATGCGGGTAGTTATATTGTACAATGTCATCCCAAAACTCGGGAAATTTGTACTCCTTTTTTACCACCCCCATCACCGCTTCATAGTTGGGTAGCTTTTGCAACTCCTCGATAGGTTTGGTCTCGAAGTTATAAAGTGCGTAGCGTATACGCGACAGCGGTACGGTTTCGTCCATAAGCATGGACATAGCCAATACCGAACCGTTTTTATCCTTCCGGTCTACCAAACGCCTTGTCGTCCATGCAAGATAAGGTGTGTGGCCAAATTTGGCAAGTTGTTCACACAGAGCATACGGCACCTTGAATTTCGACATCTCTATGTTAAAAAAATCTACTACTGGATTCATACTATTTCTTTTTCTTTTCGGGGTTCCTTATCCACGCAAGCGAGGACCCATAAATACCGAAGATACGTTTTTTACCCGTAGGACGATATACTTTAGTCGCACGTATCGCGTCTGCTACTTTACGACCTATGGCCGTATTCATCTCTTTACGATCATACCCGTAAAACTCTCTTGCTACCTCCTGCGTACAAATGTACTCCCGGGGTTTACCTGTCCATACCTCTTTTTTGTCTTCCCAATAATCTTTATGTTCGAACGTTGACATCTCGTCCCAGTTATCGGGTACGGGCATGTTAAGATAATCGAGCAAAGAACCGAGGTCCAAATCTTCCGCACGATGCACGTTACGTACCTCTCGTGCTTGTTCCTCTGCCTCCTGTGACAATACAGGCAACACGCCCTGTAAATAGTAATGTACGGCTTCGGCCCAGTATTTGTCCACAAGGTCGAGGAACGCATCGTCGTGCACGCTGATCGTAATACGTTCCGGGTTGCACATCAAACCCCACCAACGCCGACCGTCCTCCGACGGGTCGTCGAGAAAAACGACGTCGTTCGACGAGGCGATAAACACGCATTGACGTTTGTACGTCTTTGTGTACTTAAGGTATGCCGAGCGATAACGGTCCTCACCTTTGGTTACAAACGCTTTACGACTGTTGGTGGAGCGATTCTGCACGCCGTTCAACTCGGGAATCTCCATGATCCACACGCCGCGCAACTGCTCGTACGCCTCTTTACTGCCGTTAAACGTGTAGAACGTATCGCTACCCCATAGCTTCGCCATACGTCGAATAAAGCGTGACTTACCGAGACCCTCCTCCGAGACCAGCACAGGTATGTAGTCCATCTTTGATGCGGGCATGAACACACGCCGTACCGCTCCAACGAAAAACTTTATGCCTACCTCGCGTGAGTATAGCGTGTCGGCCACACCGAAACAGTCGATAAATATCGTCTCTAAACGTTTTTCGCCGTCCCATTTAAGCGAGTTAAGGTAGTCACGCACGGGGTGAAAAGCGTTCTTATGTTCGACGATATTCAACGCATCGTTCAATACGATACGGGAATCGAACTCGTATTTCTCCTCGAAATGCAAACGTAGATAACTCTCGTCCACATCCTCCATGTCGATATATTCCTGTAAATTCTTACAGTCCTCGTTATCCGTACGCACCTGTGAGGTGCGCCAGTAGGGTAGTCTTTTCAACACGGGCATCTCGGAGAACTGATCGTACCCAAATACATCCCGCACATCGGGATCGTAGGTAAGGATCAATTCTGCGTTTTTCAACGTTTTCGTAAGATTGCCCTTATTGTCCACCTCCAAACGTTCGTTAAGGATCGCTTTGGCCTCCTCGTCAGACATACTGTCCAACGTAAGTCGGTGCGCTTTCCCGCTGTCCGGCTTAATGCCGAGCGAATCGCAAAGCGCGGCCATCGCCGCTTCACCCTGTTTACCCTCTCCGAACTTATATAGACGCACGGCATCATACGCATTGTGGCACCTACCAAGGAACGGGTCAGAGGAATGATTAGAGTACAAATATTTGTCCTCATAGATCACACCTCCACCGTATGTCGTCGCGCCTGCTAACGTATAACGTCCGCTATTAGTAGGAATCCACACATCAGACAGGTATGTTTCGATTGCTTCACGTATCGTATACTTCGAACAAAAGCCGCCGATAATGCCACCCTTGAATTTAGGGTCCTGTACACGTACCTTTGTGGGCACTTCAATACCCGATAAGTCCCTCCAATCTTTGCGTTGTCCGAGGATTTCGTCTACGTCCAACGGTTCGCCGTCCTCGTGCGCATCGAAGTAGTACTTTGCGTCTTTTGGTACGGACGGGAGGAACATTATACGATTAAAGTCGAACGTAGACGTGTCGAGGGGCAGGTTGAACTGATCGTGTAGTATGCGCATCATCGCGGCGTACTCGTCCGCAACTACAATACGAGACAACGGCGCGACTACACGATAACGCGGTTCTGTCGGTGTCGAACTGTGGGTCGAATGTATAATGTATTGACGACCGTACAACCATTCGTGTAGATTTTTTAAGGTCTGCACGTCGGCTTCGTCTATGTCGATAACGAGTAATTGACGGTACGATACTTTACGTTTGGCTACAAGCCCTCCGATAAAAAAACCTACATCCTTTACTTCGACACGCTGGGCTTTCGTCATGTCCGAGTACTGCCGCATAGTCTCTTGCGTGTATACGACGTCCTTTAGACGTTTGACGATCTCGGGCCACTCCCATTGGTACTGCTGTTGTACGCTTGTGGCCGTACGTTTTGCTCCTAACGCTATGTCATAAACCATAGTTGTTTTTTTTTACAGCACCCGCTCAAAGTAAAAAGACTTGTCGAGATTCGCCTCGCTCAATTTACAGATCGGATCGATGAAATTATTACATACCAAGCTTAACGAGCACAAATCGCAGTCGTGCGTACCGTCTGATTCGGTATATACGAGTTTATGGGTCTCACCGTCAATGGTTATAGTTACGTCTTTCATATCGGTTAGTTATTTAATGTATCGGTCAGAGTAGAACCCGTCGCCTGTCGTAACAAGACCCGGTGCCCACTCAATGGGTCGCTCCATCTCTTGTATAAGGTTTGCGTACGCCTCAACGCCATCATCGACAAGATACCATACTTCGTCATGGACGGTACCCACACACTTATATGTGCAGTATGCGTTTTGTACGCGACGCATAATATCGACCAGTATGTCGCGTGCTATCGCCTGTACAATGTTCTCCGTCAGTACGCCGCCCCATATCTTCGTCCGCACGGCGTGTTCTCCGCCTCGGGAGTAATCGAGGTAATACAAATCGTGCCGTTCGTCCATATGCACACCTTTATAATATAAGGCACGCCCGCTGGGTAGAGTGATCGAAGCGGTCCGCCCGTCATACTTAAAGACGAGACGCACGCTATCGACAACGGTTACACGACATACGCTCGATCTTAAAGATTCACGGAACGCACGCTCCAGCCTACGCCACAAATCGCAAATCTCGGGATTTGCTTCACGCCATTTACGCACGATCTCCGTAACTTTTTCAAGCCCTACCGTGCGGAAAAAGTCGGGTGCAACGCGGTCGATTGCGTTCGGACCGCCGCCAAACCCCAACCCGAGTTCTGCGCACTTACCCATCTGTCGCTCCGGCATACCTTTGTGTACCTCCGGGATGTTGAACATACGTTCAGCCGAACGTGAATATATGTCCTCTTTGTTGGCGAATGCATCCATGCGCCACTTGCATTGCGCAAGCCATGCCGTCACACGCGCCTCGATCTGCGAAAGGTCTGCGCACACGAAGTCCTTACCTGCTCCGTAGATGCACAAACGCAGATGCTCACGCAAGTGATCGTAACTTTGTACCTTGGACAGGTCTGTCGACGTGTCGTCTCCTCCGTGTGCAAAATTTTGCAACTGCACGCCGCGACTACTCCAGCGGCCCGTGTGGGCGCCGTGTCCTACGAATTCACCATGCAGACGGCCGTCCGGGCAAATTCGCTCGCGGGCCGTTTTGATCTTCGAAAAGGCGGCCCCGGTGGCTTGATCGCGCAACGCCAAAATAGGGTGCGTGACCCCCTCGCGTGCCTTTTTATTAAGGGAGGTGAGTTCCACTCCGCACGAGGCTAAAGCGGCCTGCACCTGCTTGGTAGAGCGTAGGTTCTCCACGCCGTACAGTCGTCGCGCCTCCTCTCCCGCATCCGTTGCGTACTTATGCGCGAGTGTTTCGATTTGCGTGGCGAGGTCCATGTCGAACGGTACGCCGTCGAAGTTCATGTAAAACGTAAACTGCATTACGAAACACTCGATGCTCGGAAGCGGAGACATAATATTATACGCCTGCCGCATCACCTCCACGTCCGAAACTGCGTACAGTTTGAACAATAAGGTACGTTCAATTTCGATTAACTCCTGTCCGTACTGCATGACGGATTTTACCATAGGACTGTTGCGCAGACCTTGTACGTATTCGAGGCATACGCGCAGATGTTCCGCCGTTTCGACGATCCGCACGTCTTCGTTATACCTACCTACACATACGGACTTCTCGAACGATTCTGAAAAACGCTCCTTCATTTCGTTGTACTCGGTGTCAGTAGGTACGCCGAATAAATCCATCGAATCAGCAGGTGCGGCTTTCTTTACGGGCTTTGCGTAATGTAACATCTGCTCCGGCGATGCTTTGGCCTGCGTTTTGAGTACGTTGGCAAGAAAGCCCAGCTTACGGGGCAAGCCGTAGTACGCCGCAACGTATGCGGTATCGTACCAGTCACACAAACGTGTGTCGATACCTAATACATGGATCGCAATCGCCGCGTCGAACTCGGCATTGTGCGCGACTTTTAACGTATCGCGGTCTTCGATTGCTTTGTATACTTCCTCCGGCATTTCACGAGACGTACACGCCGTCTCGTCATTAAACGCCCACGAAATAAGCGTCATTTCTGTAGACGCATGGCGAGCATACCTGTGGGACCCGACGTCTTGCACGTCCAACTCCGAGCGTGTCTCGAAGTCGAGGAACAGAATTTGTTTGTAGTTCTTGCGTATCATACTTTTAATAAGTTGAAAATTTGCACGTTGTGCCGTTCCGCCCGGCGAGGCTTTAGCCCCTCTATGCAACGTGTCCCTTTTAAAAAGGTAGGTCGCCGTTATCGTCTTCGATAGGTGCGCACGGCTTTCATTCGTACTCTCCGAGGTCGATATAGTCTTCGACGTTGTTCGACGCTCCGGCGATACGTTCACCGTCGGCATACTTCACCACAGCGTGAACATTGCAACCGATGCCCTGCGCGGTGGAGTTGTAATACGTCCAGAACGATACGTTTGCAATGATGTAATCGCCGTCCTCCAGACGTTCGTCGGAAAGGTTTTCCACCGACACGTTCGGCATGGGCACACCGTTGATAATCATACGGCGTTGCATGTCCGATACCAACGGGCGGAAGTTTTTCGATGCAACTTTGAGCATCATATACCCCCGGAACGCTTCCTTGCCGTCGTTCATATCGGCGAACTCGTCACCGTCGACCCAGCAGTTGTTTTTCGGGTTGATCGCTTTCGCGTTCTTGCCTTTGAATCCTTTCGACTGAAGTTCTGCGAACGCTTCGGCGAAACGGTCGTTAATCTGTTTGACTTTGTCCTCGTCCGTTTTGGGTACGAGGATGATTGCGTTGTACTTGGGGTCACCCTCCACACCTTTTACTGCCTTCTTTTCGAAAAGGCCTGCGGGGTACACGACACGGCACACGGGTGCGCCTTTAATTTGGAATCTGTCCATACGTTTAAATTGTTTAATTGGTTTGAAATGTGTTATGCGTTTTTAAGCGCGTTAATGTAGTACTCTTTGAGACGTTTTGCCCCATCTTCGTCATTCTCCGAAAAGAGGTAAGTGAGGGTAATCATGTTTTTATCCGTAACGTTCAGCGCTACGCCGTTGCTTACCTCAAACCGCAACGCCATATCCCGCACACAGACCTGTTCGCGTAAGTCCATGCAGTCTTTTATATAGTCGTGCAGGTCTTTGAGTGCGTTGGCCTCGTCCGCCTCCCCGATCAAGGCCTCCCACAGACCTTTAGACCGTTTGATCGTTTCGATCAGTCCAATGACGTGGCAGGCCGTCGATACGTCGGGGCTCGGGAATCTTTCGATCGTGTTCCCGATCTTAACCTCCAAAGCACCATTTTCGTACTCAACGAATTTTGCGCTCATAAGAATGTTCAAATCATAATAGCTTTTCATACGTTTAATTAAATTAAATTAAATTAAAGGATTTATAACGTTAGCGAGTTTACATAACTCGACAATACGTTCGGAATGATTTAAGTAGTAATACGAACTCTTATGTAACAACGTAACCGGGAGTTCGTACCGACGGTCCGGTGTGTAGCCCGCACGAGTAAAAAGACCAATAAGATACTCTACGTTGCAATGATTTTGGTAGGACTTACGTCGATGGAACTCGTCGCGCGGCACCTCGTCCGTAAAAAATAAGTCCAGCATATCGCCCGTTGATAGCGTGTTATTACACTCTATATAAATATGATCGAAACGTTTGTCTCTCAACGCACGAATGATGTACTTTTCGTCCACGATCTCGTTAAAGTCGGTAAGCCAAAGGATCGTTTGCGGCTCGGCGTACTCCGACCGTGCGCACCTTTGTATCTCGAAGCCCACGCACGGGACGTCATGGCGCAAGGGAATGATCTTAATGGTGTATTGGAACTCATTGGAACACAGCACTTTAACGTCTCCCGGGGTAAGACTGGAGAAAGCCAGGAAAGGCCACTTTTGGGCCAATTTGTCGGCTGTCTCGGGGGTGCAGTAGGTAGGTAAGCCCCCCACCTTATCGAGGCATTTTGTGTGGTCCGTGTGGTTGTGAGTAAGTAATACATGCTCCCCTTTGGGGACCTCGGGCCACCCTACGTCAATAATCAGAAAGTCGTCGATTGACGCGGTGTTGCCGCTACTACCGGAGTGTACTATATTTACGTTCATACCTTACACGTTTAACTTCGCGCCGCTCGCGCTCTCCAATGCTTTTAGCACTTGATCCACTTTGTCGGCGTCGCGTTCGGACAAAGCCGTGAATAGGTTTGTCAACACCTTACGCCGCAGGGCACGAAATGTAGGATTTGCGAACGCATTCACGAGGTCACGGCCGCCCCGTCTCTCGTGCACAATACGGAACTCACGCACGTCGAACTCGTTCATGTCGTCCCCGTTAGGGAACTCGACACATACAGTAAACCAGCCTTTGAACCCCGGCAGGCATTCGTCCGGCGATTCGACCCCGGACGAAAATACATTGCGTATTAGATCATTGATACCCTCGACGTTATCGCACTCCATGACGATTCTGGGTATGTCGGCACGCCCGAACCCGTACTCCACATATTTTAAAAGTGTGTAATATTTGCGCACGCTCGTCCGGATGTAATTTGCGTGCACCGTTACTGTCGCTGTTAAGATGCTATTCATAGTTAATTATGTTAAATAGGACCCGTCGGTCCGATCAAAGACCGCCGGATAAGACGCGCTATTGTAAGCCGTGTATTTTGGCTAAAGAGCGCAGGCGGGCTGTCTCCTGTGCTTTTTGGTAGAGTGCGTCCAACCGATCAGCCACAGCCGGATAATGATTGTACGCAAGCCCGAGGCGGCTCTGCGTGACGAAAGACGAGTAATTGCCATACTTCAAACAGTACCCACCGTCCTCCGTCGTGATCGTCGCACCCTTATCAACCAGTTCGTCCCATTGCTTTATGATGTTAATAAAGACACGCGGCACTTTTTTCCATTGTGCCGCTTGGCTGATCGCTCCGCCCGCACTTGCCATTTTTTGCAAAAGCCAGTTAATAGTAGGCTCTTTGGGATATTGATACGTTTTACTCCCGTCCCTTGTTTTGATCTTTATGCCGGATCGTGCCACATGGGGGAAGTTTGTATACCAATCATTGTATTCCTGCGTACCTTTTGCAGGGAAAAGGGTCACGTCTACGCCGTACTCGTCGGATAGCTTTTTTAACCGCTCGTATTGCGTACGTGACGCATCCGACGTGTCCGGGATTATCGGGTTACCGATCTTTGCTATAACCATGATATAAACGATGCTACGATTACTATTATAATAATTACGTACAGCAGACCCCCGCATATTGCGAGCAAAATTGCCATATCATTACGTTCCTCCTCCATACCTTTAACAGTCTGCTATGCGTTCCCACCTGTCTGTAATAGCGTTGTGTTTGCTGTACTTTGTTGCCGATAAAAATTGGAACGCCGGGTGGGCCTTCTCGAACAAACGTTGTGCGTGCTCCTTGTCCGTAGCTATTACATCCATCGTGCACCTCTCGTAGTGGCCCGGATCGTCTCTTAAATAAAGAATTTTGTATTTGAATTGATCGTACACCCGCCCGCACGTTTCGTAGTGCTCCATTACGATCTGCCGTGCGGCTTCTTTAAGAATACATACGCGCGTTGAGGGTGTCGAACTCTCCCCGACCGCATCCAATAAGCGGGGGTCTACCGGGCAAAATATCTTGTCCCACTCCCTAATCGAAGTAAGCCACGTGTTAAATGCTTCGTCGTTCTCCCATGCCTTTGCTAACTCTTCGGCCGTCCAACGGGAAAGAATCATACGCTTTTGCATAGCATTGACGAACTGCATAAAGTACTCGCTATGCGTGCATTTGTGATTGATATAATCCTGACGTGTGTACATAGTTTTAAATGTTTAAATTTGCGGGCAATATCGCCCGCTTCGTGCGTTACGTGGTTTCGCTCCACCGTGTTGCGTCTTACGCAAGTAACGCTACCCCTCTACTCTCCGACGGTGAAACGTATTACGTTCCTTACGTCGTCGAGGCCCTGCACGCTCTCGGCGTTGTCAATGATGATCGGTATCTTGTTGACTGTGTCGGTCATCACTCGCGCCGTCTCCAATATCCGCACGCATATCTCTACGCGCTTGGCTCGGTTGACGCTTTTAAGAGGCACACCTTTATAGGTGAGTGTGCAGGTGGACGAGGTCCGTCCAGTCGTTTTGGCCGTCGTCTCGGTAATGATCTGCACGTCGTCCGGCAGGGCGGGACGGACTGCTGCCGCATCAGCGGCTCGGATTTGCTCTTCGAGGGCGGCGATTTGTGTGTCGATCTCCTGCACGCGGCGGCGTGCACCGGACGCCCGCGATATGATCGCTTCGGCCTCCTCGATTGCGGCAGTCTCGGCACTGTAGGCTTTGAGCCGCTCGGTGATCCGCTCCACCTCCGCCCGCATACCTTGATATGCTTCGTGGGCGGCGTCCCGCTCGCGGCGCACGGCGTCGATCTCGGCGGCTGTGTACTGCTTGCCACACGCCGGGCAGACGGTCGGCAACGTCCCACCAACCCGGTTGAGCGTCGCAACGTGGGCCGATGCTCGCGCCAAGTAGTCCGTTTCGGCCGTTGTCAGCGGCTCGACGGTCCGGGTAGGCACGGCCACGGTGGTCAACGCATATTGCTCGGCTGTTTTGCGTGCTTTGCGCAGGGCATCACGCTCGCGTCGGAGGCTTGTCGCCTCGTCGTTCTCGACGAGGGACGCACGCACTAACAGGCGGCGTAACTGCTCGGCGGTAAGCGCCGGATCGGTCAAAAGGTTTGCGTCAGCACATGCGACTACCAAGTCAATAGGTATGCCGAATCGCTGGGCGAGAATATCGACAAATTCCGTTTGTGTAGCCATGTCGCCGTTAAGATACAAGCACGTCGAACCTTTGGGCGACAACGTGCGGCGTACCTCTATGGTGGGGGCGGGCCACCCCTCGACTGTTACCCCGGTCGTCTCGTCGTCCGGGGCGTCTACTCGTCGGGGCTGGAACCCCGTCAGACACCGCCCCGTTAACGCGAATAGGTACGCATTTATGAGCGTTGTTTTACCCGCCCCATTGGGCCACGTCTTACTCTCAAAGTCGATTGTAAATTTGTCGAATCGACCGAAATTAGTTAAATGCAGTTTCATACGTTTAAGTGTTTAAAATAGCCCCCGGCCCGGCACCTCCAAGCCGGGGGTATAGCAGATACGCACCTTGCCTGCGAAAGCGAATGATTTTTGTACGTACCTATTTTGCCTCTCTACTGTGCGTCCGGGTCGATACCCGCGGCGATCAGCATCTGACGCAGCCGCTGGGCCTCGCTCTGCATCTTGGCGGCTTTGCTCTCGACCTCGGCCAGCCGTGCCGATACGCTCGCGCGGCCTGCGCTCTTCGGCAACTCGAACGACATAACGATCTCTTTTGCGGCTTCAACGTCAGCGTCGAACTGCTCGGCCTCCTCTTTCTTGACCTGTAACTCGGCCTCAAGGCGGGCGATCTCGGCGGCGATCTTCTCGCGGTTCTTTTCCTCGGCCTGCACGAATGCGGCGGCACGTTTGGCGGCGATCTCGGCGGCGCAGTCGGCGGGGATTTCGCTGTCTTCGACTACACCGCGCACGAGTTTCTCCGCCCCGCCCTCCTGCTTGACGAGCGTAGCGCGGAAGAAATTCCCGGTTCGCTTCTCGAAGTTGAGAGCGGCGGCGCCCAGCGCGGGCAGTTTAGCGCGAAGGATCGCGGTAGCTTTCTGCACTTCGGGCGTTGCGTCTGCGGCGGCCTCGTTTTCAGCGTGTTCTGCGGGGATCAGCTCGTTCTGCGGCATCATCTCCTTTTCGTTCTCTTTTTTCATACCTTTAAATGTGTTTTAATTGGTTAATATGCAACGTGTTTTTACGTTGTTGTGGCGGGCCGGGGTGCTACCCCCCGCGTGACGGTTTGCCGTGACCCGCCGTACCTTATTTATATAGGTGTTTATCGATTGTACTCCCGGTCGAAGGCACGACGTAGAGCGTACTCCTTTTTGTAGTACTTGCTTACGACTAATACAGTACGGGCTGTATTGAGACCTATCGCGGTGCCGTTGGCGCTTCTTACGTACGTAACGAGCGGCAGACAATTGCGTATTGCATCGACGTATGCGTGGTCGTACGTGCCGTACGTCTTGAAAAGTACGCATTGACTTGATTTACTCCGCACCGCGGTTGCGTACTCTCCCGATAATAGTTTTACGATCTTTGCCCGGCGCAATGGCTCATACCTTTGTTTGCATCTCTCTGTGAACTCTGCGAGCGAAAGATGCTCGATTTGATTGTCCAAAGTGTCCATTACCTCGTACTCCCGCTGTGTCGTGTTGTACGTTACACGTACGAGTGTGTGGTACTCCTTGTTAATATAATATGTGTCTTTCACCACATGCAGTATTTAATTAATACCCAAGCCTGTACATGCGCTCTTACCTGCACGTCCATCCACGTTTCGCGTGAGTTGGGATCCTTGCGCCCGTGATCTGTACGTCTCAACTCGGACGGCGTGCAAAGCGTCTCGGCGATCTCTCTGTCGTAGATCATTGCACAACCGCCATAACAATATTGTTCCCAGCTGTTCGCACCGTTAAGTACAGTTTTTTCGGTTAGCGGGGGCACCGGGTCTGACCCCTCCCGATATTGTACTATCTCCTCGTATTTATCTAACAGACATTCGGCGATCTCTTTCACGCCCTTGTCCCATGCTGACCGGGCCTTAAAAGCCGCCAGCCGTTTCCGTATTTTCTGCATCTCTTTCATAGTTGTAAGTGTTTAAGTGTTTGCCCGGCATATCTATTTGAGCAGGTAACAAAGGTACGTACAAAGGGGTTTCCCAACTTCGGCGCGGATCGCTACCACCGCGTCGGGCATGTAGCCGCGAGCAGCGAGACTGTCGCAAAACTCGCGTGCCTTTGCGTCATTGTCGCCGAAGCACGCCGTCGGCGCATCTTTCCCCGAACGAAGGGCGGCGGTCATTGCAGGAGTACACGACAGCGTTACGGGCGTCTCGGTCGGGGCAGCCAGTACGCAAAGGCCGTCGATGGCGGCGTTAATCAATGCGTACGACCCGTAGGGCAGTTCGTACGCTTTAGTCATGCAAAGGAAATCGATCGTTTTCATAGTATTTAAGTGTTTAAGTGTTTAATCTTTTAACCTTATCGGGGTGTCGTCCTCTCTCCCCCTTTCGTTACACAAATATAATACGAAAAAACGGAATCACCAAATAAAATAAGAGAAAAGTGTAACAAAATCGTAAAATAAAACGTTTTCGTTTATACAGACCTTTTTTGTTTACTTGCCCCGGCAAACCTGCTGCATACCTTCCGGGACCCAAAACCCGGGAAAATGAAGTCGCTGTAAATCAAGCGGTTAGGCCACTTTTGGAAAGGGCCAAAAAAACCCCCTTGATAATCAGCGAGTTACACGGGAAAATGAACTCGCTGTAAACCAAGCAATTAGACGGTGTCAAAAAAACCCCTCTGATAATCAGCGAGTTACAAGGGAAAATGAACTCGCTGATAGTCAAGTAGTTATGGTTGTTCAATAATTTGACCCTGATAATCAGCGAGTTACACGGGAAAATGAACTCGCTGTAAACCAAGCAGTTACAAGGGTCATTTTGTAACTTCTTGACTGAAAGACAGTTACAAGGGAAAATGAACTCGCTGTAAACCAAGTATTTACAGCTGTTCGATTCTGCGGAATCGAAATTACCGCCGCAAACCTTTGAAAACCAAAGGGATACGTAAGGCCTCAACCCGACCCCGGGAAAATGCAAAAACCTAACACTTTCACGACTTTTTACCCCTCCAAGGGCCGTTTTTCACGAAAAAGTTAGGAATTACATTAAATTTTTACCCTTAAAAACAGGTAAGTACTTGATCTATAAAGGTTTGCAAAGCTTTTATCTTCCGGAAGATGACGAAAAATCGCTGTAAAGGTCTGTAAATCAATGCGTTAATCTTCCGCTTTAACTGCCTATCAATCAAGGGGTTACAAAACACCCTCTAACGCGCTGATACACAGCGGGTTAATCTTCCGCGGCAACGCTCTGATAATCAAGTAGTTGAAAAATGGCCTCTGTAATTTGTTGTATTTCAGCGGGTTAATCTTCCGCGGTAACGCTCTGTGAATCAGTAAATTAGAGCGACTGATAATCAGCACTTTAAACTCTCTGATAACCAGTAAGTTACGGAAAATCGCAATTTTGAATTGGCAAACCAATTCGACCGAAGGGTTAAGTCACTGATAACCAGTTAATTACGTGAAATTTCATTTTCCACGGTTTCGTTAAAATCTTGTAAGTCAAGACGTTACGACGGCCCGGCGGCCCGGCGGCCCGGCGGCCCGGCGCGAAGGGTCCGCCGCCGAGACGACGCCCATTGTTCAAATTTTGAACAATGGCCCGTGTTTTTGACTAATGATTTTCTGCAATATCGAAAATGACAATACAACGTACAGACGTACAGACGTACCGACGTTACGCCGTAACAATGTAACAACAAGGCGTTAATACGTTACGCCGTAACAATGTAACAACAAGGCGTTAATACGTTACGCCGTAACGTCGTTCCACGTGGAGCAATGCGTAACAGTATCGACGTATCGACGTATCGACGTATCGACGTATCGCCTTGTCGACCGGATGGGGGCAACGATAAATACGATACGGCGATACGACGGCCCGGCGACGAATCGAATCGCCGGGGCAAACAGGCGGCGGGGGGTCGGCGCGCTGACCGGACTCACCGACGTATCGCCAAAAAAAAATTAAAAGTACCACCAAGATAGTAGGTCAAAAAATTTTTTAAATGGTAAAATTGGGGGTAGCAAATACGTTTAGCTTTTATACGGCTAAAATTTTTTAAATAGTAAAATTGGGGGTAGCAAATACGTTACGACGTCTCGGCGCGGCGCCGAGACGATACCCCAAATTTCACGTCTAAAAGTGCGTCACGACCCAAATAAAAAAGGTATGTAGACGTAAATCGGTCAATTTCGATTCTGTATAAAAGAATTTCACGAAATTCATATATGAAAGTTTGAAATATCGGAAAATTTTATTATCTTTGAGTGACGAGAAAATTTCCACGCATGAAAAAGGTTCAGAAACGTTTACAGGAACTCACGACCATGATCCTCAACCACGAGGACCCTACGTCGGATGAATGTGCTGCGTATATCGCTGAACTTAAACTGTTGCGTGAATTGATCGCCACGTGGAAAGCGTTCAACGGGTACGAGGGGGACCTCGACCCGAACGCCGACCCCGGAGACAGGCCCGAGCGGAAATCGACGCAGGTGTGGGAGTAGGTTTGTAGGGCCATATATATAATATAGGTATGGGACTTACAACGAAAATACGGCTCACGAAAAAACAGAACGAAGCGATACGACTTTTGGACGATGATCAAAAAGACCTCATACTCTTGCTGGGGGGCTCGGGATCGGGGAAATCTTTTGTCGAAGTCTACAAGATCATACGCGACGCATTGCGGTACAAAGCCCCGTGTCTTATCGCACGTGACAAACTGATCGACTTGACCACAGGTGTGATCGACCAAATCGTTCCGGTGATACTCCAGTTGATCGCAGAGAAGAACGGGCAGGAGAGGTGGGACAAATGGACTATCGACGGGTTGAAGTTCGCTGTTTGGTCGGACAAACGTACCAAACTTACGTTCGCAACAGGCGGTTATATAAGGTTTGCCGGGTTGTCCAAACGTGACATATCGGAGAGTGGTTCGGATAAGATACTTTCGCCGTCGTGGTTGCACATCGCAATCGAGGAGGTGTCGGAGGTTGACTGGCCGATCATCGAGTTACTTATCACACGTTTGCGTTTTCAGACAGAGGGTGTGACAAACAAACTCATAATGACGGAGAACCCGCCGTCAATGTATCACTTCTCGTACAAACGTTTCTTGGAGTATCAACGTGAGGACGGATCGGAGTTGTCCGAGGAAGAGCGTGCGCGACAGGCGTACCTTTTTATGCAACCCAAAGACAATGCGGAGAATCTTTCGGAGAATTATATACGTAACCTCTCGCAACTGTCCGGCGCGAATCGGGAACGTTTCTATTTGGGACAGTTCCAAGACGCAGAGCAGGGAGAGATATTCAAACGTATAAATTGGACGAAAGTACTGCCTCGTAGAGAAGAGTGGGAACGGTTGTGCGTATACACCGACCCGACCCCGCTTACAGGTACGGACCACAGCATTTGGGCGGACTACAAGGCAAGCGTGCTCTGCGGTCTGTTCGACGGTAACGTTTACGTGCTCGACATACGCATCGTAAAAGGTTCCACGTTGCAGATGCTTAACAACATCAAGCAGTTGTGGGACATAGCACCTAACCAGTACATTACAGAGGTATGGATGGAGAAAAAGCAGATACCGTCGGACTTCGATCAAGTTATGCGTAACTTCGCGCTTACAACCGGGTGGATGTGCCCCGTAAGGTATGACACGCGCAACTTCGGAGACAAAACAGCCGCAATCGAGACGTTTCTCGAACCGCTGTTCGAAGGCGAGCATATATACTTTAACAACGCCTTCCGCGATACGGAGCGCGGCAGACAGTTGCAACATCAGATACTTAAGTTCTCGCGTAAGCAGAACAAAAACAAGCACGACGACATTCCCGACGCAATTATGCGTTGCGTAACGAAGTTAATGGGTAAAAAGGGGCGTAAGCAGCGTGTAAAAGACGTACCGCTGGTTACGTTTGCAAGACCCGGTTACATTCACGATATTGCAAATAATGGGTGACAGTATAACAAACTACAATTACCACCCGGTAACAGGTGCGTATAACGTAGACATGCCGTACAACAGCAACATAATGACAAATGGATAAAATAGACGCATACGACAAGGAGCAGTTACAGGGCATGGACTGGCTATTCGACGAAACACAGGCGTCGGATAGCGGCACTTTGCTCGTAGGCGAGTATATGGCCGCTACGCCCATATCCAAGGGTCAGCTTATTGCATGTCAGCAGAACGCAAAGGCGGCGTACGTGTTTTACCCCGGTGACAGTGGGTTCGTTTTCGACCAAACGGTCTTTGCCGTTGCGCAGAGCGACGCGGCGGAAAACGAACTCGTGGACGTGATGATGTATGGAGGTACGTTCGAGGCAACAGGTGTGACAGGTAGCGGTACGGAGTTATACGCCGTATGTTACATGGAGCAAGACGTATACACCGAATCCAGCGTACTTTGCTTTGACCATTTGACGTTCGATACGCCCGAGCCGCTGCCCTCTTATTTAAAAGGTACGGTGGCGATTGCGTTGGGTAATAAGCAAAGTACGGATGGCACAGGTACGACGGTTACGATGTACAATCAGTCGAAGTACTTCTACGTCGTGAACTTCTTTGACGAGACATTTCTTGTCAACTTGGCGAATCCTGTAAACGTGTTTTGGATCAGTCAGGTGCTCGGGACGTCAGTCGAGTTCGGTACGGCGATGGGGGATAACAAAGGTCTGCAAGACACCCTTTCCTCCAGTTCCGACTTCGGCACTAAACTGGCGGCGTCTGTTGCGTTCATAA
>ENA-OUOW01000525-OUOW01000525.1-human-gut-metagenome-genome-assembly--contig:-NODE-525-length-34206-cov-4.239056_pt1 | contig 34206 bp, 31 predicted proteins | sample MGYA00237938_ERZ548769 | MGnify/ENA primary metagenome ERZ548769 (study PRJEB26490, sample SAMN05356870) | human gut metagenome | biome: terrestrial biome; feature: human-associated habitat; material... | reverse complement strand
GTGCCGGTGAAGTACACGCCTGCTCAGGCGGCCGGTGCCACGGGCAACATGGCGACGGGTGCCACGATGAAGCTCCCCATCGATGCGACCAAGGTCGCGGACTGCCTTGACATCGTGAGCGACTCCATCGGCGACCCCACCGGCCCTGCTGACCAGGACGGGAAGCCCACCTATCAGGAGTCTGACCTCACGCGTCTCACTGCCGACCAGGTTGCGGACTGCGACTTCGCGATCGTCTTTGTCGACTCGCCTGCCACGGGCGACGGCGCAATCCCCAACGGCGACGGCTCCTACACCTACGTGCCCAAGACGCTTCAGTACCGCACCTACACGGCAGACGGAGCAAACGTGCGCAAGACCTCGATTGCGGGCGACAAGCTCGCGGATGGCAGCCAGGAGAACCGCGCGTACTTTGGTCAGTCCACGACTGCCCAGAACGAGAGCGACCTTGACTCCATCCTCGACACGGTCGAGCTCATGGCCGGCAAGCCCGTGGTGGTTGTCATCAACGCCAGCACGCCAATGGTCTTCTCCGAGTTCGAGGACAAGGTCCAGGGCATCGTGATGCACTTTGGCGCTGCCGACCTTCCGCTTGCCGACATCCTTGGCGGCAAGGTCGAGCCGAGTGGCCTCCTGCCCCTGCAGCAGCCCGCGGACATGGACACCGTCGAGGCGAACGACGAGGACGTGCCCCGCGACCTGGTGTGCCATGTCGATTCGGCGGGCAACGCCTACGACTTTGGCTTTGGCCTCGACTGGAAGGGCGTCATCGACGACGACCGCGTGACGACCTACGCCAAGGTCGCCCCGCTCACCGAGCCCCAGACCGTCTCAATCCAGCTGTAGGAACGTCTGAGCAGCCATAGCTCAGCAAGCGACGAAAAGCGCGGCACCCCATCGGTTCCGGTGGGGTGCCGCAAGAGGCGGTGCGTTGCCTACCATGCCTCTCGTGAGAAGTCCGAGAGCAGGTGCCTAATTCGATAGATGACCACGTGCTCGTCGTCGACGTAGTAGAACACCTTGAAGTTGTAGACGTTGACAGACCGGTACTCGTGAAGCACTGGCAGCGGTGGTTCAAAGTGGTAGATGGGGTGCTGCTCCGCCTCTTGGAACAGGCGCTCAAAGGCGGAGAAGAACTCGTCCTCAAGGCGCTCGACGAAGGCCTCGTCCTGATAGGTAAGTACGTAGTCCTCGAGTTTGCCGAGGTCCTTCACGGCCGCGTCGGTGAGCAGGTATTCCCTGCGCTTCACGACGTTCGTCTCGCCTTGAGGGCGGCTCGCGCCTCCTTTGCGCTCAGGAGGGTGAGGTTACCCGTCGCCTCGCTCTGCTCGGTCTCTCGAATTGCCTGCGAGAACGACCTCTCCTGCGCGCTTGCTGCGGCGTTCCAGGTGTCGTAGTCAACCATCGCCCACTTGGGGCGCCCGTTCTGGGTGAGGACAACTACCTCGCCCTCGTCGGTGAACTGGGAGACGGACTTGATGTCTGCGCGAAAGTCGCTCACGGGAACGATTCGTGGCATAGCTCTCACCTACCCGCTCTAGAAGAAATTTCTTCTATTGTAGCGATTGGAGTCTGTAGCGGCCTTCTGCCCCCCAATGCCTTCGTTCTTTAGCGATTTATTGAGAACTGAGACCGACGCTTGCCCAGGTCGCGCGAATCGCTTTTCTCAGCTTCCGCTAAAGAACGAGAGCAGGGTTCCGCGCGCAGGCACCCCTACTTCTTCTCGCCGCCCTTGCCGCTGGCCGCGCGGCGTGCCATGTCCTGCAGCTCGCCCGCGGCGTCGTTGGCCTTGCTGCGCCACTCGGTGACCTTGGTCTTGTTGTGGGCGTTCTCGTACTGGGTGGCAATGAGCAGCGCGAGTCGCATGCGCTGCTGCGGCCCCTTTGCCTCCTCGTAGTGCTTCTCCATCTCGGGAATGTGGCTTGTGTCGTTCTCGGCAAAGATCTCCCACATGAGGCGCGACTCCTCGGCCACGGGCTTCTCGGCCGTCTTCTCGATCTCCTCGAGCAGCGGCTTTGCGTCCTTGTAGCGCTCGTGCTCCATGTAGAAGCGATAGGCCTTCACCACGACCTCGCTGCGCTGGTTCTTCGACGAGCGCATGGTGAGCAGGACGTCGAACTGTCGAGACGCACCCTCGACGTCATCCTTCACGAGGTAGGCGTTGAGCTTCATATACTCCCTGTTGAACGGCGGGTAGAGCCACTTGGAGCTGGGCTTGTCGAGAAGCTCGAGCGCCTCGTCGCAGCGGCCGTCGCGCAGGAGCAGCGCAAACTTGTTGAGGCGCGTGCTGCGCATGACCTGCTCGACGATGAAGTATGCCGCTGCGGCGGCAATGAGCGCGATGGTGATGGGGTTGAAGTCCATGGGGTCTCCGCACGACGTCGGGTTACTGCAGGCAACAGTGTAGCCCCGCGATGAGACAAAGGATGAGACAAAGGGACAGTCCCTTTGTCTCATCGCGGGGCGTGGAGCGCCGGCGGGATGCGCTAGCTCCCAAATTTGCGAGCTTATCTCCCAAAATTGGGAGCTAGTCTCGCGCCAGTCGGTTGAGAGAGCTATCTTCGGTAGGGAACCTGCGGAACCCCGCTCGAGACAACGGAGAGACGGCATGGCAAAGGTCACGCTCAAGGACATAGCGCGCGAGGTGGGTCTCTCGCCCACCTCGGTGTCTCTCGTCCTCAACAACCGGCCGTGCCGCGTGAGCGAGGAGAACCGTCGCCGCATCAAGGAGGTAGCGCGGCGCAAGCACTACATCCCCAACCAGATTGCCCGCAGCCTTGTGATGCAGCAGTCGCACTCGTTTGGGCTGGTCGTGCCCAACATCCAGAGCCGCTACTTTGCCTCGCTTGCCAACAACCTCGAGGTTCTCTGCCGCGAGAGGGGCTACCTGCTCCTTATCACCAACTCCGTGGGCTCTTCCGAGAGCGATGCGGAGCTGGTCCGCCTGCTGGTGAACCGCGGCGTGGATGGCATCTTCCTTGTGGTCTCGGACGAGTTCACCACCGACAAGGAGCTGATAGACGACCTCACGCAGCTGCCCGTTCCTCTCGTGATGGTTGACCGTTTTATTGACGGAGTAAGCTGTGACCGCGTGCGCTACGACAACGAGCTTGGCGGCTACCTGGCCACGGATCACCTGCTGCGGCACGGCCACCAACACGTGGCGTGTATCATCAATCCCGATTCCAACACTGGTCGGCTGCGCCTTGCGGGCTATCGCCGCGCCCTGGGCGAGCACGGCATTGCGTTTGACCCCGGGCTGGTCTTCGAGAGCGACTACTACATTCCCGACGCCTGGCAGGCGGCCGAGGGGCTTCTCGCCACTGACGCCACGGCGGCGTTTGCAAGCAGCGACAACATTGCGCTGGGGCTGCTCAAGCGCGTGTACGAGCGTGGGCTGCGCGTGCCCGAGGACCTCTCGGTGGTGAGCTACGACAACAGTGCGGCGGACTCGCTCTTCGAGCCGGCGCTCACCTCCATCGAGCAGAACGCGCCCGCAATCTCTGAGGTCGCGGTGCAGATGATGCTTGCGAGGGTGGGGGAGCATGCTAGGGACGACGATGTGGCGGCGCCGGTCGAGCGAATCCTCACGCCGCGGCTGGTCGAGAAGGACAGCGTCCGGGCGCTGTAAGGGCGTCGAGCGACGGTGGCGCGCAGCCTTCTGGCACGAATTGACGGTTGGTGGCAGTTTTTCTCGGTACCCTAAAGTATCCGGCGGTTCGATGTTTGATAAACTGCAGGTCAGCGAATTGTTCCATCAGCAGTGACGTATAAGGAACTGAACCAAAACTGCCGCCAACCGGAAGTTGCGTTGCTGGAGACCTGGCACGGACCTGAAATCACGGCGTCTCCGTGCCCTCCCCGGTGGAGTCTAGCTCCATTTCTTAATACGGTTTCGAGCCAACTGCGGAAACGTGAAAGGCTTTTTAAACTCGTCGGAGAGGGTGACGGACGGGTCTCCGGCTGTAGGCTGGTTCGGTTGAGCTGCGAACGCGTCGCGCCGGAGGGTACGCTATCGCGGCGATTCCGTATGAGAGAGCCCTTCAGGTGTCGGAATGGCGCCGGAGGATACGTTGCAGCAGCAACTACGTACAAAAGGGCTCCTCCGGCGTCGGAATGGCGCCAGAGCGTGCGTTATCGCAGCAATCACATATGAAAGGGCTTCTCGGGCGCCATATTTACACCGGAAGGGAAGTTCTCGCAGCGGCGTCGTACAAACCACGCTTTGGGCGTCAATTGTGCAGAACTTGCGGCGCTGTCAAGATTTCTGAGTTCTTCTCGTCTAAGTAAAACGTTTTACCAACTACACTGCAGCTGTGAGTGGTAGAGACAAGTTCGTGAGCGGCAGCCGAAAGGTCTGCGCAGCGGCAGCCGAGAGGTCCGTGTGCCAGGCACTGGCGGAAAAGCCCGTGCCAAACGTCGGCCGAGCGGCTCACCAAAGAGGCGGAGCCACATGGCCCGTCAGCGAGAGGAGAAAGAATGGCTCAGCCTGTGTTGGGAACCCCATGGAAGAAGCTCGACGGCCCGGTGAGCGAGGATGAGATCGCGTGGGTCGACAAGTACTGGCGTGCCGCCAACTACCTGTCCGTCGGCCAGATCTACCTGCGCTCCAACCCCCTCATGCGCGCGGACTTCAAGAACCAGGACGGCCCCGACGGCTTCACCCGCGAGGACGTGAAGCACCGCCTCGTTGGCCACTGGGGCACCACGCCCGGCGTCAACTTCCTCTTTGGCCACGTGAACCGCCTCATCCGCGACCACCAGCAGAACGCCATCTTCCTCATGGGCCCCGGCCACGGCGGACCTGCCGGCACCGCGCAGTCCCTGCTCGACGGCACCTACCGCGAGATTCGTCCCGACATCACCAACGACGAGGCCGGCCTCCAGAAGTTCTTCCGCCAGTTCTCCTACCCCGGCGGCATCCCCAGCCACTACGCGCCCGAGACCCCCGGCTCCATCCACGAGGGCGGCGAGCTTGGCTACGTGCTCTCCCACGCGTACGGCGCGGTTCTCGACAACCCCAGCATGCTCGCGGTTGCCGTGGTGGGCGACGGCGAGGCCGAGACCGGCCCGCTTGCCACCAGCTGGCAGACGAACAAGTTCATGGACCCGCTGACCGACGGCATCGTCCTGCCGATCCTGCACCTCAACGGCTACAAGATCGCCAACCCCACGATCCTCGCCCGCATCTCCGACGGCGAGCGCGACGAGTTCTTCCGCGGCATGGGCTACCACCCGTACAACTTCGTCGCCGGCTTTGACGAGGAGGACCACGCCTCCATCCACCGTCGCTTCGCCGCGCTCCTCGAGGAGGTCTTCGACGAGATCTGCGACATCAAGCGCCGTGCGGCCGCCGGCGAGGCGTCCCGCCCGTTCTACCCGATGATCATCTTCCGCACCCCCAAGGGCTGGACCTGCCCCAAGGAGATCGACGGCAAGAAGACCGAGGGTTCCTGGCGTGCGCACCAGGTGCCCCTGGCGTCCGCCCGCGACACCGAGGCCCACTTCGAGGTCCTCAAGGGTTGGCTCGAGTCCTACGAGCCCGAGGGCCTCTTCGACGAGAAGGGCGCCATCCGTCCCGAGGTCACCGAGTTCATGCCCGAGGGCGAGCTGCGCCTTGGCGCCAACCCCAACGCCAACGGTGGCAGGCTCCTGAAGGACCTCAAGCTCCCCGAGACCTCCAAGTACGAGGTCGACGTCAAGAACGGCGGCCACGGCTTTGGCGCCACGGAGGCCACCCGCGTGCTGGGCGAGTACACGGCCGAGCTCATCAACAACAACCGCGACATGTTCCGCATCTTTGGCCCCGACGAGACGGCGTCCAACCGCCTGCAGCCGAGCTACCAGGTGACGGACAAGCAGTGGTTCAACGGCGACCTCAACGACGACCCCGCGAACGACGAGCACCTCTCGCCCGTGGGCAACGTCATCGAGCAGCTCTCCGAGCACCAGTGCGAAGGCCTTCTCGAGGGCTACATCCTCACCGGCCGCCACGGCCTGTGGTCGAGCTACGAGTCCTTCGTGCACATCGTCGACTCGATGGTCAACCAGCACTGCAAGTGGCTCGAGGCCACCGTGCGCGAGATCCCTTGGCGCAAGCCCATCTCCGGCCTCAACATGCTGCTCTCCAGCCACGTCTGGCGCCAGGACCACAACGGCTTCTCGCACCAGGACCCCGGCTTTGTCGACGTCCTTCTCAACAAGTGCTTCAACAACGACCACGTGGTGAACATCTACTACCCGGCCGACGCCAACCTGCTGCTGGCCGTGGCGGAGCGCGCCTACACCTCCACCAACTGCGTGAACGCGGTCTTCGCCGGCAAGCAGCCCGCCCCCACGTGGGTCACGCTCGACGAGGCCCGCGAGGAGCTCGCGGCCGGCGCCGCCGAGTGGAAGTGGGCGTCCACCACCGCTGACGGCGAGGAGCCCGACATTGTCCTCGGCTGCTGCGGCGACGTGCCCACGCAGGAGACCATGGCCGCGCTCGAGCTTCTCGACAAGCTGGGCGTGAAGTGCCGCCTGGTGAACGTGGTCGAGCTGCTCAAGATCCAGAACGCCTCCGAGAACGACGAGGCCCTCACCGACGAGCAGTTCGAGGCGCTCTTCACGGCCGACAAGCCCGTGCTCTTCGCCTTCCACGCCTATCCCGGCACGGTCCGCCGCCTCATCTGGGACCGCCCGAACCACGACAACTTCCACGTCCACGGCTACGAGGAGCAGGGCTCCACGACCACGCCGTACGACATGCTGCGCCTGAACCACATGGACCGCTGGGCGCTTGCCGCCGACGCGCTGCGCATCCTGGACGCCGAGAGGTGGGCCGACCAGATCGCCGAGTGGGAGCAGTTCCGCCAGGACGCCTTCCAGTTTGCCGTCGACAACGGCTACGACCACCCCGCCTTCACCGACTGGGTGTGGCACGACGCCAAGGACATCGCCGCGGCGATCAGCGCCACCAAGGCCACCGGCGGCGACAACGAGTAGCCGCTTGCTGCGCGCTCGTCTCGCATGTCTCGTCCGTCTCGCATAGCTACGCTTTAGGGCCCGTCGGCTTCGTGCCGGCGGGCCCTTCTGGTGAGCGCTTGCTGCTGTCTGCCGCTTTGTGGCTAGTCCTCGAACTCGTAGACCGTGGCGTAGAGCGGGCCCTCGCCCTCGTGCACCTCCACGATCTTCTCGACTTCCTCGGGCACGTCTGGCGTGGGGCAGGGCGCAGGGCCTGCGTACCTCACGCAGGTGCCGCAGCTGCTGCTGAGCGAGCGCGGCACGGGGGACATGCGGTTCTGCCAGCCGGTGCTCGTGAGCAGCTTGGCGTAGCGCGTGGCGCCAAAGTGCGAGTAGAAGAGGGCGATGTAGCTCTTGTCGGCCACGGTATCGCCCTACGCCTTGGTGAGGGTGAGCTTCCACCCATCTTCGGTATCCTCCACGGCCACGTCGTAGCCCTGGCTCTTGCCGAACCTGGTGACGTTCTCGCGTGCGGCCACGGCGTCGACCAGCACGGCCACGCCCTCAGGGTTGTCCTTCACGGCGTTTCTGGTGAGCACGACCGGCTCCGGGCACGAAAGCCCCTGTGCGTCGATAGTCTTCATGGCTACTCCTTTGCGGTCTTGAGGTTGGTGAAGGCAATCACGGCAACGACGACGATGCCAATCACCACGGCGATCATGCCGTTGACGGTGGGGCCGTCGCCACTGGCGGCGAGGCCAAAGTTGTGTGCGAACGCGGCGCCAACAAAGAGGCCGAGGATGGTCACGGCGCTATCGGTGTTGCCCTCGCCGGAGAGGATGAGCTGGCGCAGTGGGCAGCCGCCCAGGAGCACGCAGGCAAAGCCGGTGAGATAGAGGCCCAGGAAGTTCCACAGTCCGTCGCTGTGGGCGATGGGCTGGTTCTCGAAGCCCAGGTTGAAGTACGAGGTGCCGGTGGTGGCGGAGAAGATGAGGTTCATCGCCAGCGCGGAGACGAGCACGGCCACAAAGCCCAGGAGCAGGCGGTTCTCGCGGAAGAGAATCATGTCGCGGATGCCGCCCACCATGCAGAAGCGGGTGCGCTGGGCAAGCGCGCCCACGATGATGCCGGCGATGAGCGAGATGGCGAGAGGCGCGTGCATCGAGCCGGGGCCCTTCTCGCTAAAGAAAATGAAGGCGGGGGCAGCAACGATAAGCACCAGGAAGACGAGGGCGATTACGGGAAGGATGCTGCCCTCGGACTTGGAGACCTTACGGGTGCGGCTGAGCGAGTAGCCGCGGTTGAGGAACAACACGCCGGTTGCGATGCCGCAGACAAAGCCCACGAAGGCCACGATGGCGTTGAGGTCGCCGCCGGCGATGCGCAAGATCATGCGGAACGGGCAGCCCAGGAACATGAGGGCGCCAATCATGGCGAAGAAGCCCAGCACGAAGCGGGTCATGGGCGCGGAGCCGCCGCGGGGCGAGAACTCCTTGGTGGCCAGCGCGGCGAAGAGGCTGCCAAAGATGAGGCCGATAATCTCGGGCCTGATGTACTGGACCACCTCGGCTCGGTGAAGCCCAACGCCGCCGGCGGTGTCGCGCAGGAAGCACGCGATGCAGAAGCCCATGTTCTTGGGGTTTCCAAAGAGCACGAGCGAGGCGCCGATCACGCCCATGATGACGCCGGCAATGATCGTCATTGCCTTCTCGTTCTTGCTAAGGTTCATGTGACACGTTCCTTTCCTGACCGTCCGTGTGGGGCTGGGGACTCATATATCCGTGTAGGGCTGGAGACTCATATATCCGTGTAGGGCTGGGGACTCATATATAATTGTTTGGACTCATAAAAATTTGTTTGTTATTAGGCGAAAGGTACTGGTAGACCGATGAACGCGTATTTGGATAACGCCGCCACCACGTTCCCCAAACCAGACTGCGTGCCCCAGGCCATGTACGAGTTCATGACCACATGCGGCGCCAACGTGGGGCGAGGCTCGTATGCCAGCGCGTTTGACATCGAGGGTGTGGTGCTGGAGACCAGGGAGGCGCTCGCCGCGCTCTTTGGCGCGCCGGACGCCCGCGACATCGCTTTTACTCGGAACGTGACCGAGTCGCTCAACCTTCTCATCAAGGGGCTTCTCCACGAGGGCGACCACGTCATTGTCTCGTCCATGGAGCACAACGCGGTCATGCGGCCCCTCGTGCAGCTGGGGTCGCGTGGCGTGAGCTTCACGCGCTGCCCATGCGATGAGACGGGCATGCTCGATGTGGGTGCGCTAGCGGGGTGCCTGCAGCCAAACACGCGCGCCGTTGTCATGCTGCACGCCAGTAACGTGACGGGCACCGTGATGCCTGCGGCCAAGGTGGGGGAGTTCTGTCGCACGCACGGGCTGGTGTTCATTCTCGACGCGGCACAGACTGCGGGCGTGCTTCCCATAAACATGGAGGCTATGGGCATTGATGCCGTGGCGTTCACGGGTCACAAGGGGCTCCTCGGCCCGCAGGGCATTGGCGGCGTGGCGTTGACGGAGGAGCTTGCGCATCGTGTCGAGCCGCTGGTGGTTGGGGGTACGGGCTCCGTGAGCGACAAGGAGACCATCCCGAATTTCATGCCGGACCGCCTTGAGGCAGGCACGCCCAACCTGCCGGGTATCGTGGGGCTGCATGCGGCGCTGGGATGGCACGCCGCGCAGGGGAAGGGTGCCGTGCTTGCGCATGAGCTTGGCCTTACGCAGCGGTTCCTGGAGGGCTTGGAGCCGCTGGAGCGCGCGGGGCGCGTGCGCGTGTGTGGGCGCCATGACGCCGAGAAGCGCGTAGGCGTGGTTTCTCTCGCCACGCCGGGGCGTGATGAGGCCGAGGCGGCAACCCTCTTGGACGAGCTCTATCACATTAGCGCGTTGGGCTGCACTGCGCGCCCTCCGCGCACAAGACCATTGGCACCTTTCCCACAGGCGCCGTGCGCTTCTCGTTTGGCTTCTTCAACACGGAGGATGACGTGGACTACGCGCTTGACGCGCTGAAGGAGCTCCTGGAGAGACGCTAGCTGTTGAAGCAGGGTGGTGGCGCGGGGTGCGCAAGCGTGGGATGTGGCTTTGGCAACAGGTGCGTCTTGCCACAGCCTGCCGCAGCCTTGCCACAGCCTGCCGCATAAGAGTAGGACGCCTTGCTGGTTACCGGTACGTGGGATTCCCTTTGCGTTTCCGCAGGATTTTGCCGAGAGGCGCGACGGGCCGGTAAGAACGGATGCAGCGCGGAGCGGCAGTGCGCCACGCTCCGCGTTCCGCGCGTGCAAGTACTTCTCGATGTGCACTTCATCCCATTCAACGCAGGCGTAATATCACGTGTAGTTATGCAAGATTGACTGCTTCGATGCAGGGATTTCCTCGCCGTTGCCGTATCCTTCTTGCATGACCGCATGAAAGGAACCAGGCATGGCGCGAAAACTTACCGACGAAGAACGTATGAACCTTGATTATCTGAGGGAGGCTCTCTGCCAAGTTCTGGAGCCCTCGCAGAAGAACAAGGCCGCGTCCGTGGCGAGCTCTCTAGTGCGCGTGCGGGGCGACGTGGTGACCGACGAGGACATCCAGCGGATCGTGGGCAAGTATGGCAAGGGCGCTCAGGTGGCGCTGACCGCGGCCATTCTCGCCGAGGCGCTCGACCCCGTGGAGGGGCAGGAGGGCGTCTACACCCTGCGTGTTCCGCCGCAGGTAGAGGACGCTGGCGAGAAGAACGAGGGCCTCGCGGACGCCACGGGTATGTCGGCAGAGAGCGAGCCCGCCCCCGCGGTGGCCGAGCCGCCCGAGGCGGCACCCACGGAGGACGATGCCGCCACAGCCAATGAGCCTGCTGCCGCGGCAGCTCCCGCGCCCGCCAATGCCCCAGAGCCCGAATCGCCCGCACAGCCCGAATCGCCCGCACAGCCCGCATCCCCCGCGCAGCCCGAATCGCCCGCACAGCCCGAATCGCCCGCACAGCCCGCACCCCCCGCGCGCGCCGAGAAGCCCGGTCGCTCCTCGGCCCCGCGCACCCAGCGCGGGCGTCTGCGTCGGGTGGGGAAGGGCAGTCCCTCTCATCCCACGCAGCTCTCCGAGGTTCCCTACGTCCGCCGCGGCGGCCCTGCCGAGACCGAGGTCCGTGCCAAGATCCTCGAGCTTGACCAGCGCTTCTGGATGAACGGTTGGCTGCTCAGCCACCCCGGCGCGTACACGCTCTTCGAGCGCCAGCTCACGGCTATCAATGACGCCCTGGTAAACGGTGCGCTTCCCGGTGACATTACGCGTCGTCAGCTTGCCTACCAGATGGGTGGCGACGAGAAGTTCTTTGAGTACGGGTCCGACGGCCACAAGCTCCTGCGCGCGATGGGCATGGAGGACGTCATCCGCCACCGACCTATGCCCAAGCCTGACCTTCTCTACCACGCGCCGCGTCGTAGGAAGCACATGCGCGTGTTGGTGACCGAGAACCTCGATCCCTGGCTTGACGTGCACGACCTCATGTACGAGGAGGGTCGCACAACCATCCTGGGCGAGCGAATCCATGCCGTGGTGCTGGGCGGGGGCACGCCCATCCTCGAGCATAACCGCCTGGCGCTGCTTCTTGACACGCTGGGCGCGGACTCCGTTGAGGTCCTCTACTGGGGCGACATCGACCGAGCGGGCATCGACATCATGGTGCGTCTGCGTGACGTTTTGGGCGAGCGCTACCCCTTTGCGCCCTTCACCCCCGCCTACCAGCTCATGATTGACAAGGCTCAGGACCGCTACCCGGATCCTGCTGACAACGAGCAGACCTGCCAGGTGAACCTTGGCATGCCGGACATGTCGCTCATGTGCGAGGGCCTTACCGAGGAGGCTGCCGCCTATGCGCGCAGCGTTGTGGAGGGCTGCCGCCTGATCCCGCAGGAGATCCTCACCCGCCGCGACCTATGAGACAAAGTGAGACAAAGGGACAGTCCCTTTGTCTCATGCGAACACGAGGAGAACACCGTGAACAAGCCGCTCTTCATCGAGTACCCCAAGTGCTCTACCTGTAAGCGCGCCAAGAAGTGGCTGGACGAGCATGGCGTTGCATACGCTGACCGTCATATCGTGGAGGAGAACCCCACGGCGGCGGAGCTCGCGGAATGGCAGGCCCGCTCCGGGGTTCCTGTGCGGCGCTTCTTCAACACCAGCGGGCAGCTCTACCGGCAGCTAGGCGTGAAGGCTCAGCTGGATGCGGGGATGAGCGACGCGGACGCCTTCGACCTTCTCGCCACCAACGGCATGCTGGTCAAGCGGCCTCTGGTTGTGGGAGAGGACTTCGTGCTTGTCGGCTTCAAGGAAGCCGAGTGGTCTGAGCGCCTCCTCTAGGCGGGATTTTTATACCGGGTAATGGAATCCCGTTACCGGGTAATGGAATCCCGTTACCGGGGAGAAAAATCCCATCACGCGTGGCGAAGGATCTTCTCGAGCGGACGCCCCTTGGCCAGCTCGTCCACCAGCTTGTCCAGCACGCGTACCCGATGCATGGTGGGATCCTCCACCGCCGCTACGTCAATGCCGCAGACCTTGCCGCCCACCAGCGCCGCCGCGGGGTTGTATGCCGGCGCCTCGTCAAGCCAGGAGGCAAAGCTCACCGACCCTAGGCGCTCGTCGGCAAGCTCATCGGGCGCATAGCCGAGAAGCCACTCGATCACGGCGTACAGCTCCTCTCGGCTCCGACCCTTGCGCTCTACCTTGGCGGCGAGAAGGTCAACGTAGCGCTTGGCCGGCCCGTCCGCCTGCGCACAGACGAGCGTGACATCCACGCTCTCGCCCGGCCCCTTGCCAATGGCAGCGCGGATGTCCTTGCGAATGCCCAGCACGTAGTCGCGCCCGCCGTCATCGCGCTTGAACGCAACCACGCTTCCGTCGTAGGGCGCGCCATCAAAAGTTGCGTGCACCTTAATTCGCCCGGCGCCAAACACTCGCGGCACGTCGAGCGGCACCCGCACGAATGCGCCGTCGATGCCCTCGACCTTCTCGATTGGCGCGCTAAAGCTGTAGGTCTTCACGCCTGCTCCTCTCGGCGGCCTTGTGGGTAGTATTTTGCCCCGCGAGAAGTATACGCATGCGCCGGTGCGTCGGCTCCTCGCTGTTCCTGCGGCCCATCGCCGGCGCGGCGGCTTTCGCGGGTCCCATGTTTTCGTCGTGATATCCCGCTGGGTCAAGTTTGTTGCCATGCGCCACGCGCTGCTATGCGTCAGGCCCGCGCGTGCTATATCCAACGCATCGACGAGAGGGGAGCAACCATGGCGTTCCAGCTGCCTGCCTATCACCACCCAGATTTCTCAGCGCTTGGCTTGGACGACGCGCCCAACGTGAGGTGGGGGACCGTCGAGCAGAACGGCGTGATACCAGAGGGCTTCCACAGCACGTCAATGTACCCTGAATATTTCAAGATTGATGGCAAATGGAAGCTGGCGTCCTCTTCTCGCATGGATGCCTGCATCGTTCTGAGAGACGACGGCACCCTCCATGTGGTCACCGGCCGTCACCTCAAGCAGGGAGACCTTGTCGCCCTGGGAAGAAGCGAGGACGGCTCTGACGGAATCTACGTCCACACGGACGGCTTTGCGGACCCTGCCGCGTCCAATGGCGAGAAGTTCTCGTTCCGTCAGGGCCGCAGCCGCGAAACCGCCTACACGCGCGACTACGACGACCTCATCGAGCTGCTGAAATACGAGCGCGACCACGGGTTTGTCGAGTGGGTGATGGGCCCGGCGTTTGCGTTTGACGCGGATTCTCGTCATGCCATGCAGCGGCTGGTTGAGGAGGGCTACGTGGACGCGCTCTCCGGTGGCAACGCCCTTGCCACGCACGACCTCGAGGGCGCCATGTTCCACACCGCGCTTGGCCAGGACATTCGCACGCAGCAGAGCATGCCAAACGGTCACTACAACCACTTGGATACCATCAACCGCGTGCGGCGGTCCGGATCGATCGCGCAGTTTGTTGATGACTATGACCTGCACGACGGCATCATGTACGCGTGCGTGAAGAAGAACGTCCCGTTCCTGCTAGCTGGGTCGATTCGCGATGACGGCCCGCTGCCCGAGACCATCGCGGACGTGTACGAGTCCCAGCACCAGATTCGCGTGCTCTCCCGCAAGGCCACGACGGTCATCTGCATGGCCACCATGTTGCACACGATTGCGACCGGCAACATCACTCCCAGCTATCACGTCGACGACGATGGCACCGTACGGCCGGTCTTCATCTATGCCGTCGACGCCTCGGAGTTTGTAGTAAACAAGCTGCACGATCGGGGGAGCCTCTCGGCAAAGACGATCGTCACCAACGTGCAGGACTTCATCTTCATCGTGGCCAAGGGCCTTGGGGTGATCTAGTGAGACAAGGGAGACAAGGGGACAGTCCCTTTGTCTCATTGGGGATAGCGCTGCAGTCGGAATGAGACAAAGGGACTGTCCCTCTGTCTCATTGTGGAGCGCGTGTGACACTCGGGCAGTGGCAAGCACGCCGAGAAATAACTACTCACACTGTGCAATACTTCACACGGCGTGAATTAGTTCTCACTGTGTGAAGAAATGGGGGGCCAGGGCTTGAGCCAAAACGTCAGCGACGTTTCGCCGGCCGCACGTGATGTCCAACTGGCCGCACGCGATGTCCAACCGGCCGCAAGCGCAGAGGACACCCCGCAGGTCACGGACCGTCGCACGCGTCGCACGCGCCTCGCGCTCCGGGACGCGCTTGCGGAGGAGATATCCGCCACGGGCGACCTCTCTCGTGTCACGGTGACCGCTGTGACCAGCCGCGCGGGCGTCACGCGTCGCACGTTCTACTCGCACTACAAGGACATCCCGGACCTCGTGAACTGCATCGAGAAGGAAACGGTCGCGGAGCTCCGTCCGCTGGTGGCGCAACTTGCCAGCGTGCATCTCGACCAGCTCGCGGATGCCATAAATCACCAGGAGCCCTGCCCCGGCTCGCAGGAAGTGCTCTCCTACTTCAAGAAGCGTGGCTCGTACCTGCGCCCGCTTCTGGGCGAGGGTGGAGACCCGGCCTTCTCGCAGTGCATTCGCTCCATGGTCCACGAGGTCGTGGCCGGCCGCGCGCTCGACGGCATCGACCTGCGCGCTGTGGGCGCCTTCTTTGACTACTACCTCACCTTTGCGATATCTGCCGAGGTCGGCGTGCTTCTCCGCTGGCTCGAGGGCGGCATGCGCGAGAGCGTGCGCACCATGGCTCGCATCATGACCGCCCTCATGTTCGTGCGCCCCGGCGACCTGTACGACAGCCCCATAGAGCTCGACCTGCCCAGCTTTGCGCTGGCAGTCATGCTTCCCGACGAGGAGGACAACAACTGATGACCGAGAACAACGCAACTGCAGAGCCGCTCGAACTCACCGAGAACGGCGCGGAGCTCTATCCCGCAACGCCGCAGGACTTCACCGGCGCCGACCTGCGCCTGGGCATCGACGTGGGCTCGACCACGGTCAAGCTTGCCGTCATCGACGCCTCGGGGAACCTGGTCTACGCCAACTACGAGCGCCACCACACCGACATCCGCGCCACGGCCAAGGAGCTCTTCGCGGGCGCCCAGCGCGTGGTGGGCAACGTCCCCATGCGCGTCTCGATTACCGGCTCCGGCGGCATGCTGCTTGCCAAGTGGCTCGACCTCGAGTTTGTCCAGGAGGTCATCGCGTCCAAGCGCGCCGTGGAGGCCCTCATCCCGCAGACCGACGTCGCCATCGAGCTTGGCGGCGAGGACGCCAAGATCATCTACTTTGACAACGGCATCGAGCAGCGCATGAACGGCACCTGTGCCGGCGGCACGGGCGCCTTCATCGACCAGATGGCAACCCTGCTCAAGACCGACGCCATGGGCCTGAACGAGCTGGCCAAGGGCGCCACGCAGATCCACCCCATCGCCAGCCGCTGCGGCGTCTTTGCCAAGTCCGACGTCCAGCCGCTGCTCAACGAGGGTGCCCGCCCCGAGGACGTGGCCGCCTCCATCTTCCAGGCCGTGGTCACGCAGACCGTCTCGGGCCTGGCATGCGGCCACCCCATCAAGGGCTACGTGGCATTTCTCGGCGGGCCCCTCCAGTACCTCTCCGAGCTGCGCCGCCGCTTCTACATCACGCTCGACCTCGACGAGGAGCACCGCGTGGTTCCCACTAACGCGCACCTCTTCGTGGCCACCGGCGCCGCGCTGGCGGGCGAGTCCGAGAAGCGCGTGTCCTTTGCCGAGGTCATCCACTCGCTCGAGCAGCTGAGGGACGTCCAGGGCTCCGAGGTCCAGCGCCTGGACCCGCTCTTTGCCACCGAGGAGGACTACAAGGAGTTCAAGGAGCGCCACAACAAGGAGGTCGTGCCCAAGGGCGACCTGGCCAGCCACCGCGGCCGCGTCTTCATTGGCATCGACGCCGGCTCCACCACCATGAAGTGCGCCGTGGTGGGCGAGGACGGCGAGCTTCTCTACACCTGGTACGGCAACAACAACGGTGACGTCCTGGGTACCGCGCGCCACATCATGGACGGCATCTACGACGCCATGCCCGAGGGCACGACCATCGGCCACGTGACCACCACCGGCTACGGCGAGGGCATCCTCATCGAGGCCCTGCGCGCGGACTCCGGCGAGATCGAGACCGTCGCCCACCTGCGCGGCGCGAAGGCCTTCGTCCCCGGCGTCGAGTTCATTCTCGACATCGGCGGCCAGGACATGAAGTGCCTCCAGGTGCGCAACGGCGTCATCGAGCACATCATGCTCAACGAGGCCTGCTCCTCGGGCTGCGGGTCGTTCATCGAGAGCTTCGCCAAGTCCATGGACATGAGCGTCCAGGAGTTCGCGAAGGTCGCCGTGACCGCAAAGGCCCCCGTTGACCTGGGCAGCCGCTGCACCGTCTTCATGAACTCCCGCGTCAAGCAGGCGCAGAAGGAGGGCGCGACCATTGGCGACGTGGCCGCGGGCCTCTCGTACTCCGTGATCAAGAACGCCCTCTTCAAGGTAATCAAGCTGCGTGACTTTGACGAGATTGGCACGTACTGCGTGGTCCAGGGCGGCACCTTCATGAGCGACGCCACCCTGCGCGCCTTCGAGCTGCTCACCGGCCGCCAGGTCATCCGCCCCGACATCGCCGGCTGCATGGGCGCCTACGGCGCGGCCCTTCTCGCCCGTGACCGCGCGGGCGCCACGGGAACCTCGACGGTCCTCTCGCGCGAGGACATCGACAACCTCAAGGTCAAGCACACCAACGTCCACTGCGGGCGCTGCGCAAACAACTGCCTGCTCACGATCAACGACTTTGGCGGCGGCCACCGCTTCATCACGGGCAACCGCTGCGAGAAGGGTGCGGGCCGCTCGGGCAAGACCAAAAACGACGCCCCCAACCTCTTCGAATTCAAGAACAAGTTGCTGTTCGACCGCCCCTGCCTGGACGCAGAGACCGCGCCGCGCGGCACGGTGGGCATCCCCCGCGCGCTCAACATGTACGAGAACTACCCCTTCTGGCACGCATTCTTCACCAAGCTGGGCTTCTCGGTGATGATCTCTGACCAGACGTCCTCGAAGACCTACGACGCCGGCATCGAGTCCATGCCCTCCGAGTCCGCGTGCTATCCGGCAAAGCTGAGCCACGGCCACATCATGAACCTGCTTGCCAAGGACCCGGACTTCATCTGGATGCCCTGCATCCGCTGGGAGCGCAAGGAGGATGACACCGCCACCAACCACTACAACTGCCCCATCGTGATGAGCTACCCGCAGGCGCTGGGGCTCAACGTGGACGAGCTCTCGGACCCCAGCGTGGAATACCTTGCGCCCTTCGTTCCGTATGACGACAAGCGCGAGCTCAAGCGCCGCCTGTACGAGATCATCTCGGTCCAGCGCGAGCAGGACGCCGCCAAGGGCAAGGGACGCTTCCACGGGCAGCACATCACCCGCGCAGAGATCGACGAGGCCGTGAACGTTGCCTGGCAGGCCGACATCGACTTCAAGAACGCCATGCACCGCGCCGGCGACGAGGCCCTGGCCTGGATGGAGGAGCACAACGCTCACGGCATCGTGCTGGCAGGGCGCCCCTATCACAACGACCCCGAGATCAACCACGCCATCCCCGAGCTGGTTCACTCCTTTGGCTTTGCGGTGCTCACCGAGGACTCTGTGGCGCACAAGATGAGCCCCGAGCGCCCCATCCGCGTGGTTGACCAGTGGATGTTCCACAGCCGCCTCTACCGTGCCGCCCGCTTTGTGGCCACCCGCAACGACCTCGACCTCATCCAGCTCTTCTCGTTTGGCTGCGGCCTTGACGCCCTTACAACCGACCAGGTCCAGGAGATCCTCGAGGCCTCCGGCAAGATCTACACGGTGCTCAAGATCGACCAGGTCTCCAACCTTGGTGCCGCCCGCATCCGCATCCGCTCGCTTATGGCGGCCCTGAAGGAGCAGCAGGAGCAGCTTGAGGAGAAGACCGCCGAGGGCGAGGCCAAGGAGGTCGAGCCCGTGGGCGTGCACCTTGCCGACGGCTCTCTTGAGCGCGCCCGCAAGACCGACCTCTCGCGCCGCACGCCCGTGTATCGCGGGGCCAAGAGCGCTGCCTTCCAGAAGGTGCGCTATACCAAGGAGATGCAGGACGCGCACTACACCATCCTCGCGCCGCAGATGAGCCCCGTGCACTTTGAGCTGGCCGAGGCGGTCCTTCGTGACTACGGCTACAACCTGGTGCTTCTCCCGTCCGTTGACCAGGGCGCCGTTGACGCGGGCCTGAAGTACGTGAACAACGACATCTGCTACCCGTCCATCCTCACGGTGGGCCAGATCATGGAGGCCATCGAGAGCGGCAAGTACGACCTCTCGCACACGGCCGTCCTCATCTCGCAGACGGGCGGTGGCTGCCGAGCTACCAACTACATCGCCCTCATCCGCAAGGCGCTGCGCGAGAGCGGTCACCCCGACATCCCCGTGATCTCGATCAACATGGCCACGGGCCTGGACGAGGACAACCCCGGCTGGTCCATCAAGGACCCGGCCCTTCTCACCAAGGCCATCTACATCCTGCTCTACGGCGACCTCATGATGCAGTGCGTCTATCGCACGCGTCCGTACGAGGCCGAGAAGGGCTCGGTCAACGCGCTGCACGACAAGTACATGGCGCGCATGAAGGCAGCAGTGCACACGCTCAACAAGCGCAGCTTCGAGCAGATTTGCCAGGAGACCATCACAGCCTTCGACCAGGTGCCGCTCGTGAACGACCGCTCCAAGCCGCGCGTGGGCGTGGTGGGCGAGATTCTCGTCAAGTTCCACCCCACGGCCAACAACCAGCTGGTCAAGGTCATCGAGGCCGAGGGTTGCGAGGCCAACGTGCCCGGCCTTGTCGACTTCTTCCTCTTTGGCCTCACGAGCCCCATCAACATGAAGGGCGAACTTGGCTCCAAGGCCTCAAAGCGCCTCACGCACATGGCGGGCATTAAGCTCATCGAGGCGGCGCGCAAGCCCATGGACCGCATGCTGGCGAAGTCCTCGCGCTTCGAGCCGTACGAGGACATCTTTGAGCTTGCCGAGAAGGCCGAGCAGGTCCTGTCGCTCTGCAACACCATGGGCGAGGGCTGGCTGCTTACGGCCGAGATGGTAGACCTCATCGAGCACGGCACGCCCAACATCGTGTGCGCGCAGCCCTTCGCGTGCCTGCCCAACCACGTGGTGGGCAAGTCCGTGATTAAGCGCCTGCGCCAGATGCACCCCGAGAGCAACATCGTGGCCGTCGACTACGATCCCGGCGCCTCCGAGGTGAACCAGCTCAACCGCATCAAGCTGATGATCAGCGTGGCCAAGGAGAACTACCGCAATGACCACTCGCGCGGGTTCCGCCTGGAGAACCCCAATGACCCCACGGTGAACGACGCCGTGGCGCCGTACGTGGACGAGTCGCGCTACCACCACGATTCCATCGTGAACGAGGGTGGCGTGGGGCACGGCGTGCCGGCGATTCACCTCTCGGACGAGCAGCTCGCCCAGATCGAGGACGCCAAGCGCCGGGCTGGCGTGATCAAGTAGCGCGGGATTCTTTTGCCCGGCAACGGGATTCCATTACCCGGTAATGGGATTCCATTGCCGGGTAACTTAATCCCGCAACCGAGAGGAGAAATCACATCGTGCTCAAGCTCGTCTTTGTCGATATGGACGATACCTTCCTCACACCCGAGAAGACCATCACGCCGCTCAACCGCCAGGCCCTCGACCTTGCGTACGAGCGGGGCATCCAGTTTGTGCCGTGCACCGGCCGCAACCACACCGGCCTTCCGGAGGAGTTGGTGCGCCATCCCAGCGTGCGCTATGCCGTGTGCTGCAACGGGGCAATCGTTCGCGATCTGCGCGAGAACCGCAACCTGCGTGAGGTCACGCTCGACCACGCACTTGTCCACGACCTCTGGCACCAGCTCGAGGCACGCGAGGTGACCTTCGACCTCTTTGCCGACGGCGGCGTCTTCACGGCGCGCGACCGCTGGCACATCATCGACGAGATTGACGTCTCCGAGGCCACCCGCTATGTGGTGACCTCCGTGCGCACCTGCTGCGACAAGAGCGTGGACCAGATGATCGACGCGGTGGGCTCCATCTGCCGGGTGAACGTCTTCTACCTCAACGAGAATGACAAACGCGCCGTGTGGGAGGCCGTGGACGCGCGCCCGGAGCTCACGCGTGCGTCGTCGCTGCCCTGCAACGTCGAGATTACCCACGCAGGTGCCGACAAGGGCGCAGGCCTCACGTGGCTCTGCCACTACCTTGGCTTCTCGACCGCAGATGCCGTTGCCTTTGGCGACTCGTCAAACGACATCGCCATGCTGCGCGCCGCCGGTGACGGCGTGGCCATGGCAAACGCCACCCCGGAATGCCTGGCCGCGGCGGATCACGTGACGGCAGGCTGCAAGGACTCCGGTGTGGCGCGCTACCTCATGGGGGAGGGAAAGCCCCTCTTCGTGGGGGCGTAGGCCTCTCTGCACTTCTCGGCTACAGCGCTGCGCCGGGCACCCTCGGCGCCCCTCTCCGCAAGGGTGTAGACTTTCGGCTGGTGAGCAAAACGGCCCGCACACGGCGGGCCACCACACGGCAATCCGAAAGGAAGACCGCATGAGCGACGTTCTCGAGCGCTTCCTGCGCTACGTGCAGGTTGATTCCCCCTCCGACCCGGACAACGAGGAGGAGGTGCCCTCGAGCCCTCTGGAGCACGGCATGGCGCGACTCCTGGCGGACGAGCTTTCCGCCATGGGCTGCCAGGACGTGAGTGTGGACGAGCACGCCTACGTGCTGGGTACCGTTCCCGCCTCCGCCGGCGCCGAGAACCTCCCCGCCCTCTGCCTGTGCTCGCACCTTGACACCACGGCCGACGCCCCCTCGCTGGGCGTGCGCCCGCACGTGGTGCGCTACGAGGGCGGCAGCCTCGTGGCGGGTGTCGTTGACGGCCAGACCATCGAGACCACGCCCGAGCAGGTGCCGGATCTCGCGGGCTTTGTGGGCAAGGACATCGTGTGCTCCGACGGCTCGACGCTCCTCGGCGCGGACGACAAGGCCGGCATTGCCGAGATCTGCGCGCTGGCGGCTCGTCTCCTCAAGGATCCGTGCATCCCGCACCCCACGCTCAAGCTGGCCTTTGTTCCCGACGAGGAGATCGGCCACGGAGCCGCGCTGCTCGACCTTGAGAAGCTCGGCGCGGCCTGGGGCTACACGGTTGACGGCGAGGCGCTGGGCGAGTTCAACTACGAGACGTTCAACGCCGCCGAGGCCCTGGTGCGCGTGCGTGGCGTGATGGTGCATCCGGGCTCGGCCAAGAACGTGATGGTGAACGCCATCACGGTTGCCGCCGAGTTCGATCAGCTGGTGCCCGCTGCCGAGAGGCCCGAGCACACCAGCGGTCGCGAGGGCTTCTTCCACCCCACGGTGATTCGCGGCACGGCGTCCGAGGTCACACTCTCCTACATCGTGCGCGACCACGACTCGCGGATCTTCTCGCAGCGCCAGCAGACGCTCAAGGACATCGCTGCGTTCCTGAACAAGCGCTACGGCGAGGGAACCGTCAGCGTGACCTTGCACGAGCAGTACCGCAACATGGCCGAGGCCTTTGGCGACTGTCCCTTCCTCATCGACAATGCCCTTGCCGCAAACCGCGAGGCAGGTGTGGAGCCGCAAGTCATCGCCGTGCGCGGCGGCACCGATGGCTCGCAGCTCTCGCTGCGCGGCCTGCCGTGCCCCAACATCGCCACCGGTGGCTACAACGCGCACTCGGTGCGCGAGTTCATCCCCGCGTCCTCGCTGGAGACCACGGTCGACATCCTGCAGAACCTTGTTGCCAAGTTCGCCGTACCGCAGACGGCCGGCGATCGGGCGCCCGTGCCTCAGGCGGCGCGATGAGCCCCCAGGTGGCAGATCTCTTCTCGGTGGCCGCCGCCGTGCTGCCTGTGCTGGCCTGCCTTGTCGAGTGGGCCGGCAGCGTTGGCATCTCGGAGCGTCACCACAGCCACCACGACACCTACGTAATCTCCTCGGCGCTCTCGCGTTCGCTGGCGTTTGCGATGGTACTCATGGGGGCCATTGGGCTCATGCTGGGCTGGCTCTGCGACGTGGGCGGCTTTGGCGCCAGCGCGGACGTGGTGGTGCCGTTCTTCTCGTCATTCGTGATCGTGGTCTTTGTGCTGTGGGCGTTCATGCGGCGCTACCGCGTCTCGCTCTACGACGACTTCATGGACGTGCGGCCCTACATTGGCCACATGCGCACCGTGAAGTACGACCAGATCGAGCGCATGGAGTGGACTGGTGTGCGCTGCGGGACGGGCTTTAGGAGCCTCGTGATCTACCCAGCGGGGGAGCACCCAGTGAAGCTGCCGGGCGTGCTCGACCTGGAGCACATCCTCGTGCGCATCGACCGCGATGACGCGTTGGTTGGTGGCATGCCACAGCGGCGCTAGCTGGGGGTCTCTCGCCTGCGCGTGGCGCCGCCCCCATGGCAGCAGCTTTCGCGGAGCTTGCCTGAACCTGACGTATGACATTCGCCCTGCGGCTTCGTGCCCCTATGATGGTACGTAGCCGCTCAACTGCGTTTTCCGGGGGGTTATCGCCTTGATCAAGCTCGTTCTCTCTGACATGGACAACACGCTCATCCCGTTTGGCGCGCGCCACGTCTCGCCGCGCACGCTCGAGGCTATCCACGACGTAATCAACGCCGGGATTCACTTTGGCCCGGACACTGGGCGCGACTACGTGGAGCTCATGCGCTTCTTCCACATGGACGAGCCCTGCTTCATGACGGGCATCATGTCCAACGGCAAGCGCGTGCGCGTGGACGGGCGCGACGTGTGGACCTACTCTATTCCGCACGACTGGCTCCAGCACGTAGCTGACGCGCTCAAGCCCGAGCGTGGCATGTTCCTTGTCTGCTTCCCCTTGGACACCAACCTCTTTAACCCTGGCTACGTGGTTGGCGCCTCCGAGGGGGAGATGAGCAAGTACGAGAGGCTCGTCCACTTCAACGGCGGTCGTGTTGAGGACGTTCCTGATATCGACTTCATTGCGGCTGCCATCGCCTGCAACGGAGACGAGAAGCGCCACGCCTACTGCCAGCAGCTCGTTGCCGAGGCATGCCCCGAGGTGGAGACCATCATGTCGGTTCCCAACTGGTTCGACGTGCTGCCGCGTGGGATCAACAAGGCGTCGGCGCTTGATACCATCCTTGATGCGGTGGGCGCCACGCGCGACGAGGTCGTGGTCTTTGGCGACTCAGGCAATGACGTTGCGATCCTGAGCGAGGTCCACTATTCCGTCGCTGTGGCAAACGCGACGGACGAGGTCAAGGGAATCTGCAACTTTAGCTGCGGCGCGTCTGCGGACGAGGGCGTGGCGGACGCACTGTTCGAGATTGCCCGTGCGGCGCGTGCGCATGAGGTCCCGGCGTTCCTAAGGGAGGGCTAATGGTACGGCTGATTGCGGCTGACATGGACGGAACCCTGCTCGACGAGAACTCGCTGCTCCCCGAGGAGACCTTCGAGCTCATCGAGAAGCTGCGCGACCGCGGGGTCCTTTTCTGCGCAAGCTCCGGACGCAGGTACGAGACGCTTCGCTGGATGTTCGAGCCGGTTGCCGACAGGATGGACTACGTGGGGTCCCTTGGCACGCAGGTCTATGCCGACGGCGTGCTTCTCGACCGTGAGGTCTTCTCGACGCGCGCGGTGCTGAGGCTCTTCCGCACGTGCCAGGAGTTCGACTGCTTCCACCTGGTGCTCTACGATCGCACGCACACCTACCTGCTTAACGACCAGAGCAGCTATGTGCGCGAGCTCGACAAAGACCTTCCCAATGCCGAGCGCGTGTACGACCCGCCGTCGCCGGACGTGAGCATTATCAAGGCAGCCATCTGTTACGACCGCCCGCACGAGATCATGGACATGGTCTACGTGCTCGAGCGCGAGCTGGGCGATGTCTTCTCGTTCATGCCGTCTGGTAACACCTGGATTGACGTCACGCCGCGCGGGATCAGCAAGGCCACGGGCCTGGAGGCGCTGCTAGGCTATTACGGCATTGACCGTGCGGACGTGGTGGCGTTTGGCGACTCGATGAACGACTACGCGATGCTTCGCTACGTGGGGCATCCGTACGTGATGGGCAACGCGCGCTACGCGGTGAAGCAGATTGCCGAGAAGGTCGTGGGCACCAACGTCGAGCACGGCGTGCAGAATGAGATGCGCGCGATTCTCGAGGGGCTGGGGTAGGGCTGCGGCGGTGTCTCCTTGCGTGTCTCGGCGCACTTTTGTCTTCTCTATGGAGACGCGCTGTGGTGTTGACCGAGAGTAGGCTTGAGCATATAGTTACTTCTTGCGCTGAGGCGCAACCCATTGCGGGGTGGAGCAGTTTGGTAGCTCGTCGGGCTCATAACCCGAAGGTCGCAGGTTCAAATCCTGCCCCCGCGACCATAAATACGCAGGCCAGAGGATGTGTCCTCTGGCCTTTTTCATGCGGGATTTTCTTCCCTGGTAACGGAATCCCATTGCCGGGAAACGGGATTCCGTTACCCGGCAACTTAATCCCGCCTGTCTTGAGGGCAGTTCTTCGGCAGCTGAAAAAGTTTCTGTGAAGGCTTCCGTCCATGACAGCGGGAATGTCTCCCTCTTGGCTTTCTTCATTATGATATGAGGGGTAACCGGGCAGTGACTTGACCTCACGCCGCCACACCAACATCCTGCGGAGAATGACATGGGTTCCAATTGGGTTGTTTGCTCTACTGCTGTGACCTTTGGGCGCGGTTCGGACGAACCCATCGAGCGTCTCAAGGTTGCCGGCTGCGAGGTTCGACTCAATCCCTATGGGCGTCCGCTGACAAAGGCGGAGATGCTGGACTTTGCGGGAGATGCCAACGCCATCATCCTCGGCAATGACGACCTGCCCGCTAGCGTCATCCGGCGGCTCAAAAAGCTAAAGATTATCGCACGCTACGGTGTCGGCTTTGACGGTGTGGACGTGGCTGAGGCCCGCGACCTGGGCATCGAGGTCACGTATGCCCCCGCATCGAACCGCGAGGAAACTGCGGACTTCACGTTTGGGCTCATCCTCGACCTGGAACGGCACATCTCGCAGATGGTCATAGACACGCGATCGGGCGGCTGGACCAAGCTGACGGGCACGAGCTTATATGGCAAGACCATCGGCATCATCGGCGTCGGGCAGATTGGATGTGCTGTCGCCCGCAGGGCCATGGGATTCGGCATGGACATCCTGGGCTACGACATTGTGCAGCGCAACGAGGCAACGGTTTATGGCGTTGTCTACACCACACTGAATGATTTGCTGAGAAGGTCTGACATCATTACGATTCACCTTCCGCTGGACGAGTCGACGAAGAACCTCATTGGTGCACGCGAGCTTAGGCTTGTGAAACCGGGTGCCATTCTCATCAATACCGCCCGCGCGGGGATCGTGCGCCATGGCGCGCTTGACAGCGCGCTCCAGTCGGGGAGGCTTGCAGGCTTTGCGATAGACGTCTTTTCCAAGGAGCCGCCAGAGCACCAGCCCTACTACGACTACGACAACGTGCTCGTTACCCCGCACGTGGCGGGCAATACCTACGAGAGCAGCCGCCGGATGGGCAATATCGTCGTGGACAACATCCTTGCTGTTAAGTCTGGCGTCGAACCACCGGATCCCATAACCCCCCAGCACCTCTACGAATCGATGATGGTGATGGGACAGTCGGCAGATAGCGAGTAGGGCATGGTGCCATGCTCTTGGGGAGCAATGCACAAGCGCCGGAGGGCCTCCACTCCGAAGAATCAGGTTATTCACCTTCATAGTAGATTTATACAATTACTCGTAGACATACGTGTATCTGGTGAGCAAAATTATATGTAGAAACTATGTAGTAACAATCGTTCATAAAGAAAAATATACGTATTAAATTTCGAACACGCAGTTAAAATGTCACAAATACCCGCAATTAAATACAAATAATGCCTTCTCTAAAACACTGCTTGTTAATGTGATGAAACTGTGTTCAAATATGAGCAAGAAGCAAGATAAATACATTCCTAGCTTGCATCACAAATATCGAAAGCAGGAGGGAAGACGTGATAGACCTCAGTCTTACAAAGTTTCCCAAGGTGACGGTCATTCTTCGCGGATACAACTACGAACAAGTTCGATGCGTTGTGAAGAGCATGGTCGGAACCAAGCTGGGCGCCGTTGAGGTTGCGATGAACACGCCCGGTGCGGCCCAGACCATCGAGAAAGTCGCAAATGAGTTTGGCGATGACGTTCTCGTCGGCGCGGGAACCGTCATTTCTGCTGCGCGTGCTTACGCGGCCGTCGAGGCGGGGGCTCGCTTCGCGCTCTCCCCAATCTGCTTTACCGAGGAGATCTTTAGCATCTGCAAGGCAAATGGCCTTCTAACCGTTCCCTCGGCCTTTTCGCCTTCTGAGGTCTGGAATATGTTCGAGATGGGAGCGGACATCGTGAAGGTCTTCCCCGCAGGCACGCTTGGCCCAAAGTACATCAAGGACATTCAGGCCCCTCTTAATCCCATGCCAATCATGGTTGTTGGCGGCGTGAATGGTGACAACTGCCAGGAGTTCTTCGACGAAGGTGCCTCATATGCCGGCATCGGGTCCGGCATCTTCGATCCCAAGCACATCATCGAGATGGATGAAGACGGCTTGAAGGCAGATATCGAGGCATTCGAAGGTAAGGTCCGCTGGTAGCGGCGCAGTAATTATTACGTGAGAGGGGACCAAGGCGACATGGCAGAGATCGCATTTTCGCCCGAGCTCGTCGTTATTCTTGATGATGCTCACAGCTACCAGGAGGCGGAAACTGCCCTGGCGAATCATCTAGTAGAGCTGGGTTACGCCAAGAATAGCTTTCCTCAAGCAATTGCTGAACGAGAGGAGAGCTTTCCTACGGGTCTTCAGATAGGTGAGTTCAATGCCGCTATGCCTCACTGTGATCCGGAGAACGTTAACCAGGCGGCCATTTGCGTGGGCGTCATCAAGAACCCCGTGAACTGGAAGCGCATGGATGATCCTGACGAAACTTGCAAGGTGAGCCTCGTTACCATGCTTGCACTTACTGAAGCGCACTCTCACCTCGAAATGCTACAGAGGGTTGTCGCACTCATCCAAGATCAAGAGCTGATGGGCAAGATTGCGTCTGCCGGTTCTCCTAAAGAGGTTTTCGACCTTGTGGGCAGCAAGCTCAATTAGTAAGGCTCATCGGGACGTAAGGTCCTTCGGCACTCGTAGAACCGGGCGAGAAGCCCAAGACGAAAGGAAACGTGAAATGAAGAAGGTTCTCTTTGCGTGTGGAAACGGAGTTGCCACTTCCACCATGGTCCGCTCCAAGGTAGAGGATTACCTGGCTGACAAGGGGATTTCAATCAAGGCTCATCAGTGCAAGGTGCAGGAAGTCTCTGCAATTGCTGATGAGTACGACCTCGTCGTAACCTCCGGCAAGTTCAAGACTAGCGAAATCAATACTCCCTGCATTATGGCAATCAACCTCCTCACCGGTATCAATGAGGATGCCACCCTCGAAGAGATTTACAACGCCGTTAAGGAGTAACTCTCTACGGGGTCGTTGCTTATGCGCGGGATTAGGCACCCGCGCGGGCACGTCCGGAACACCAATGAGAAAGAAGGAGAGCGCAATACATGGACGCAGTCGTAAATGCAATCTACGCAGGATTCCAAGCCTTCCTCGGCGCTGGCGCCTACGTGATGCTACCTGTCATCATCACGATCCTTGGTCTTGTTTTTGGCCTCAAGATTGGAAAGGCCTTCAAGTCCGGCGTAACCATTGCTATTGGTTTTGCCGGCATCAATCTGGTTGTTCAGCTTATGAAGGACCAACTTGGTCCTGCAGCTAAGGCAATGGTTACCAACTTTGGCGTCCAATTGGATGTGCTCGACGTGGGCTGGGGTGCCATCGCTTCGGTTGCCTGGGCATCTCCAATTGTCCCGTTCATCGTGTTTGAGGTTCTACTGATCAACATTGGCCTCCTCGTCATCAATAAGACTAACACCATGGATGTTGACATCTGGAATTATCACCACCTGCTGACTGCTGGCGTTCTGACCTTCTTTGTGACTGGGAACTTCGTCTTTGGCCTGCTTGCCTCCGGCATTATGGCTGTCGTGACTTTCAAGTTGGCAGACTGGTCTCAGCCTTTTGTCTCTCACTACTTTGGTATCCCAAATGTGACTTTGCCTACTGCGTCTGCAACGAGTTCCATGATTATTGCCGCTCCTGTGAACTGGATCTTCGACCACATCCCCGGCATTCGTGATATTGACTTTAGCCTTGATTCCGCGAAGAAGTACCTTGGCTTCTTTGGTGAGCCTTGGATGCTCGGCCTGATTCTTGGATGCATTATCGGTGGCCTTGCCCAGTACGACGTTGCTAAACTGTTCACGCTTGGTATCTATATGGCTGCAGTAATGGTTCTTATGCCGCGTATGACTGCGCTGTTCGTCGAAGGCCTCATGCCCGTCTCTGATGCTGCCCGTAAGTTTTGCACAAAGCGCTTTAAGGGTCGTCAGCTCAACATTGGTCTTGACGCAGCTGTCGTGGTGGGCAATGATTCGGTCATCACCCTTGCTCTCCTCATGACCCCCATCACTCTCCTGCTTGCTGTCATCCTGCCGGGCAATCACATGCTGCCATTCTCTGACCTTGCGGTTCTTACCTTCCGTGTGGCTCTTGTCGTTGCTATCTGCCGCGGCAACATGTTCCGTTCCCTTATCATTTCTTGTCTCGTTATCATCGCCATTCTCTACGGTGGTACTGCTGCTGCTCCTTATATGACTCAGCTTGCTATCAATACCGGACTTGACTTCGAGGGTCAGCTCATTGCCTCCATGACTGGTCCGTCTTTGACGCAGACGGCAATCATCTTCTGGTCCTTCGTCAAGAATCCCTACGTCCTCGTCCCCATCGTTGTCGCTGCATTCCTTGGCATTTGGTGGTTCGTCGAGAAGAAGGTTGGCATGGACAAGATTGAGGCCTATGCCGCGTAGTGCGACGAGGACGAGGAGTAGTACTCATCGATTGCTAGTTCTACGAGAGAGTGAAACTGCCTGACAGCATATTCAAACGCCCCGTCGCAAGCGCAAATGAGTTGCTTTCGGCGGTGTTGTTGCCGTACTTCAAGGCAAGAGGGTTGGTCACGCACCCAAGGACAATAGGCGAGCGATAGGAAAAAGAAGCACAGCAGAAGGGATTACTCGTATGGCAAGGCATAAAATCGCAGTCTGCAACACCTCGACCTTCGGTCGCGTCTTTCCGGAACACCTGGAGAGGCTTGCTCGGCTTGGCGATGTTGTTGATGTTCACGTTGACGGGGATTGCCATGGCGAGGAGCTGTCACGTGCGGTTGCTGGGGCAGACATCATCATCACGTCAGGTACCCCGCAGTTTGATGCTGAGTTCTTTGATCTCAACCCACAAGTCAAGCTTGTGGCGCGCGATGGCTTGGGGTTCAATAACGTGGATGTCGAGGCTGCAAATGCAATTGGTGCTTACGTCACCAAAGTAGAAAAGCCGGTTGAGCGTGAGGCCGTGGCGGAGCTTACCGTTGCCCTGCTTATGGATATGGTACGTTCTATAGAAAAAGCGCATGCGGCAGCAAATGATGGTCGTTGGCTAGACCGTGGCTCCTTTATCGGCCACGAACTCCTGGGTATGACCGTGGGAATAATCGGATGCGGCAACATAGGTACTCGCGTGGCGGAGATTTTGCGCTTGGGATTTGGGATGAGGGTTCTTGCTAACGACCCCATTGAGGATAGACAGTGGGCGAGTAGCGTAGGGGTCACCTATGTTGATCTGGATACGATCGCTGCAGAGTCCGATGTGATTACCACACATGCAACTCTCAACCCAACGTCCTATCACCTCATTGGGGCCGACTTTCTTTCGAAGGTGAAGAAAGGCGTCTACATCATCGATACTGCCCGCGGCGATATCGTTGATCAGGATGCGATGATTGCGGCTCTTGAGTGTGATTGCGTCCGCTCTTTTGGCATTGATGCGGTCTCTGTCGAGCCACCCGCTCCGGATGATCCTTACCTGAACAATCCAAAGGTCATCGTGACTCCGCACATCGGTGCGTATACCAGACAGGCATTGAAGGGCATGGGGGAGAAAGTCGTTCGCGATGCAGAACTCGTTGCAGCGGGGAAAGAGCCTACGAACATTGTCTGTCATGGGAAGTCAGACGATTAATAGTTTGATGTTTCTCTGAGAGTTAACATAAAGGAGATTGACTATAATGAAGAGAAAAATTGACCAGCTGGAACCATTTCAACGCGCAATATCAAAAGCACACCTTGCCTCCGCTGGCATATCAATAGATTCGCTCGAAAATCCCGATAAGCCGCTAATTGCGATAGCCAACAGCTGGAACGAGGTCTGCCCGGGTCACGAGCCGCTTCGCCAACTTGCTGCCGAGGTGAAAAAGGGCATTCTCGAGGCTGGCGGTGAGCCTATCGAGTTCAATACCATCGGCATGTGCGATGGGGTTGCTCAGGGACATGCTGGCATGCGCTACTGCTTGCCGCATCGTGAAATCATTGCTGACTCGTGCGAGGCTATGATCCTTGGCGAGGGGTGTTTCGATGGCGTCGTGTATATGGGCTCTTGTGACAAGATTGTCCCCGGAATGCTTATGGCAGCAGCTCGCATTAATCTTCCCGCAGCGCTCGTTACAGCAGGGCCTTGCTATGACGAGATTAAGCCATCTGAGTCCAAGGCGTTGCGTGCTCGCTTCCTGAGGGGTGAGGCTACCGAACGTGAGGTCATTGAGGGGACTCTGAAATACTACACTGGTCCTGGCATCTGCCCGTTCCTCGGTACCGCAAACACAATGGGTTGTCTGACCGAGGGGCTCGGAATGATGCTCCCCATGGGCGCGCTATGGCCAAGCTCCTCAAGCCAGCGACGATTCTCGGCGCGTGCCACTGGAGCTGCGGTTGTTGACCTAGTCCGCCGTGGAGTTAAACCGAGTGATATCATGACGCAGGCTGCAATCAACAACACGGTGAGACTGCTTGCTTCCATCGGCGGATCCTTGAATGCGCTTATTCACCTGCCTGCCCTCGCCCATGAGCTTGGGCTTGATTGCAGTTGGACCCAAATTGCGGAGGTTACATCACGGACTCCTGTTGTTTGTAGTGTAGTTCCTAACGGTGACATTTCATGCGTGAACCTTTATAAGGCTGGTGGAGTGCCTGCCGTACTTAAGACTATTGAGGAAGACCTTGATACCTCGGTTATGACTGTCAACGGAAAGACCCTCGCCGAAAACCTTGCTGGAGACATCTTCGTTGATCGATCTGTCATTCGTACCCAGGATGATCCCGCATCGGTAACGAACGGCATCCAGGTTCTTTACGGCAACCTGGCTCCTGAGGGCGCTCTTGTAAAGACCAGTGCTGTCCCTGCTGACCAGCATGTTTGGAGCGGTCCTGCCATGGTATTCAATTCCGAGGAGGAGGCATTTGTCGCCTATAACGAGAAGCGCATTCTTCCTGGTACAGGTGTGGTCGTGCGTTACGAGGGTCCCAAGGGTGGGCCTGGCATGAAAGAACTCCACCGAGTTACCGAGATAATGAAAGGCATTCCTAACTCTGCCGTCATTACCGATGGTCGCTTCTCGGGCGCTTCGGGTGGCCTCTCTGTGGGTTACCTGTGTCCCGAGGCACTGGATGGAGCGCCCATCGCTCTAATCCAGGACGGCGATCTGCTTCACGTTGACCTCACGAGGAATCTGATTGAGGTAGATGTTTCGGAGGAGGAGTTTGCTCGTCGCAAGCAGAGCTGGAAGCCGGTCATTCATGAGAACGGCGGGCATCTGTTGGCTCGTTACGCCGAACAAGTTGGCTCTGCAAAGACGGGTGCAATCATCGGGTAGGTTTCTTTCCTTCCAGCGATGAATACCGGAGTTGGTGCAGGGTTATTTCTAAGAGGGAAGAGATATGAGCAAGCGGGCACTCAAGATGAGTCCCATCGATGATGTGGCAACGGCTATCGACATCATCGAGCCAGGCGACCTTGTGAGCGTCACAACCAAGGATGGCGCCAAGGTGGATGAGGTGAGGGTTCTTGATGGGGTAGACCTTTACCACAAGTTTGCTCTGAATGACATGGCCGAACATGACATTGTTCATAAGTATGGCGAGGTTATCGGAGAGGCAACTAAGCCGATTAAGCGTGGCGAGTATGTTCATGTTCACAACATCGCAAGTGTGAAGACGAGGAATCATGATTAAGGGATATTTGCGTCCAGACGGAAAGATGGGCGTTCGCAATCATGTCCTCATTCTGTCGACGGTTGGCTGTGCGAATAATGTTGCCAAGCGTATTGGCTCGCAGGTGACGGGGACAGTCGCTCTGCCTAATGTCAAAGGCTGCGGTCAAATTGGCAAGGGTATCGAAATCATGCGTCGTTGTTTGGTGAATGTCGCTCTCAACCCAAACGTATACGGCACGCTAATAGTTGGCCTTGGTTGTGAGACCACCAGGCCCTATGAACTTGCGGAAGAGATCCACAGCCTCTCGCCTAAACCTGTCGAAGTCATTACTATTCAGGACTGTGGTGGCACGCTTCGTGCAATAGAGGAGGGCTCCCGTCTAGCGCGAAAGATGGTCGCTGAGGCTAGTTTGGTTGAGCGAACTCCGATGGACCTGTCTCAGCTAGTCATGGGGACAAACTGCGGAGGGTCTGACGCTACGAGTGGTCTAGCTGCTAACCCAGTTATTGGCGCTTGCAGCGATAAGGTAATTGCTGGGGGCGGTACAGTTCTGCTTGGTGAAACCACTGAGCTGATTGGTACCGAGCATATTTTGGCCTCTCGGGCGAAGAATGATACGGTACGAAGGAACATCCTCGCTATCGTTGAAGATCTTGAGCAGCAGTTCATCGACAACGGCATCGACGTACGAGGTGCAAACCCTACACCCGGAAACATGAGGGGTGGGCTCTCTACCTTGGAGGAAAAGGCTCTTGGGGGAATCTCTAAAGGAGGCTCCGGGCCAATCAACCAGGTTGTAACCTATGGTCAGATTCCCTGCGAGCACGGTCTCGTAATAATGGATACGCCGGGTTACGATATAGAGTCTGTTTCCGGTATGGTATGCGGAGGCGCACAGGTGCTGTGCTTCTCCTCGGGTCGCGGTAACCCAATTGGAAACCCGCTGATTCCTGTCATTAAAGTTACTGGTAATAAGGTTACCTACCAGGCAATGAGCGACAACATTGACTTGGATACCTCCGGAGTTGTCGAAGGAACCACCACCATAGAAACCCTTGGAGACGATCTCTTCCAAATGCTTGAGAACGTCTGCAATGGGACCCCTTCCAAGGCGGAGGCCTTAGGGTTTGACGATTGGGCTGTATTCCATAACCAGGAGATATGGTGCACCTGCGAGCTGTCCTAGCGCATCGTTCTTCAGAAGAGTAATGAGCGGGGGAGACGCGTTCATGGTTCGAATTATCTTTGCTGACTTGGATGGTACGTTCCTTGATGATGAGAAGCGCGTCCCCCCTGCCAATGATCATCTTCTCGACATCCTTGACGAAACTGATATCGAGTTTGTCCCTTGCTCCGGAAGGATGCTTACTGGAATTCCCTCCGAGATTTCTGAACATAGTTGTGTGCGTCACGCCATTTGCTCTGATGGAGCTTGTATCGTTGAATATGAGAATGAAACTCCACGCATCGTTTTTCACGACGGGCTAAGTGCTGATACC
>ENA-OUOW01000520-OUOW01000520.1-human-gut-metagenome-genome-assembly--contig:-NODE-520-length-34342-cov-10.975180_pt1 | contig 34342 bp, 26 predicted proteins | sample MGYA00237938_ERZ548769 | MGnify/ENA primary metagenome ERZ548769 (study PRJEB26490, sample SAMN05356870) | human gut metagenome | biome: terrestrial biome; feature: human-associated habitat; material... | reverse complement strand
GAAGCGCAGGTATTCCTCGCTCGTCCACTTGCTGCGGAGAGGGAAGCCTGCCATCCTCATAAAAAATGCCCTGACCATGCCGGAAAACGAGCTTCCGGCATGGGTGAAGGTCGGCGCAATCAACACGCCGTCATCCTTCAGAACCCGCTTGATTTCTTGCAGGGCTTTCTCCGGCTGCGGCACGATATGCAGCGCGTTGGACACGATCACCACATGAAAGGACTGGTTCGCATAGGGCAGGCGGAACATATCCTGCACGGAGAAGTGCAGCTTGGCAGAGCGGGTATCTCGCTTTGCCTCGGCGATCATCTCTGCGGAGGCGTCCGTCGCCTCGATGTGCGCTGCCGCGTTTACGATGTGTTTTGCAATCAATCCCGTGCCGGTAGCAAGCTCCAGCACCGTCTTGTGCCGCACGACCGGCCGGATCAGCTCATACATCTCGTCATACGCCGCCCAATCCTTTCGCATAAAGCGGTCGTAACGTCCGGCATTTTTGTCCCAGAAATTCTTGTGTTCCTGCATCGCTATCATTCCTTTCGATGTTAGATTTGCCTAACCGATACGCACAGTCACGCAGTTAGAGGGCACTAACCACCGTATCTCGGAAAAGCCGCATCTCTGCGGCCTTCCGCTTATTTAAATAACTCCCTGCAAGCGCCGTACACCAGCGTTTCCAGCACCTGCGGATATAACTCCCCGATCTGCTCCTTGTGAGAAACGGTAAGGATCAGTCCCCGCACCGTGGCGGCAGCCAAAGAGATGCCGCAACTCGGCACAAGGTCATATTTTTCCAGAAGCTGCCGGATGTGCGTCTCGTCATCGTGGTAATGGATGTTTTTGATGTCATCCGGCAGTCTCTGCAAAAGCAGCTTCGCATCGTTTTCAATGAAAACCATGTCGCCGGTATCGGACAGCCTCCGGCAGACGGCAAGAACCGCCTTTGCCGCACGCTCCGACGGTGGCAAGCCGTTTGCTTCGCTCAGTGCATGGTCAGCCACTCCGTAAAGCTCGGAGTGGATACTTTCCAGAACTGCGAAGAAGGCCATCTCCTTGGATTCGTAGAATTTATAGAACGAGCCTTTTGCGATACCGACAGCCTTTGTCAGTTGATCCACGGAGGTTTTCTTCATCCCCAGTGTGACGGCGCAGCGTCTTGTTTCCTTCAGCAGTGCCTTGTGAAGTTGTTCTGTTTCATAGTCGGTAAAAGCCAAGCTCGTTCACCATCCAAATGACCATTTCGGTTCTTCTGGTCATATTATACTGCGTTTCTTTCTGTTTTGCAAGAGATGCGGGGAAAAACATACGCATTTTAACAAAAAATTATTTTCCCTTAACACATTATTTCATGAAGGCGCTCCTCTTCCTTTGGCAAAGAACTGCACCCCCCTAAAATCAAAAATGCACCCACCTCCAAACCGTAATTGCACCCCCTTAACGGGTTTCTATCAAAATTACGGTTCTTTGCCAAAATCCCCTCCTGCGATCTGATGTCGCGGGAGGGGGGGTGCTTTGCGCAGAATCTTGGCCGCTGTCGGTGCGCTGCATCGCAGCACCGTATTTACCACGTGCCGAAAACATGATAGAATCATCGCAATGATTTTGTTGCGGGGTGAGGAAATGCGCATAAGACAATTGCTGTGCTTGCTGTTGTGTCTGGTACTGCTGAGTGCGCTTCCGGCCTGTGCCGGAAAAAGCGGTGAACAGCCGCTGCCGGCACCGACGGCGGCGGTCACATCCGCAGCGACTGAGCAGGGAGCGGCTGTGCCGCCGGAGGAGGATGCCTCCGGCTTCGTTTTGCTGAGTGAGGTCGTGCCGGATGTGATCCTTGAGATGCGCTATTATTCGACCTATAACTTCGTGGGCGAGCGTATCGACGGGTATGAGCAGCCGGTCGCGCTGCTGACCGTACAGGCGGCGAAGGCTCTCAGAGCGGTCAGCGATGAGGTGGCTGCCATGGGCTACCGGCTGAAAGTGTTCGATGCCTACCGCCCGCAGACGGCGGTGACGCAGTTCATGCGCTGGGCGCAGGATGCGGATGATACCCGTATGCAGGCGTATTTTTACCCGGAGACGGAAAAAAGTGCGCTCTTTTCGCAGGGCTACATTGCCGAGCGTTCCGGTCACAGCCGCGGCAGCACGGTCGATCTGACGCTGCTGGAGCTGCGCACGGGGCGCGAGGTCGATATGGGCGGCACGTTTGATTATTTCGGCGCACGCAGCCACGCGGATTTTTCCGGTATCAGCGCGGAGCAGTCGGCCATGCGCGCGCTGCTGCGAGATGTGATGGTCCGGCACGGCTTCCGGCCGTATGCAGGGGAGTGGTGGCACTTCACATTGGTAAATGAGCCCTATCCCGATACCTATTTTACCTTCCCGGTCAGCGCCGCTTCGCTGGCAGACAAGGCCGCGTGATTTTCACACACCATCCCTCAGCGCTGCGCTGAGGGATTTTTCTGTCCTAAAACTTTTTGCCCCGCGCACAATACCGTTGCGGGGCTGGCGTATTTATGCTATGATAACGGATAACCGCGCACCGGCGCACAGCGCACGCAGCGCGCGGCAAGCGCCCCTATGAAGTTTGTAGATCAGAAAGGACGATACGAAGATGAAACCAAAATTTGACGGCTATGCGGCACAGTACGACGCATGGTTCATGACCAATGAAAACCTGTTCCAGAGCGAGCTCCGCCTGTTCCAGAAAGCGCTTGGCGACATTTCCGGCAAGCGCGTGCTCTCCGTCGGCTGCGGCAGCGGCCTGTTCGAGAGCATGATCGACTGCAGCGGCATCGAGGGCATCGAGCCCTCGCGTGACATGGGTGCGATCGCGCAAAAGCGCGGCGTGAACGTGATCTCGTTCGGCGCGATCGAGGAGGCAGAGCTCGAGGACAACGCCTACGACGTGATCTATCTCAACGGCAGCTCCAGCTACATGGAAGACCTGGCGTATGCGTTCAACGTCTGCAAGAAGGCGCTCAAGCCGAACGGAACGTTTATTTCGCTGGATGTGCCCAAGGAGAGCGCGTTTGGCTTCATGTACCTGCTGGCGAAGGAAGCCGGCACGTTTGACCACCCCTCGCTCAACGGCGTCATGCCCGAGCTGCCGTACCCGCTGGAGCTGTGCTGCGCGGGCGTGTGGCACTCCACCGAGGAGAAGATCGACGCGCTCAAGTCGCTCGGCTTCCACGACTTTGATTTCTATCAGACGCTGCTGCGCAACCCCATGTACACCAACGAGGTCGCGGAGGATGTCGTGCCCGGCTATCAGAGCGGCGGTTATGTCGCGATCATCGCACACAAATAAGCGAGGCGCGAGGTGAAGCTTTCCCAGAGAATCTATGCGTGCGCGGAGAAGATCTGGCCGCAGTATCTGAGCCACCCCTTTGTGGTGCAGATGGCGGACGGCACGCTGCCGGAGGAGAAGTTCCGGTATTATATGCTGCAGGACTATCTGTACCTGCGCGACTATGTGAAGATCTTTGCGGCCATCATCCAGAAGGCCGATGATTTTGAGCAGATCCGTTTTCTGAGCACGCAGCTCTCGGACACGATCGGTGAGACGTATCGCACGCACCTGCCGTATATGCGGCGTCTCGGCGTCACGGATGCGGAGATCGACGCCGCGCGCCCGCACATCGACAACAGCGCCTACACGCACTATATGATCTGCGAGGCGCAGGCGGGCGATGTGCTGACCGGACTCGTGACGCTGCTCAACTGCTCCTGGAGCTATGCATATGTGGCCGAGCAGATGGTCGCGCGCTATCCGAACGCGCTTTCGGATGCGCGCTACGGCGCGTGGTTCGCGGGCTATGTGTCGGATGCCTACCGCCAGACCAATCAGGATCTGATCGACCGCATCGACGCGCTTGGCGCTTCCGTCGATGAGGCGGCGGCGCAGCGCCTGTGCGAGATCTTTGAAAACTGCTGCCGGTTTGACCTGCGCTTTTGGGACATGGTCTATACGATGGGGCAGCAGTGCGCGCCCCTGTGCAGCGGCGAAGCATGAAAAGCACCGGCGGATGTGCCTTACGCATATCCGCCGGTTTTTTGCGGGAAATGAAAAAGGAGGCCGGATGTTCCGGCCTCCAGCGATGTAGTCAGCAAAGTTTGCAAGACAGGGCTGACCGCAGCATCTTTAGTATAGGGTCAGGCGCTGCCGCTGTCAAGAGAAAAAATAGCAGAAAGATGCAGAAATTCCGAAAACAAGAATCGACAAATATTTCTCCGCGAAAAGTGAGATTTTGCTTGACAAGCGTGCTGCAAATCATTATAATGAAAAAGCTGCATCGGGGTGTAGCGCAGATGGTAGCGCGCATGGTTCGGGACCATGAGGCCGCGAGTTCAAGTCTCGCCACTCCGACCACTCGGAGCAAGTTGCATGGCTTGCTCCGAATTTTTATATCTGCAAAGGCACAGAGGCCGCGATCATTTGATCGCGGCCTCTTTTCATATGCGGTTATCCGGCAGCTCAGAACAGACCGGTGATCCTGCCGTTTTCGTCCACGTCGATCTTTTCGGCAGCGGGGACCTTGGGCAGACCCGGCATGGTCATGATCTCGCCCGTCAGGGCAACGATGAAGCCCGCACCGGCGCTGACCTTCAGGCTGCGCACGGTGACGGCAAAATCTTTGGGCGCGCCCAACAGAGTGGGATCATCCGACAGGGAGTACTGCGTCTTTGCCATGCACACAGGCAGATCACCGAAGCCAAGCTCTGTGAGCCGCTCTGCCTGCTTCTGGGCAGCGGGGGTCAGCACGGCCTTCGCGCCGCCGTAGACGCGCTGCACGATGGCGTTGAGCTTGTTGACAAGTGTCGTGTCGGTGGGGTAGGAGAAGGTAAATTCCTCCGAGCAGGGCTGCTCGCACAGGCGCACGACCTCTTCAGCCAGCGCCTTGCCGCCTTCGCCGCCCTTGGCCCAGACCTCGGAGAGCACAGCGCGCACGCCGAGCTCCCGGCACTTCTCCTCCACGAGCCGCAGCTCGGCTTCCGTGTCGGTGGGGAAGGCGTTGATCGCGACCACGCACGGCAGGTGATACGTGCCGCGGATGGTGTTGACATGGTGCAGCAGATTGGGCAGACCCTTTTCCAGCGCATCCAGATTCTCTGTGTTCAGCTCGGCCTTGGGCACACCGCCGTGGCTCTTGAGCGCGCGCACGGTGGCCACGATGACCACGGCGTTCGGGCGCAGCCCCGCCAGACGGCACTTGATGTCCAGAAACTTCTCGGCGCCCAGATCCGCGCCGAAGCCGGCCTCGGTCACAACATAGTCGCCCAGCTTGAGCGCCATGCGCGTTGCGGTGACGGAGTTGCAGCCGTGGGCGATGTTCGCAAACGGACCGCCGTGGATGAGCGTGAGCGTGCCCTCGAGCGTCTGCACGAGATTGGGCTTGAGCGCATCCTTGAGCAGCGCGGTCATCGCGCCCTCGGCCTTGAGGTCGTGGGCGGTGACGGGCTTGCCGTCGAAGGTGTAGGCCACGATCATGCGGCCGAGCCGCGCCTTGAGATCGGTGATGTCGCTGGCGAGGCACAGCACCGCCATGACCTCGGAGGCCACGGTGATGTCAAAGCCGTCCTCGCGGGGCACACCCTGAATGCGTCCGCCGAGACCGTCCACGATCTGGCGCAGCTGGCGGTCGTTCATGTCCACGCAGCGCTTCCACGTGATTTGCTTGACGTCGATGCCCAGGGCGTTGCCCTGCTGGATGTGGTTATCGAGCATGGCGGCCAGCAGGTTGTTGGCTGCGCCGATGGCGTGAAAATCACCGGTGAAGTGGAGATTGATGTCCTCCATGGGCACGACCTGCGCATAGCCGCCACCGGCAGCGCCGCCCTTGACACCGAACACCGGACCGAGAGACGGCTCACGCAGCGCAGCCACGGCATTTTTGCCGATCTTGCGCAGACCGTCTGCCAGACCGACGGAGGTCGTGGTCTTGCCCTCACCCGCGGGGGTGGGGTTGATGGCCGTCACGAGGATGAGCTCGCCGTCCGGACGCTCGGCGCGATCCTTGAGCAGCTGCGGGTCGATCTTGGCCTTATAGCGGCCGTACTGTTCGAGATAGGATTCGTCGATACCGGCGGTGGCGGCGATGTCCGCGATCGGGTGCATCCGGCACTGCTGGGCGATCTCAATATCCGTCATCATGTTGCGAGCCCTCCCTTATCAAATGTCAAAGTACTTCTTCGCGGACTGGAACAGCTTCATATCGTAGTAGCCGTCCACGTTCTGATACAGGCCGTCGCCGATGCGCTCGGCGTGGCCCATCTTGCCGAGGACGCGGCCGTCCGGGGACGTGATGCCCTCAATGGCCCAGATCGAACCGTTGGGGTTGACGTCCACGTCCATGCCGGGCACGCCGTTAACGTCCACGTACTGCGTGATGATCTGGCCGTTGTCGGCGAGCTTGCGCACGAGCTCCTCGCTGCACAGGAAGCGGCCCTCACCGTGCGAGATGGGGACGGTGTACACGTCGCCGACCTGCGTGCCGGCCAGCCACGGAGAGCGGTTGGAGGCGATGCGGGTGCGCACCAGACGCGACTGGTGGCGGCCGATCGTGTTGAAGGTCAGCGTCGGGCAGGACGCGTCCGTGTCAATGATCTCACCATAGGGCACGAGACCGAGCTTGATGAGCGCCTGGAAGCCGTTGCAGATGCCGAGCATGAGACCGTCGCGGTTTTTCAGCAGATCCATGGTTGCATCCCGCACCTCCGGGTTGCGGAAGAAGGCGGTGATGAACTTGGCCGAGCCGTCCGGCTCGTCGCCGCCGGAGAAGCCGCCGGGGACGAAGATGATCTGGCTGCTGCGTGCAGCGCCGGCAAACCGGCTGATGGAGTCGGCCACGTCCTGCGCGGACTGGTTGTTGAGCACAAGGATCTCCGGCTCAAGTCCGGCGCGCCGCACGGCACGGGCAGAGTCGTATTCGCAGTTCGTGCCGGGAAACACAGGGATGAGCACCTTGGGCACGGCCACGCCGATCTTGGGTGCGACGCGCTGCACGGTGGGGGCGGACAGCACCGGGACATCCGCCGTATCGGCTGCCGTGCGGCTCGGGTAGACGGATTCCAGCACGCCCTCGTTGAGCGCCAGCAGCTCCGAAATCGCGGCGCTGTCATCACCGATGCGCACAATGGGCTCTGTGGTGGTGACACCCAGACGGACGGCGTCCGCCGTGTCCTCGGTGAGCTCTGCCACGATCGCGCCGGGATAAAGTACATTCCAGTCCACGGCTGCGTTTTCGGCGCTGAAGCCGATCTCGTTGCCGAAGGACATATTCATCACGGCCTCGCTCAGACCGCTTTCCACGGCCCACGCGGCGCGGACTTTTCCGCTGCGTGCGAGTGCGTGCAGCGCCTCCCATGCGGTCTTGACGCCGTCGGCGTCCGCACCGGAGAACAGGTACACGGGATGACCCGCGGCCTTAAACTCCGTGGAGAGCACCTCGTCCGTTTTCAGCGGCGCGATGGCAAAGGAGATGAGCGTGGGCGGCACATCAAGATCGAGGAACGTGCCGGACATGGAGTCCTTGCCGCCGATGGCGGCGGCGCCGAGCTCAAGCTGGGCGTCCACCGTGCCGAGCAGGGCGGCAAAGGGCTTGCCCCAGCGCTCCGGCTCGGTGCGCAGCTTCTCGAAAAACTCCTGGAAGGAGAGGTAGGCTTTCTTGTAGTCGGCACCGGCGGCGACGAGCTTCGCCATCGAGGTGTAGACCGCGTTGTATGCGCCGATGTAGGGATCGGTGCTCGTCTGCTCCGGGTCGCAGCCCCAGGCCATGACGCTGGCCTGATCCGTCTCCTGCCCGGGCAGGACCGGGAACACGGCAGCCATTGCCTGTGCGGGGGAGCGCTGCGTCCTGCCGCCGTACGGCATCAGGATCGAGCCCGCGCCGATGGTGCTGTCAAAGCGCTCCACGAGACCGCGGCGGGAAGCACAGCGGAGGCTGGAGGCCATCTCGCGCAGGGAACTGAAGCGGGGCTGCGCCAGCGGCGCGCGATCCTTGCGCGCCACGCGCACGCTGGCATGCTTTACAGCACCGTTGGTGTTGAGGAAGGCACGGCTGAGGTCGGCGATGACCGCACCGTTCCACTCCATGACCATGCGGGCGTCCTCGGTGACGACGGCCACCTGATACGCCTCGAGGTTTTCCGCCTTGGCAGCGCGGATGAAGGCATCTGCGTCCTCGGCGGCAACGACCACGGCCATGCGCTCCTGCGATTCGGAGATGGCAAGCTCCGTGCCGTCGAGACCGTCGTACTTCTTGCGCACGGCATCCAGATTGATGCGCAGACCGTCGGCCAGCTCGCCGATGGCCACGCTGACGCCGCCTGCGCCGAAGTCGTTGCAGCGCTTGATGAGACGGGTCACGTCGCCGTTGCGGAACAGGCGCTGGATCTTGCGCTCCTCGGGCGCGTTGCCCTTTTGGACCTCGGAGGCCATGGTCGCAAGCGATTTCAGGTTGTGACTCTTGGACGAGCCGGTCGCACCGCCGATGCCGTCACGGCCCGTGCGGCCGCCCAGCAGGATGACCACATCGCCGGGCGCGGGGCACTCGCGGCGGACGTTGTATGCGGGCGCGGCCGCCACCACGGCGCCGCATTCCAGACGCTTGGCGATGTAGCCCTCGTGATAGAGCTCCGCCACATGACCGGTGGCAAGGCCGATCTGGTTGCCGTAGGAGGAGTAGCCCGCAGCGGCAGTCTGGCACAGCTTGCGCTGCGGCAGCTTGCCGGGCAGCGTCTTGTCGAGCGCGACTCTCGGGTCGCCCGCGCCGGTCACACGCATGGCCTGATGCACATAGGCGCGGCCGGAGAGCGGGTCACGGATGCAGCCGCCGATGCAGGTGGCTGCGCCGCCGAAGGGCTCGATCTCGGTGGGGTGGTTGTGGGTCTCGTTTTTGAACATCAGCAGCCAGTCCTGCGCCTCGCCGTCGACCGTGGCGGTGACGTGGATGGAGCAGGCATTGATCTCCTCGCTCTCGTCGAGCTCCGGCAGCAGGCCGCGCTTTTTCAGGGTCTTTGCGCCGATGGTGGCGATGTCCATGAGCGTCTGGGGGCGCTTGGCGGCCTTTTCCTCGCCGTAGACCTCCACGCGCGCGGCCAGATACCGCTCGTAGGCGGCCTGGATCGCGGGATCGTCGATCTCCACGTTGTCGATGTGGGTGGAGAAGGTGGTGTGGCGGCAGTGGTCGGACCAGTAAGTGTCCACCACGCGGATCTCGGTGATGGTGGGCTCGCGGCGCTCATCGTCGCGGAAATAGCGCTGCAGGAACGTCAGATCGTCCAGATCCATAGCGAGACCGAGCTCGTCACGCAGCGCATCGAGCGCAGCGCTGTCCATCGCGGTGAAGCCCTCCACGGTGCGCACGGTGGTGGGAATGTCATACTCCATGCGCAGCGTCTCCGGCAGCTCCAGAGATGCCTCGCGGCTCTCGACGGGGTTGATGACATACTGCTTGATCGCGGCGATCTCGGCATCCGTCAGCTTGCCCTCGAGCGCATACACGCGCGCGGTGCGCACGAGCGGACGCTCGCCCTGCGACAGGATCTGCACACACTGTGCGGCGGAATCGGCGCGCTGGTCATACTGGCCGGGCAGATACTCCACGGCAAACACCGCGTCGCCCTGCGGCAGCGCGTCCGTCACGATGTCGAGCTGGGGCTCGGACAGCACCGTTTTGACGGTGTAGTCGAACAGCTCCCGGCTGATGCCCTCGAGGTCATAGCGGTTGAACAGGCGCAGCCCCGTCAGGGACTCGATGCCCAGAAATGCCCGCAGATCCTCCAGCAGGGCGCGCGCCTCATTCGCCAGCGCCGCCTTCTTTTCTACGTATACTCTGTAAACCATGCCTGCGCTCTCTCCCTTCACTGTTCCAGCGCCTTGAGGGCGCGCTGGCCGATGTCATGGCGGTAGAACGCATTGTCAAACTGCACGCTCTGCACCATCGTGTATGCTTTTTCCACGGCGCTCCTGAGATCCTGCGCCGTCGCGGTCACGCCGAGCACGCGGCCGCCGTTGGTCAGCAGCTTGCCGCCTGTCAGCTTTGCGCCCGCCACATAGGTGTGCGCGGCGGTCTCGGCGGGCATCGTGATGGCAAAGCCCTTTTCATAGTGCTCCGGGTAGCCGTCGGACGCCATGATGACGCAGCAGGCCGCGCCGTCAGAGAATTTGACCTCCGTCTCGGCAAGCGTGCCGTTGCGGCAGGCCTGCATGATCGTCAGCAGGTCGCTTTCGAGCAGCGGCAGGACGACCTGCGTCTCGGGGTCGCCGAAGCGGCAGTTGTATTCGATGACCTTCGGGCCGTTCGGCGTCAGCATCAGACCGAAATACAGGCAGCCGCGGAACGTGCGTCCCTCGGCGTTCATCGCGCGCATGGTGGGCAGGAAAATGGTGTCCATGCACGTGCGGGCGATGTCTTCGGTATAATACGGGTTCGGGGCGACGGTGCCCATGCCGCCGGTGTTGAGCCCCTCGTCATGGTCGTGCGCCCGCTTGTGGTCCATCGAGGACACCATGGGCACGACGGTCTTGCCGTCCGTAAAGGCGAGCACGGAGACCTCCGGTCCGGTGAGAAATTCCTCAATGACTACCTGACTGCCGCTGTTGCCGAAGGCACGGTCGAGCATGATGGTCTCGACCGCGGCGATGGCGGCCGCGCGATCCTCCGCGATCAGCACGCCCTTTCCCAGCGCCAGACCGTCCGCCTTGACGACGACGGGCAGGGGGCAGGTCTTGACATAGTCCATGGCGTCGCCGGCGTCGGTAAACACCTGATACTCCGCCGTCGGGATGCCGTATTTTTTCATCAGATCCTTGGAAAAGACCTTGCTGCCCTCGATGATGGCGGCTTTCGCCTCCGGACCGAAGCAGGGGATACCGGCGGCCTCCAGCGCGTCCACCGCGCCGAGCACCAGCGGATCGTCCGGCGCGACCACGGCAAAATCAATATCGTGGCTCTTGGCAAAGGCCACCTGTGCGGGGATGTCCTTCGCGCCGATGTCCGCAACGCACACGGCGTCGGCCGCGATGCCGCCGTTTCCGGGCAGGCAGTAGATCGTCTCCACTTCGGGGTTTTCTTTCAGTTTTCTGACGATGGCGTGCTCACGGCCGCCACCGCCGATGACCAGAAGGTTCATGGCGCTCTCCCTCAATCTTTTTAATATTTTTGTTTGCCGCCGCGCAAATGCCAGGTGGGATCTGCGCGGCGGCAAAAACAGATATGCGTGTGATGACTCAGTGGTGGAACAGGCGCGCGCCGGTGAAGGCCAGCACCATGCCGTACTTGTCAGCGGTGGCGATGACGTGGTCGTCGCGGATCGAGCCGCCCGGCTCTGCGATGTAGGTCACGCCGGATTTTCTCGCGCGCTCGACATTGTCGCCGAAGGGGAAGAACGCGTCGCTGCCGACGGTGACGCCGGTCTGTGTTGCGATCCATGCCTTCTTTTCCTCGGCGGTCAGCACCTCGGGGCGTACCTTGAAGGTGTTCTGCCACACGCCGTCGGCCAGCACGTCCTCATACTCGTCGGAGGTGTAGACGTCGATGGCGTTGTCGCGGTCGGGACGGCGGATATCGTCCACAAACTGCAGCGCGAGGACCTTCGGATGCTGGCGCAGATACCAGTTGTCCGCCTTTTGTCCGGCCAGACGCGTGCAGTGGATGCGGCTCTGCTGGCCGGCGCCCACGCCGATGGCCTGACCGTCCTTGACGTAGCAGACGGAGTTGGACTGCGTGTACTTGAGCGTGATGAGGGCGACGATCATATCGATCTTCGCGTTTTCGGGCAGATCCTTGTTCTCCGAGACGATGTTCGTGAGCATGTCCTTATCGATCACGAGGTCGTTGCGTCCCTGCTCGAAGGTGATGCCGAACACGTCCTTGTGCTCCGTCGCGGCGGGCAGATAGTCCGGGTCGATCTGCACGACGTTGTAGTTGCCCTTTTTCTTGGTTTTCAGGATCTCCAGCGCCTCGTCGGTGTAGCCCGGAGCGATGATGCCGTCGGACACCTCATCCTTGAGGTAGCTCGCGGTCGCAGCGTCACAGGTGTCGGACAGTGCCGCCCAGTCACCGTAGGAGCACAGGCGGTCAACGCCGCGCGCGCGGATGTAGGCGCAGGCGATGGGCGTGAGCTCCGCGGCCGGATCGACGAAGTAGATCTTCTTGTCCACCTCGCTCAGCGGCATGCCGACGGCCGCACCGGCGGGGGACACGTGCTTGAAGCTGGCAGCGGCGGGCAGACCGGTGGCGGCCTTGAGCTCCTTGACGAGCTGCCAGGAGTTGAGTGCGTCGAGCAGGTTGATGTAGCCGGGCTTGCCGTTGAGGACGACGAACGGCAGGTCAGACCCGTCGCGCATAAAGACCCGGGACGGCTTCTGGTTGGGGTTGCAGCCATATTTCAGTTCCAGCGCATTCATATCGTTACGGCCTCCTTAATCGCCCAGATTTTTGTTGAACAGGCGTACCTCGCCGTTCACGTTCGTGTAAAGGGACACCTTGCTGTCCGTGTTGAGTGCCTGCCAGACTTCCTCCGGTGTCGGCACGGTGACCTCCAGCGGCTCGCCGGCGAAGGTCGGCAGGGGACTGCCGTCGCCCTGATAGGTGCTGATGAAGTATCCCTGTCCGGCGTCGACGCCCTCATAGCAGAAAAACTCGCGCAGGCAGCGCCCGTTTTTGCGCTTGAGGATCGAGAGCTCAAACGAGCCGTCGGCGTTGAGGATGGCGGAGATGCGCGGCGTCCAGTTCGGGTCGTCCGGCTCGTATTCGCGGGTCATGAGCCCCTTGCGGAAGTCGCCGTACCGGCAGACGGTGTCCGTCTGGTCGCCGTTCGTGACCACGAGCGCGCTGCCCATGGTGCGCACGGGGTGGTAGATGATGAGGCTGGGGTCTTCCAGCTTCGCGGGGTCATACGCCTCGGTGCGGATGCCGTCGCCCGTCGTGACAAAGATGCGGTTGCGGCTGTTGGCGCTGCGCCCCATAATGAAATAGTAAACGAGGTCACGGCTGACAAGAATGCCGCGGCCGGGATAGGGATTTTCCCGCAGAAGGGTGAGAAAGTCAAGCATTGCGCTTCTCCTTTACGATTTGTTCCGAGACCAGCTCCGCCGCTCGCGGCAGGAGCTGCCATTCCGCCTGCTCCATGACCCGGCGCTGGAGCGTTTCCGGCGTGTCATCCGGCAGGACCTCCACCGCTTTTTGCAGCAGGATGCGTCCGCCGTCCGGGATCTCATTGACAAAATGCACCGTCGCACCCGTGACCTTCACGCCCGTTCGAAGCGCCGCTTCGTGGACCTTCAGACCGTACATCCCCTTGCCGCAGAACGCGGGGATCAGAGAGGGGTGCACGTTCAGGATGCGCGACGGCCAGCGCGCGGTGAAGTCCGCGCTCAGGATGGTCAGGAAACCGGCCAGCACGATCAGATCGATCTCCTGCTGCGCCAGAAGCGCCGACAGTGCCGCCTCAAAGGCGGCCTGACCGCCGCACTGCTTCGGTGAGATCGTCTGCGCGCGGATGCCGGCGTTGGCTGCCCGCGTCAGCGCGTAAGCGCCCTCGTTGGACGAGACCACCAGCGTGATCTCGCCGTGGGCAAGCGTGCCCGCCGCCTGTGCGTCGAGCAGCGCCTGCAGATTTGTGCCGCCGCCGGAGACCAGCACGGCGATCTTTGCTTTGTTCATACTCAGGTCTTCTCCTTTGCCGGCATGCTGTTTCAGCATAGACAGACTTTTTCCTCGCCGGTGACGATCTCGCCGCAGACGTAGGCGTCGATGCCCTCGGCCTTGAGCGCGCCGATCGCCGCCTCGGCGGTCTCGGGGCTGACGACCACGATCATGCCCACGCCCATGTTGAAGGTGTTGAACATATCGTGCTCGTCGATGCCGCCCTTGGCCTGCAGCAGACCGAAGACAGCGGGCGTGCGGATCGCGGCCTTGTCGATGCGGGCACACAGCCCGTCGGGGATGCAGCGCGGGATGTTTTCGTAGAAGCCGCCGCCGGTGATGTGGCTCACGCCGCGCACATCGGCAGCGTCGATGCAGCGCAGAACGGGCTTGACGTAGATCACGGTCGGGCGCAGCAGCGCCTCGCCCAGCGTCTCGCCGAGCTCGTCATAGTAGCGGTTGAGATCGGTGTTCTCCACGTCGAACACCTTGCGCACGAGCGAATAGCCGTTGGAGTGGAAGCCGGACGAGGGCAGAGCCAGCACCACGTCGCCCGCCGCCATGCGGCCGGAGTCGATGACCTTCGGCTTGTCCACGAGACCGACGGTGAAGCCGGCCAGATCGTAGTCGTCGGCCGCCATCATGCCGGGGTGCTCGGCTGTCTCGCCGCCGATGAGGGCGCAGCCGGCCTGCACGCAGCCCTCGGCAACGCCGGAGACGATGGACGCGACCTTTTCGGGCACGTTCTTGCCAATGGCAATGTAGTCGAGGAAAAACAGGGGCTTTGCGCCGCAGCAGATCACGTCGTTGACACACATGGCCACGCAGTCGATACCGATGGTGTCGTGCTTACCCATGAGCTCGGCCAGACGCAGCTTCGTGCCGACGCCGTCCGTGCCCGAGACGAGCACGGGCTCGCTCATGCCGGAGACATCAGGGGCGAACAGGCCGCCGAAGCCGCCGATATCCGACACCACGCCGGGGATGCGGGTGCGCTTGACGTCATCGCGCATGAGCCTGACGCCTTCGTAACCGGCCGTGATGTCCACACCGGCTGCCGCGTAAGCGGCGGATCGAGAGTTTTCCATGTCGATTATTCCTTTCCATTCCAGCAGTACGTGCAGACCTTGTCCCGGTCTATGCCGATGGCCTCCAGCACGCCGTCAAGAGATTGGTATCCGAGTGAGTCAAAACCGAATTTTTCGCAGATGGAGCTCAGCAGGCACTTTCCGCGCTCGGTAGAGGCGTCGGCGTATTCGTCGAGATGCTTCTGCCCCTCGTCGCCCTCAAGCTCCTGCACCACGCGCCGCGCCAGCAGCTCCATGTCGGAATTGCCGCGCGAGAAGTTCAGATACTTGCAACTGTACATGATGGGCGGGCAGGCAGAGCGCATGTGCACCTCTTTCGCGCCCGACTCGTAGAGGAAGTCCACCGTCTCGCGCAGCTGCGTGCCGCGCACGATGGAGTCGTCCACAAACAGCAGCTTTTTCCCCTCGATGAGCTCGGACACGGGGATCTGCTTCATCTTGGCCACCTGATTGCGCACCTCCTGATTGTCCGGGGTGAACGAGCGCGGCCAGGTGGGGGTGTATTTGACGAAGGGTCTGGCAAAGGGCTTGCCGCTGCGGTTGGCGTAGCCGATGGCGTGCGGCACACCGGAATCCGGCACGCCAGCGACGTAGTCCACATCGGGCAGGCGGCCCTGCGCGAGCTCCTGCCGCGCCATGATGTCGCCGTTATGGTAGCGCATGACCTCGACGTTCACGCCCTCGTAATTCGAGTTGGGGTAGCCGTAGTACGTCCAGAGGAAGCCGCAGATCTTCATCTCCTCGCCCGCGGGCGAGACGGTCTCGTAGCCGTTTCGCGTCAGCGCCACGATCTCACGCGGACCGAGCTCATAGGCGTCCTCGTAGCCGAGCTTGTGATAGGCAAACGATTCAAACGAGACGCACAGGCTGCCGTCCGGATGCTTGCCGACCAGAACGGGCAGCCGTCCCAGCTTGTCGCGGGCGGCCAGAATGCCGTCCGGCGTCATCAGCAGGATCGTGATGGAGCCGCGGATCATCTCCTGCGCGTACAAAATGCCCTCCACGAGGTTTTCCTTCATGTTGATGAGGGCGGCGACCAGCTCCGAGACGTTGACCTTACCGCTGCTCTGCGCCATGAACTGGTGTCCGTGGTCGGAGAAGTAGGTGTCGATCAGCTCGTCGATGTTGTTGATGATGCCGACCGTGCAGATGGCATACAGACCGAGGTGCGAGCGCACGAGCAGCGGCTGCGGGTCCGTGTCGCTGATGCAGCCGATGCCGACGTAGCCCTTGAACTCATGCAGGTTGGTCTCAAACTTTGTGCGGAAGGGCGTGTTTTCAATGTTGTGGATCTCACGCACAAACCCGTTTTCGCGCCCGTAGACCACCATTCCGCCCCGGCGTGTGCCGAGGTGGGAGTGGTAGTCCGTGCCGAAAAACACATCCAGTCCCACCTCACGGTGGGAAAACGCTCCGAAATATCCGCCCATTACGCGAAGAACAGCTCAGAGAGCGTCATGGGATCCACGTACTGACCGTCCTTGTAGACGCGCATATTGCCGCTGGCGACCTCGTCGATGAGCATGACGCTGCCGTCGGGCGCGTAGCCGAACTCGAACTTGATGTCATAGAGCTCCATGCCCTTTTCCTTCAGGTCGTCGGCGACGATCTTCGTGATCTGCTGGGTCTGCGCCTTCAGATCCTCGTACTGCGCGTCGGTCATCACGCCCAGCGCGACCAGCGCGTCCTTGGTGATCAGCGGATCGCCCTTGGCGTCGTCCTTCAGGGTCGTCTCGACGTAGTAGGGCAGATCAGCGCCGGACTCGATGAGGTCACCGTAGCGGCGGATGAACGAGCCCACGGCCTTGCGGCGGCAGATGACCTCCAGACCGTGACCAAAGACCTTGGCAGGGAGGACTTCCATGGTGGTGTTGCTCAGGTCGGCACTGACATAGTGGGTCTTGATGCCGGCGGCATTGATCTTCTCAAAGAAGTAGATGCTCATGCGCAGGTTCACATCGCCTACACCGTCGATGGTCAGGCCCACGGCGTTCTCACCGGGATCGAACACGCCGTCCTTACCGGTGCAGTCGTCCTTGAACTTGAGCAGGTAGTTGCCGTTTTCCAGCGCGTAAACATTTTTGGTCTTGCCAGTGTAAACAAGTTCCATGATGATACCTCCAAAATAATTGTTGATCGGGGTTGTGTGGATGTTCGTTGTCCTGAAAAGGGGACGCTGCGCCGTCGCTCAGCAGGACAGCTCCGCCTGAAGCTTGGCTTCCTTCGCGGCGATCTGCAGCGCCATCTCGACACGCTGCGCGTCAAGCTTTTCGGCCAGCGCCTCGTCGCTGACGGAGAGGATCTGCGCCGCGAGCACAGCGGCATTTTTTGCGCCGTTGATGGCCACGGTCGCTACCGGGATGCCGCTGGGCATCTGCACGGTAGACAGCAGTGCGTCGAGCCCGTCGACCGCGCCGCCCTTCATGGGGATGCCGATGACCGGCAGGGTGGAGTTGGCGGCGAATGCGCCCGCGAGGTGCGCCGCCATTCCGGCTGCGCAGATGAGCACGCCGAAGCCGTTGGCGCGGGCGTTTTTGGCGAAGTCCGCCGCAGCGACCGGGGAGCGGTGCGCGCTGAGGATGTGCGCCTCGTAGGGGATGCCAAAGGCGTCGAGCTGCTGACAGGCCGCCTTGACGACCGGCCAATCAGAGTCGCTGCCCATAATGACTGCTGCTTTTTTCATGAGATCCTCCTTAAAAAGATGAAATGAAAATAAAAAAAGGGTAAACCCGTTGCCCATGGAGTCCCATGGTCACAGGTTTGCCCAGACGGTCGACAGTTCGTATTACAGCAGGCTCCCATGTGGTGTGCTCCACGTTCCGTCAGTTGCCTGTGCTTTCAATGTGTTCATTATCTCAGACGCGGCGGGAAAAGTCAATTCCCGACGCAGCATTTTCCATGGGAGCACGACACAAAAATTCCATCCGTTCGCAGCTTTTTTTCGCTGATATGTGAAAAAGCACCGCTTCGCGGCGCGCGCTCGCACACTTGTCCGGCGTGAGCGCACAAGAGCGGTCGGCTCGTGCAGATTTCTGCCGGGCCATGCACTGCGTCCTTGCCGGGGTCAGCGCGGAGACGGGCGCGTACAATGGTTTTGTAAAATTCAAAATGTATCGCATATTTTTTGCCGAAGAAGTTGATTTCTTACAGAAACGTGCTATAATTTAACTGGTGTTGTCTACCAACCCCCCCCATGGGTAATCAACACGGTGTTCAGTTTCCGGCGGCGTGGAATGCGCCTGCTTCGGACGCCGTGGGTAGAGCTGAGAAGAGAAAGAGATGGGGCGAGAGTGATGGAGACTGTGGTTTCCTATCCGGGCGTGAAAAATTGCACCGCGCAGCGCGCGATGTATATAGAGCGGCCGCGTGTCGCCGAAAAGCGGGCGTATCTTGCGCTCAAGCGCGCGTTCGACATTTCCGGTGCGCTGGTGGGCTTGGCTGTGCTGGCACTGCCGATGTCGGTCATCGCGCTGATCATCGCGCTCGACTCGCCGGGCGATCCGATCTTTCGGCAGGAGCGCTTGGGCAAGGACGGCAAGCCGTTTACCATGTATAAGTTTCGCTCCATGTGCCAAGACGCCGAGCGGGACGGACCGCGCTGGGCGGACGCGGATGATGGGCGCTGCACGCGCTTTGGTGCGTTTTTGCGCCGGACGCGGCTGGATGAGCTGCCGCAGATCTGGAACATCCTCAAGGGCGACATGAGCTTTGTCGGTCCGAGGCCGGAGCGCGCGTGTTTTTACAGGCTGTTTGAGGAATACATCGTCGGCTTTTCCAACCGTCTGGCCGTGACGCCCGGATTGACCGGCTATGCGCAGGTCAACGGCGGCTACGACCTCAAGCCGGAGGAAAAGATCGTGTACGACATGGAGTACATCGAACACAGGTCGGTTTGGATGGATCTGCTCTGTATTCTGAAAACGATCCGCGTGGTTTTTTGCGGAGACGGCGCGCGATGAAGAAAATACATTTGGAGGACGACCCACTGTATGAATGAAAGTCAAAGAACGCATAGACCTGCCGGTGGCACGGAACTGTCGCTGTGGGACGTTGCGAAGATCCTGCTGTCCAAGCTCCACTGGGTGCTGCTGGCGGGCATCGTTGCGGCTGCGCTGGTTTACATGGCGATCAGCGTGTTTGTCACGCCGACCTATGAGTCCCGCGTGAGCTTTTACGTTTACAACAGTACGAATAATACCGCGCAAGGAACGATCAACAACAGCGACCTGCAGGCTGCGGAGAGCCTTGCTACAACCTATTCCAAGATCCTGGAGAGCAATTCCGTCCTGGATTCCGTCCTGACGGATATCCGCGGGGAGACGGCACTGTCGAGAAAAGAACTCAATCGCATGGTGAAGGTCTCCGTCATTTCGGACACGCAGCTGCTGGAGGTGGTGGTGACTTCTACCGACCCAAAGCTTGCTTGCCGGATCGCGGGCGCATTTGCGAAGGTTGCGCCGACAGAGATCATCCGCATCACCAAGGCAGGCGGCGTGGAGGTCGTCGACCAGCCGGAGGTCGCGTCGGAAAAGACTGCGCCGAGAACCGTGTTTGACAGTGCGATCGGCTTTGTGATTGGCGTGATCGTGATCTCGGTCATTCTTGTGCTGCGTATGCTGGCGGATACAACGATCTACCTGCCGGAGGATATTGAATGCGCGGCGAATGTGACGATCCTCGGCATGATACCGGAGATCAACATCACAAATGACGCCTGTGCGGAGTGGGCGCTGACGGAAGGAGGTGCGGTGCTTTACCATGAAAAAGAAAAATGTTCGGAAAACAACGAGGGAAACGGTTCGGGCAAACCGGAAGCGTTTGCTGACCAATGAGTCGCCGTTTGCGATCAAGGAGGCCTATGTAAAGCTGCGCACCAGCCTGTTGTTTTGCATGACGGCGGATAAGGAGCGCCCCTGCTCGACCTTTGCCATCACGAGCGCAAAGCCCTCAGAGGGCAAGAGCCTCACGGCGGCGAACATCGCCATCAGCTACGCCATGCTCGGCAAGCGCGTGCTGCTTGTCGACGCGGATATGCGCAAGCCGACGCAGCGGCGTCTGTGGAAAGTGCGAAGCACTGCCGGCCTGTGTGACTTTTTGGCGAAGATCAGCCGGCTCGAGCTTGTGAAGGTGACGGATCTGCCGCTGTGGATCGTCTGCACCGGTACGATCCCGCCCAACCCGTCCGAGCTGCTCTCGTCCGAGCGGATGAGACGCTTCGTGGCGGAGAGTGCCAAGACCTACGATTATGTGATCATCGACACGCCGCCGATCAACACGGTGGCGGATGCGCAGATCATTTCCACCTATGTGGACGGTGTGGTGCTCGTGACGAAATCCGGTGTGACGACCACGGACGAGCTCAGCGACGCCAAGGACGCCGTGCTGCGCGCAGGCGGGAACCTGTGCGGCGTGGTGCTCAACGACATGAATATGAAGTCCGGAAAATACGCCTATAAGTATAAGTACAAATACGGCGGCAAGTACGGATATAAGTATTCGTATTCCGATCCCTATGAAGCGCAGTAACGGCGGGATCGACCTGTCGCTGGACTATCATGCACACGTCCTGCCCGGCTGTGACCATGGGAGCGACAGGCTTGAGACGTCTTTGCGGCAGCTGGATATGGCAGCTGCGGCCGGCATCCGAACGGTCTGCGCGACGCCGCACTTTTACCCGCACAAGGAATCGGCGGAATCCTTCCTGCGCCGCAGGGAGGAGTGCGCGCAGCTGCTGCGTGCGCATCTGCCGGAACAAGCGCCGCAGATTTGCCTCGGTGCGGAGGTGCTCATCTGCGACGGGATGGAGCGGCTTGAGGGCCTGCACCGTCTGTGCCGCGAGGGCACGAATGAGCTGCTGCTCGAAATGCCGTTTTATGCGTGGCCGGAGTCTATCTGGGACACGCTGTATCAGCTGCTGGATCTGCAGGATATACAAATTATCCTCGCACACGCCGAGCGCTATCCGGCTGCGGACATCGAGCAGCTGGCGCGCGACGGTGTGCCGCTGCAGCTCAATGCCGCGTGCCTGACAAAGCCGCTGCACCGCAAGCGCTATCTCACCTGGATCGAAGGCGGCTGCGTGCGCTATCTCGGCAGCGACATCCATATGCTCGGCAGCGGCTATCAGGATTGGGAGAAGTGTGCAAGGCTGCTGGAAAAGAGAGTGCCATGAAACAAGATGCTCTGACCGGCGCGGCCGACAGGCAGCCGCTGGTTTCTGTAATCATGCCCGCATACAATGCGGAGAAATACATAGGAGAAGCCATTGCTTCCGTGTGCGCCCAGACGTATGAAAACTGGGAGCTGCTGATCCTTGATGACGGTTCTGGTGACCGCACAGCCGAGATCGCGCAGGCCTATGCGCAGCTGGATGCACGCATTCGGGTCTTGCGCAATCCGCAGAACATGGGCGCGGCGAAAACGAGAAACCGTGGTTTTGATATCGCAAAGGGCGAATGGATCGCATTGCTCGACAGCGACGATGTGTGGCACAGTGATAAGCTGGAAAAGCAGCTGGCTGTTGCCGGGCGTGCTGGTGTGGATATCATCTACTGCTCCTACGCGCTGGTTAATGAAAGCGGAGCGCATTTATCGGACTATATCGTTCCGGAAACGACATCGTATGATGCCATGCTGAGGGAAAGCGTGCTGAGCTGTTCTACCGTGCTGCTCCGTCAGCTTATTTTACGAGAACATCACTTTTCTGCGGAGCACTATCACGAGGATTATGCGCTCTGGCTGGAACTGATGAGATTCGGCTATCGCGCGGTGGCCTGTAGAGAAATTCTGGTGGACTATCGTGTTGTGAACGGCTCTCGTTCAAGTAACAAGTTCAAATCGGCCAAGTATCGTTGGGAGATTTACCGTGATGTCGAGAGGCTCTCGCTGCCACGGTCGGCGCAAGCGTTTCTGACATATGCACTCCACGGCATGCGCAAACATAGGAGATTCTAGCATGGAGGTTGTAAAGGACATGACCGCGCACCAAGCGCTCCTGCTGGAGATGCTCAAGGACTTTGACGCCGTGTGCCGTAAGCACCATATATCCTATCAACTCTTCGCCGGAACGGCGTTGGGCGCCGTTCGTCACCACGGCTTCATCCCGTGGGACGATGATGTGGATGTGATCCTCATGCGCAGCGAATATGACCGCTTGCTTACGGAGGCGGCGGGGGACTTTGATCCTGAGCGCTACTATGTGCAGCGGGAAAACAGCGCGCACTGGCCCATGCAGTTTTCCAAGCTGCGCAGAAACCACACGGCTTGCATCGAAAAATATCATCCGAAAGACCCGCTTGTCCATCAGGGCGTCTACATAGACATTTTTCCGTGCGACAATCTTTCGGATCGGCCGCTGATGCGGCGGCTGCAATTTGCGGCGTCCAAGGCGATCATTGCAAAGGCGCTCTATGCGCGCGGCTATGAGACGGACAGCGCGGCGAAAAAAGTGTTCATGCAGCTTTGCCGCCTGCTGCCGCGCCGGGCGTTGGAAACGCTCTGTATACGCAGAGGAGACGACCGGACCGCACTGCTTCATTCGTTTCTGGCGGCCGGAAAACGGTATGAAAAAAATCTGCTCCCGCGTGAGTGGCTGACAGAGTCGGTCGAGCTCCCGTTTGAGGATGGCGTGTTTCCGGTCACGGCGCATTATGACGCGCTGCTGACGCAGCTGTACGGCAACTGGCGTGCGCTTCCGTCTCCGTCGGAGCGCAGGTGTAAGGAGCACGCGGCAATCATCGATCTCGAGCGCTCCTACACGCATTATCTTGCCGCACAGCAGGCAATGCGTATTGATGTCTACACGCGGAGCATCCGCTGACTGCCGGAGGAATGTATGGATAGAGTAGAGGTTGTCTGCGTCACCATGGGGCAGAAAGACTTAACGATCGCGGATAAAATGCACATTACCGGCGATGCCGTGTTTGGAAATCAGGCCGACGGATACCGCAAAGAGACACAGTTAAACGCTGGGCGCACGTTGCGCATGATCACCACGGACACGCGGGGCGTCGGCTTCAACCGCAACATTGCGCTGCTGCACGCTGCCGGAGATATCCTGCTTTTTGCCGACGATGATATCTGCTATGCCGACGGTTATGCCGATGGTGTGCGCCGCGCCTATGCGCAGCATCCGGATGCGGATATGATCCTTTTTTCCCTGGACATTACGCAGGGCGGGCGTGTGATCCGCCAGGTCAAAAACCGCGATGGTCGTCTGCGTTTTCATCGCGCTCTGCGGTATGGGACGTGCGTTTGCTCTATCCGCCGTGACAGCCAGCGCCGTGCGAACATTTGGTTTTCCACGATCTTCGGCGGCGGCACGAACTATGCCCACGGGGAGGACACGCTGTTTTTGTGTGACGCGTTTCGTCGAGGGCTTCGAGTGTATACGAGCAGCTTCTGCCTCGGCACCTGTGCCAAGGACGCGTCCACCTGTTTTCACGGCTTTGATGAAAAGTATTTTTACGATCAGGGCGTTTTGTATCGGGCGGCATTCGGTGCGGCTGCAGTGCCGCTGTGCCTGCGCTTTTGCCTGAAGCGGTACGGTGCATACCGGGAAGAGATGACCTTTTCCCAAGCTTTGCGGGCAATGCGCCGGGGTACCAGGGAAACGCCAAGAGAAAGAAACCCATAACGTTTCTGATGTTTTGGTTCGATCGATTCAAATGCAAAGGGGGGGAAACCGTTTGAAACAAGAAAATCAACCGGTCAAAAAAGCATCTGGTGGTGGTGTAAAACCGCTGCCGATCGTGATCGCAGTGATCGCTGTGATCGCGCTTGCCGTTCTCGTTGTGGTGCTGGTTCGCGGCCATAAGCCTGCGGACACGCTCACACCGCTGCAGAGCGCAGAGCCAATACCCGTATCCGCGGATGCAAAGCTGTCCACTCCGGTCGGAGAGCTTGTGCTGCCGCAGGAGTTGGCAGCGGTCTGCCGGATCGAGGATGTCTCTGCGGATGGGCAGTATGCCGTGCGCGTATCTGCGCCGGTTGGAACGGATGACGTGCTGCTGTTTGTGCTGTCCGTCGGCGAAAACGGGAGCGGTTATGCTCTTGGCAGTGCACCGGATGCATCCGGTGCGCAGACGGCTATCTGGCTGGATATCCACGAGATCCCGAAAGACGCTGCGTGGACGGCGGACGAATACGCTCATATCAATGCACTGCAGAGTTTCGTCAATGATCTCATCGAGCAGATCAACCATCTGGAAGGCTTTCAGGGAGGTGCGGGATGACTATCCCAAAGTTAAAGCGCAGACTCGGTGCTTTGCTGTATCATACGGTTGCGAAGCACTTACCGCCTTCCTATAGCAGCTTAAAGCTTGGCCAGACGGCTTTACGCCGGTTTTGCGGAAGGTGGATGCTGGCCGATTGTGGAAAACGGGTAAATATTGAGAAAAACGCTACCTTTTCTGCAAAAGTGACTCTTGGTGACGATTCCGGAATCGGCATCAATGCCAAAATTTATGGTACTTGCCACATTGGCCGCTGTGTGATGATGGGGACGGATGTCACGATTATCACAAGAAATCACTGCTTTGAGCGGACGGACATTCCCATGATGGAACAGGGCTTTTATCCGGAGGAGCCGGTTTATATTGGCGATGACGTCTGGATCGGAGACCGCGTCTTAATTCTGCCGGGGGTTCATATTGGCACCGGTTGCATTGTCGCGGCAGGTGCAGTCGTGACGAAAGATGTTCCGGACTACGCAATCGCCGCAGGCGTTCCAGCAAAGGTGATGCGAATGCGGAAGACTTTTTGAACAGATCCATGATGCAAGAATTGAGGTGACGATTATCGAAGTTTCCTTATGTGTGCTGCTCAGCATCGGATTTATCGGCACTGCCGTATGGCTCATTCTGCTGCGAAAGCGGCTGAACATGGCATGGTATACAGCGATACCCATAGCAATTCTCCATACGGTCTGCGGTGTGCTGACGGTGAAGGCGTTTGCCTTCCTGGAAACCGGGTTTGACAAAGCAAGCCTTGGAAACATGAGCTTGTTTGGCGGCGTGTTCCTGATGCCGCTGGCGTATTGGCTGGGGGCAAAAAGCTCAAAGAGGCCGCTCGACGAAGTCTTTGATGTTTTTACACCCTGCATGATCTTTACCGTCATGTGCGCCCGGGTCAACTGCATTTTGTCCGGCTGCTGCCGGGGGCTGCCGATTCCGGGAACGAACGGGATGCGCTTCCCAACGCGGGAGGCGGAGATCGTGTTTTACCTGATCCTGCTTGCCGTCTTGTGTCCGCGAATTTGGAAAGAACGGCTGCAGGGACGCGCTTACCCGGTCTACATGATGTGCTATGGAGCGTTCCGGTTTATCATCGAGTTCTTCCGAGAGGCGGACAGTGCCGGCCTTTTCCATCGGGCACATCTGTGGGCGATGATTACATTACTCCTCGGCGCAAGTATTTACGCTGAAATGAAAACAACAAAAACGAAACCGAGAAGGAGAAAACAATCATGATCCAACGAATATCCAAACGGTTCTTATCCCTGCTGCTGGTGGCAGTTATGGTGTTGGCTTTGCTGCCCGTCATTACGCTGCCTGCATTTGCAGCAACAAGCGGCACCGTGACAGGTCTGAGTGATGCCAACATTGGTCTGAGCTTTGACGGAACGGCAGAGGACGCATGGAACGCAAATGGCTCAACGATCACGGGTTCAGCTGTCAGTGTTGAAGGAATGTGCGATTCCACACATTATGAATCCACACTAACCATCAAAAACAACAAAACCGCAAAAGCCACACTGTCGTTTAATTATGCCATTGAGCAGAACAGCGGTGAGATTAAGGTGAACGGAACTGCCGTCGCCGCAGGTGGTGCCTTTAACAAAGAGCTTGCCGTTGGCGAGAGCATCAAGGTTTATATCAAATCCGGTAGCACCACAGCCACAAGAATTACTATGACCAATGTTGCACTGGTCTCAGATGTAACAGCGACCACGACCTTTATGCCTGCCGAAAATGGCACCTATACCGTAGACGGTAAGACTGTCACCGAGGAATACAGCAACACGCAAAGCTCCATGACGGCTTATCAGGTAGTGGCAACCCCGGCAGAGGGTTATCAGTTCCTTGGCTGGTACAACCTGACCACCGGCAAGTGCATCGCTACCACTGCGACCGCGTCTTTGAATATTGAGAGCGACTGCACTGTTACGGCAAAATTTGTGAGCAAAGTTGTAGCCCTCTTTGAGACCGGCGGTCAGCGGTTTGCAGACCTGAACGAAGCGGTTGCTTATGCGCAGGCAAATAAACAGTCCAAGATTACCTTGGCTACCGATGGCTCAATCAGCGGTAATTATACCATCCCGACGGGTATTACATTGCTGATTCCCTTTGATGCAGCTGGGACTTTGTATACAAATGCTCCCGCAGCAATTCGGACAACTCCGGCATCTAAGGCATTCCGGACGCTGACGATGAGTGAGGGCACTTCTATCACCGTCAACGGTGCCATCAGCCTGGGCGGCCGGTATTTCGCTGCCGGCGGTGGCCAACAGGGACGCCCCGTAGGCGATTATGGCTATATCAAAATGGCGGATAACAGCTCCATCACGGTAAAGAACGGCGGTAATCTCTATGCTTGGGGCTTTATCTCCGGCAGCGGCTCTGTGCTGGCGGAATCCGGCGCAACTGTGTATGAGTTCTACCAGATTGCGGATTTCCGCGGCGGCAGCGCCTCCTCTAACATGGGCAACAAGGTTTTCCCCTTCTCCCAGTATTTCGTTCAGAATATCGAAGTTCCCCTGACGCTGAATGCGGGCGCCAACGAGAAGGTTTTCAGCGGCGTTTATGCAATGAGTACCACATATACCACCTCCATCAATTTTATTGGCAACGACGGTATGTTCAAAGTTGTCTCCGGCAGCTTCACCAAAGACTACGATGAAAAGACGGATCGTCTGATTTTGACCGTAAACGGTGAGGCGGAACTGAATACGCTGGCACTATCTCTTGCTGGAATGAATGTTGACTCTGCAAGCTATATACTGCCTATTACCAACAATATTTCCATCAATATCCAGTCTGGCAAAGTCACCATCAACCAGGATACCGCACTGTTGGCCGGTGTTGAGGTGAGCATTTCCGATGGTGCTGATTTGACAGTCTCCAGCGGCAAAAATGTCTACATTTATGACAGCGATGAATGGAACTCGGATAACTTTGTCTGGGGCCCTTGCAAGTTCAAGTCTGTTGCCTATGCGCCCGGCAAAGCCTATAACCGCACCAATGCAGATCTGAAGGATGCCAAGGTGGATGTAAACGGCAGCCTGACGGCTATCGGCGCTATCTATACCACGAAGGGTGGCGCAGACATCTGCTCCAGCAATGGAACCGGCAAGTACATTCAGCAGGGTACACCTGGCACAGGAACTGTTACACACCAGTACAACGCCAGCAGTAAAGATATTTCAATTCCTATCACCGCCGCCAAGCTGCACAACGCTGACGGCTCCTTCACTGAGACGCAGACCGCCAAGGCTGGCGATATCGTCAACTATGTCCGCGGCGTCTGGGGCGGTGAGCCCTGCCGGCATCCGAATACAGAGCTTCGCGGCGCGAAGGATGCCACCTGCACCACGACCGGCTATACTGGCGACACCTACTGCAAGGATTGTAACGAAAAGATCGCAGACGGCAAGGTCATTCCCGCGCTTGGCCACGCTTGGGACAATGGTGTGATCACGACCGCTCCGACTTGTGAAAACGCCGGTGTCAAGACGTTTACCTGCACGCGCTGCAATGAGACAAAAACAGAGGCCATCAGCGCGACCGGCCACACGCCTGTTCAGATCCCCGAAAAACCGGCCACCTGCACCGAGCCCGGCCATAAGGCCGGCACGAAGTGCTCTGTTTGCGGTGCGGTCCTCTCCGGCTTGGAAGAAATCCCCGCCAAGGGGCACGCCGTGGTCATTGACCCCGCAGTCGAGCCGACCTGCACCGAGCCCGGTAAGACGGAGGGCAAGCACTGCTCCGTCTGCGGCGAGGTCATCGTTGCGCAGAAAATCATCCCTGCCAAGGGGCACACCGAGGTCGTTGACCCTGCAGTCGAGCCCACCTGCACCGAGCCCGGTAAGACGGAGGGCAAGCACTGCTCCGTCTGCAACGCAGTCATCGTTGCGCAGGAAGTGATCCCTGCCAAGGGACACACCGTAGTCATTGACCCCGCAGTCGAGCCGACCTGCACCGAGCCAGGTAAGACGGAGGGCAAGCACTGCTCCGTCTGCGGCAAGGTCATCGTTGCGCAGGAAGCAATCCCTGCCAAGGGGCACGCCGTGGTCGTTGACCCCGCAGTCGATCCCACCTGCACGAAGACCGGTCTGACGGAGGGCAAGCACTGCTCTGTCTGCAACGAGGTCATCGTTGCGCAGAAAATCATCCCTGCCAAGGGACACACCGTGGTCGTTGACCCGGCAGTCGAGCCCACCTGCACCGAGCCCGGTAAGACGGAGGGCGAGCACTGCTCCGTCTGCAACGAGGTCATCGTTGCACAGAAAATCATCCCTGCAATCGGCCACAAGCAGGTTGTCCGTGATGCCAAAGACCCTACGCTCACAAAGGACGGCTATACCGGTGATACTTACTGCAGTGTTTGCAATGAGCTTCTGAAAAAGGGCGAGGTCATTCCCAAATCCGGCGCTGTGATCACTTGGGTCGTTAACGGTACGCAAACCACTCAAGTGTATGAGAAGGGGAAAACACCGACCTTCCCGGGCACGCCCGAAAAACCCGAAACTGCGCGTTATCGCTATGTGTTTGCGGGTTGGGATCAGGAGATCGTTCCCGTTACTTCCGATGCGACATATACTGCACAGTTTACCCAGGTTGGCAAAAACGGTCTGTGCGTCGAGGGAGCGGATACCTACTGGATCGCCAACGGCGAGAATGTTGCATTCCCCGGTCTGATCCGCATCAATGTCGGCAGCGAGGCACAGCCGCATTATCACTATTACTACTTTGGCGAAGACGGTAAGGCGGTAAAAAACGGCAACTATAAGGTGGACAAGAATAACGACCTGCCGCTGCCGGCTTACCAGTATTGCTTTGATGCCGATGGCGTCATCATTCATGACGACGATACATCCAAAAACGGCATTTGCCCGGGTGATGGATCGAAGTACTACTATGTTGACGGCGTGAAGGTTGGCGAAGGACTGATCTGTGTCGATGGCACCTTCTACTATGCGCGCACGTCCAGCGGCGAAATCGTTCGTGACCGCGATTACTGGATCGAAAAGACGAATGGTTATCCGATCGAGGCGCAGACTTATCATTTCGATGCCGATGGCAAGATGGTGATCGACGGGTTCGTGGACATCAATGGCGGTACTTACTACTTTGTTAAGGGCGAGTGCGCAAAAGGCTTGACGAAGATCGGTGAGGACTACTACTTCTTCAACGCCGGCAGCGGCATGATGTACAAGGACGCAAATATGTGGGTGCCCGCCAATGACTACGGTGTCGAGCCCGGAATGCATTACTTTGATGCAGAGGGCAAGATGTTCGTTCCCAACGTGGAAACCGGCGTCAAGAAGATCGTTGCCGAGAATGGCAAGCTGTACTTCACCATCGACGGCGTGAAGATGGTCAACGGTCTGTATGAGCTGGACGGTGCGTACTACTTTGCACGGTACGACGGTACGCTTGTGACCAATGGCTCTGCATATGTGGAGACCACGGAGCTGAGCGGCAACGGCTGGTACGGCTTCGGCGCGGACGGCAAGCTCATCATGACCGGCTTCGTGACCGGCAACGGAAAGACCTACTACTACGCCGACGGCGTGCGTGCCAAGGGCTTGACGAAGATCGGTGAGGACTACTACTTCTTCAACGCCGGCAGCGGCATGCACCATGTGGGTGCCTGCCAACAGCTACGGCGTCGAGCCCGGAATGCATTACTTTGATGCAGACGGTAAGATGTTTGTCCCCGACACGGTCAATGGCAAACGGGCAATCGTTGCCGAGAACGGCAAGCTGTACTTCACCATCGACGGCGTGAAGATGGTCAACGGTCTGTATGAGCTGGACGGTGCGTACTACTTTGCACGGTACGACGGTACGCTTGTGACCAATGGCTCTGCATATGTGGAGACCACGGAGCTGAGCGGCAACGGCTGGTACGGCTTCGGCGCGGACGGCAAGCTCATCATGACCGGCTTCGTGACCGGCAACGGAAAGACCTACTACTACGCCGACGGCGTGCGTGCCAAGGGCTTGACGAAGATCGGTGAGGACTACTACTTCTTCAACGCCGGCAGCGGCATGATGTACAAGGACGCCACCATGTGGGTGCCCGCCAACAGCTACGGCGTCGAGCCCGGAATGCATTACTTTGGTGCAGACGGCAAGATGGCGCAGACCGCCGGTTGATCCATTCTGCAAGTATCTGCCCACGGCTCCTGCCTTTTGCAGAGCTGTGGGTGGATACTTGAATATAGAAAGAACGAAAGGCACATCCATTCTTGGAGGAAAGGGAGGACTATGAAGAAACTAAAGTCACGGTTGCTGTCGATCCTTATGGCGACAGTCATGCTCTTCGGGCTACTTCCGCTTGCCGCTTTTGCGGAAAACAATGGAGCAGCAGGTATGCAGTACAGTGATTTTCTCGCATCCCTGACTGTTTTGGAGGAATATGCTGACGTGTATGCGCGTGAGCATTCCGGAGAAGACGCAACGGCGCTTGTCATCAATTACATCCGTACCGGCGTGGAAAAGTATACGTCCGGTGCATGGACGGCGTTCTGCGGACCGGAGAATACGAACTTTTCGGGCTATGTCGCCGAACAGGATACTGCCAATTCTACAACTGCGGGTAGTTTGCGCAGCCTGAATGAATTTAAGCTTCCAAACGGGGATGCGGTCGATTTTGCGCATATGTTCGGTGCAATGGACATGGCCTATCACACTGGCAACCAGAGTACCGCTGACCTCGGCAGCTGGGCCGGTGATATCTGTGACCTGCTCCAGCTTACGACCAATGCCGGTGTGACCGGTACGGTCGAGGAGATGGCAGAAGAGATCCGTACGAACAACGACAAGTATTTTCTCCATGATGTACCGGATGCACATTCGTTCGGCATCCTGGATTTGTACGGCGATTTGGATGCCTTTTATATCCTTAAGAAAATCGGAAACGGCGCGACGATCAGCACGGTCATGAAAAACTATTTCACCACCAACCTGACGGATACTGTGCGCGCAAAATTCTTCCTCGATAACCGATTTGCCGGCGCTGCGACGAAGGATGATATCCGTGCTTGCGTTTACGATACCTACTACGGAAACGAAGGCGTTCGTACACTCGAGGGCAGCTATCTGCCGGATGGTGTCAATGCTGACCTTCGCCGTGCTTGCTGCTATGCGTTTGCCGACTATCTTTATGAGACAGCAAAGGCACAGATCGAGAATGATTACTACAAAGTTTTTTCCAGCCATACCTCTATGCTTGCTCCCGGTGTGAAGCAAGAGATCAAGATGGCGGTGACGCGGGACGATAAGCAGATCGTTTACTATCTTGCAACGGCTGACATTACGCGCAGCGACGTTAGCGTTCACGCAAACTATAATGATAACGACGGCTCCGTCTGGAAAATGGCGCGCCTGTCGGATCAGATGAAGGCGGCTGAGAAAAAGCACTCTGATCCGGATGATACCCAGCACTACGTTCCGAATTACAGCGCCGTGGCCGGCATCAATGCAGACTTCTATAACATGAGCAACGGAGCGCCCTCCGGTGCTCTGGTGATGGAGGGCGTGGAGTATCACGGCGCCGGCAATGCCAACTTCTTTGCCGTTCTCAAGGATGGAACGCCCATCATCGGCAGCAGTGCGGAATGGAATGCACATAAGGGAGAGATCCAGGAGGCTGTTGGCGGCTCCATCTGGCTTGTCCGCGACGGGAAAGTCGTTGTAAATGCAACAGATACATACTATAAAGACCGCGCATCTCGTTCCTGTGTCGGAATCACTTATGACGGGCAGGTCGTCCTGATGGCGCTTGACGGACGTCAGGAGCCGTTCTCTGCCGGTGGCAGCGCCATTGAAATTGCGCACATTATGCAGGATGCGGGCTGTGTTGCCGCGATCAATCTGGACGGTGGTGGTTCGACTACCTATGCGGCGAAGGGCGAGGGGTCGGAGTCTATCTCCGTTGTCAACCGGCCCTCGGATGGTTATGAACGCTCTGTCAGCTCGACGCTTTTTGTTGTGTCGACCGCAAAACCGTCGAATGTGTTTGACCATGCGATCGTTTCTGCGGATTATGACTATCTGACGGTTGGCAGCGCGCTGCCGATCCAGGTATCCGGCGTTACGTCTACCGGCGGCGCGATCGCGCTTCCGGAGGGAACGACGCTGCAGGTGTCGGACGATAGCGTCGGTACGCTGAGCGGTAATGTCTTTACGGCATCTGCGCTCGGTGACGTACAGGTTCGCCTTGTCGCGGCGGACGGCACCGTGCTCGGTGTGAAGAGCCTGCATGTCGTCGAGCCGACGGAAGTGAAATTCAGCAAAGACACCTTGAATGTGATCTACGGCAAAACTGCACAGCTTCCGCTCGAGGCAACCTATAACGGAAACCCCGTGAAAATCAACCCCAATGATGTGCAGTTCGGTTTTCTGAAGATCTCGCTGCAGTCTATCGGTGAGTTGGAGGGCGGAAGCGTCAACACCACGAAGACGGAACTGGTGTTTGACTACCCCGAGGCGGGGACGATCTCTGGCTTTGACTTTACGCCAAACGCTGAGGGCAAGCTGCGCACGCTGACGATCGGTGCAGTCCAGAAAAGTAAGCTGCCTGAATTTCAGGCAACGATCAATCAGGAATTTGCCAGAGTGTACCAGATAGCTAAGGCCAACGGCTACTCGGATGAAGAGGCCGCGATCCAGGCGCAGACTGCGGCGGTCAACAAGGCGCTTGAGACTGCAGCAAAGATCACGGTCTATATGTATAGCGACGATGAGGCAAACTTTGATTTTGCGCAGGCGACCGGTGGAAGCGGGGTGCTTGCATGGCGTCGAGATGTTTCCAACGCCAACTATCAAAACGATGAGCAGACTTACTATCAGATCGATCCCGACGGCGGAATGGATGCCAGCTATACTTTCGCGGTGGATATGTCCAAGATGCCGATCCCGGAAAAACTCACGACACTTTTGTATATGCTTCCCGGTGGTGATCAGGAGGGACGCACGGCGTGGGACTTCCTGCTGCAGCTTGCCGAGCGTATCAGCCCGCTGACAACGGTCACAATCACGTTGACTGCACCGCAGGGCGTAACGATCGATACGTCGAATCTGCGCCTTGCAAATGAGTACTTTACCTTGACATCTGCGGAGGTAAAGGACAATACGCTCACGGTCGTGTGTAACTTTATTCAGCAGGGAGAACCCATTAACCCCGCAACTGCGAATCCGCTGTGCGTGCTCAGCGGCTTGAAGCTGATCGCAACTGATGAGGCGGCATGGGATGAAAACGGCCTGCTCAACTGCCAAATCAGCGGCAGCCTCAGTTATGACATCTATGCCCACTTCCATGTGCTCAAAACGTTGGCACAGCAGGAAGAGTATCAGGTTAAGTACGGTCTGTATCCCTATGACAACAGTGAGAACATCAACGGTGACTACGGCGCACATTTCTTCGAGACGGTCACTGACTTTACCGACAGCTTCCGCCTGCAGAAAAACGCAAAGGAAGGCTGGCTCAGAGAGAACGGCACATGGTGCTATTATCAGGACGGCGCAAGAGTTGTCGGTGTGCAGCAGCTGCCGAGCTATGAGTCGGAGGAGAGCGGACAGTTCTGGTTCGACTTTGACAGCGAGGGCAAGCTGAAAGGAAAACTGACGGGCATTTTCGAAAAGGACGGCGCGTCTTACTATGCGCGCGCCGGCGTGCTCGTTTCCGGCTGGCAGTCGATCGCTGATGAGACCGGAACGTCCTATTTCTACTACTTCGATAAGCAGGATTACAAGATGTATACCGGCGTTCGTACCGTTGATACGCTGACCTACACCTTTGACGATCAAGGCAGACTGATCCGCGGTGCGTTCCGCAAGACTGAGAACGGTACGAAGTACTATGTTGCCGGGGAATCTTGGTTCCGCCGCTTTGTGACGCTTGAGGAAGGGACGTATTGGCTGGATGAGAAGGGATACGTTGCCTATGGAAATGCCCATACCGTGACGACCAATGTCAAGGACATCACGTGGTATCACTTTGATGAAGAGACCGGCCTGCTGACCGGACTTTGCAATGGTTTTATTGATTACCAAGGCGAAAAATACTATTGCGACGAAAACGGCAAGGCGTTCTATGGCGCGATCAAAGTGGACGACGGCATTATCTTCACTGCGACACGCGGCAAAGTCTATGTGAACATGAGCTGCTACATCGACCAGACTACAGCGTGCAGAGGATGCACGCTGGAAAACGGCAAATACTGGTGCGATAAAAACGGCTATCTTGTCGGTGACGGCTTCGTCGATATCGATGGGGTCACCTACTACTTCACGGACTATGCCCGTGCCAAGGGCTTGACGAAGATCGGCGAGGACTACTACTTCTTCAACGCCGGCAGCGGCATGATGTACAAGGACGCAAATA
>ENA-OUOW01000516-OUOW01000516.1-human-gut-metagenome-genome-assembly--contig:-NODE-516-length-34464-cov-9.120695_pt1 | contig 34464 bp, 29 predicted proteins | sample MGYA00237938_ERZ548769 | MGnify/ENA primary metagenome ERZ548769 (study PRJEB26490, sample SAMN05356870) | human gut metagenome | biome: terrestrial biome; feature: human-associated habitat; material... | reverse complement strand
GAACGAGAGATTACTTTTTAATCATTTTTTTAATAGTGGTGCTGGTTCTGCTTCTTCCGTTTATCCTTTGGTGGAAGCACAGGCACAAAAAACAGATAGAAAGTGGAACAGTAAAATGTAACAGGGTGAATGAATATGGCAAAAAGATCAGTACCGTTGTACGATTTTAAGGTTTTCGGGGCTGCCATTAAAGCCGCGAGAAACGAATACGGAGAAAGTCGCAAAAAGGTAAGCGACGAGTTATATATCCCCCGCGCTATCTTGCGAATATCGAGAAAAAAGGACAGTAGCCGAGCCTGCAAGTTTTCTATGACCTCGTTACCCGTTATCACATTTCGGTAGACCAGTTTTTCTTTCCGAATGATAACGCCGAGAAGTCCACGTAGCGACGGCAGCTTGATACTCTGCTTGACAGCATGAGCGACAAGGGCTTGCGTATCGTTGCTGCTACGGCTAACACCAGTAACTGCTACATAAATAAAGCATCAGAACCAAATCCACCAGCTCCAACACCAACTTATACCATCACGGCAGGTGCAGGTGGAACACACGAGTTAAGTACAGATGGAACTTTATCGATTACATGTGATGGAGCGCTTGATAAATTAACTGGAATCTATGTGGATGCAGCAAACTATACAAATAACGAGCAGTACTTTTGGAATAATCATTATCCGGTTTCTCATTCATAACATCACGAAAGACAGCATCTGCGTTAAGCAGGTGCTGTTCTGCCATTACCGGCTGAGAACGAGTGTAGGCGATAACACCACGGTAGAATTCACACATTCCATAATCAAGGTTGTTTGTGCCCATGACTTCCTCAATGGTAGATTCGCAGAAATCAATGACTTCAAGAACTGAATCATACTCTTTATTTTGCACCAGCATATTTGCAAGGGATAGTGTCTGCTGCAGGGTATCATTATTCTCTATCAATCCAAGACTGGCATATTCACTGCGTACTGCGAAAGCTGTCTTTAATTCTGTTACAGCTTCTTCACGTTTCTTCCGGAACAGATAAGCAGTAGAGAGGTTGTTGTGCAGGTTTGAAAGCAGATTGGCGGAACGGGCATCCGCAGTATTGGTCTTATGGTAATTTTCCATGAGGGCAATCGCCTTTTTATATTTCTTGATGGCATTATCATATTCCTTGCGTGGGAACAGAAACTGTGCCTTGTAATCTAATAATAATGCTTTGTCACAGGCAGAAATGTGGTTGGTTTCTTCCGTAATCTCTGGTGTGATTCGTTTAACCGGTTCGGAATAATCTTATCTCTGAAATCCTCCTCCATCGTATCCCATTCATCTTCTTCATAAGTCCTTATTTTGGTATTGGACAGACGAAAGCAAGAGAATTGCTTTCCAATCCGGCCAATGGTTTCACGGTAAGAATCGGTAACAGACTATATGCTCATAAGGGCAGATTAGACAACTGGTTATTGAATCAGATTCTTTCATAATAAGAACACGGAGGAGTTTCAAAATGGGAATTCAATTTTTGAAACGGATTGATAATTGTAAGGTTTTATGGTAAAATAGGGACGATATTTGGAATCCTTCCTATTCTACACTTAGGAAGGAGGCACAAATGGGTAAATCCCTTCATGGTAAAGAATTAGGTAAAGGCTTATCACAGAGAAAGGATGGTCTTTATCAGGGAAGATTCGTGAATCGTTTTGGTAAGAAACAGACGGTTTATGCAGAGACGCTGAATGAGGTAAGACAGAAGCTCAGAAACGAACAGTATGAGGATGAAAAGGCACTCAATGTTGTTACAAAGGACGTAACGCTTGACGAATGGTATGCAATCTGGATGGATACCTGCAAGAAGAATTGCAGAGCCTCCACCAAGGAGACATACGCAGGTCATTATCGCAGAATACAGAAGGCTCTGGGATGGAGAAAACTCACATCCTTGAATTTACTGATTATGCAGCAGGCGATTAATGAACTGGAGACAGACAATGAGCGTAAGAATTCGAAAAAGATACTGGTCGATATGCTGGAGAAAGCAATCGACACAGGAATGCGTATTGGTGAGTTGATGGGGCTTCAGTGGTCTGATGTAGACTTTGAAAAAATGGAAGCGGTGTAAAAGTGTGTAGTAAAGCAATTTGAGACAATAATAAAGGCGTGAAAGCCTTATAAACAGGAGGTTTTAAGATAAAATGGAACAGTATAAGCAGGAATTTATTGAGTTTATGGTAGAGAGTGATGTTCTCAAATTTGGCGATTTTACACTGAAAAGTGGAAGAAAATCGCCATTTTTTATGAATGCGGGTGCTTATGTGACCGGTTCCCAGTTAAAGAAACTCGGAGAGTATTATGCAAAAGCCATCCATGCCAATTATGGGGACGATTTTGATGTACTGTTCGGACCAGCGTACAAAGGTATTCCGCTGGCTGTGGTTACCGCAATCGCATTCAGCGAATTATATGGAAAAGAAATCCGTTACTGCAGTGACCGCAAGGAGGCAAAGGATCACGGGGCAGACAAAGGCGGATTTTTAGGAAGCAGTTTAAAGGATGGAGATCGTGTCGTTATGATCGAAGATGTGACAACATCCGGCAAGTCCATGGAGGAAACGGTTCCAAAAGTACGCGGTGCTGCAGACGTGGAAATCGTTGGGCTTATGGTCAGCTTAAACCGTATGGAAGTCGGACAGGGCGGTGTCAAGAGTGCGCTCGACGAGATCCATGAGAAGTATGGATTTGAGGGAAAGGCCATTGTTACTATGGAAGAAGTGGTAGAACATTTATATAATAGGGAATGTCAGGGTAAAATTGTAATTGATGACACGATCAAGAAAGCCATTGATGCTTATTATGAGCAGTATGGATGCAAATAAGCCAAAAGGTTGTGGGAAAGAGAGATATATATGAGAAACCGGAGAAGACGTGGCTATAAATTTACAGAGAAAAAACATTCCAGACAGGGAATTCTGGCCACGATATTAGCACTTGCGCTTCTGGTATGGTATCTTGTGTTCCTGGAGCTGGCTTTTCGTGGAGGCGGTTCGCTCTCGCCTTATTACGGGAGTGCAGGAGTGGTTGCCATGATTGCAACATTTGTTGTTCTGGTGATTGCAGGCAAAAGTCTGCGGGAGGAAGATTCGTTTCCGCTGTTCCCGCGGCTGGGACTGGGACTGACCCTATTGGATATGGTTTGCTGGATAGGAACCTATACTTGGGGATTTTTGAGCTAAAAAGGATAGAGAAGGAAACTTAATAATATGAGCTTTAGAGAGATCAATCACAAAAATAATGAGGAATACTGGGAACGGCTGGAACTTGTGATGGAGCGCATAGAGGCGGTCAGCGAGGAGGAAGCCTCCAGTGTGGAAGAACTGTACCGGGGATATTTCTTTGAAATGTCGGAACTGTTTCTGGTTTTGTATAAATTAGCAGAAGCGTCCCTGAGTGGAAAACTGGCAGAAATTTCCACGCTGGAAGGAAAAAAAATCAATCGCCGTCTGTATCTGGATGTGCAGGAAGATTATGCGGACAGTTATGCAAACCCGGCATATGCCGTCAGTAAGATGGGCTGGGAATACGGACCGCTGCTCTCGGCATTGGATGCCAGACTGCATGGAATTTATACCAGCTGTATGGAAGGAAATATCCGTTATCTGTGTATTTATGCGGAACTGTTCGTGGAAATTTACAACTGTTTTGAGGATGCACAGAATCTGGATGTGCACGAGATCAGAAAATGCATGTATTCTTTTATGCATGATTACACAGAAATTTTTAATGCGGATGCGATCTGCAGACTGATCGATCCGGAATATGATTATTTCACCCAGATCGTGATGGAAGCGGAGCTGGATCATCCGGCATATCTGTACCGTTATGGTCTGTACATCGGAAAAGATGAGACGGAGTCCGCACATTTTCTGCATTCCTTGACAAAGCAGCAGATGCAGGCAATGGCGGATACATTTACCGAAGGATACCGGATCGGATTTGAAACAACCGGAAAAGATATTTCTAAAAAGTCGGTAGTGGAGATCCGTTATCCGCTGGGATTCGAGCGGATGGTACGCGCCGCCGTACACAATTTTAAAAAGATCGGATTGCAGCCGGTGCTGCGTCCGTACTCTATTTCCCTGAACAAGCAGTTTACTTACGATCACAAAGAGGACCGCGGGCTGTGGCTGGATAAGGCACTCATCGAGCGGGGACTCGAAGTTGACCGTACTGTCTGGGAAAAACACAAAGCGATTGCTCCAAATTACGGAGGACCGGCAGTGATCGAAATTTTCGGGACAAAGCCGTTTTCGCCGGAGCAGAAAGAGGAGCGCGTTACCTATACCGACAAACAGAGGGAAATCGATGTGTATGAGCGCAGCGAGAAGAGCCAGCTGATCAATCATTACATTCACGGGGAGGAACGCAGTTTTACGATTATTGCTTACCCGGTTCCGTCCATCGGAGAAAAATACGAAGAAATCTTTGCGGAAACGGTGCATATCAATACGCTTGATTATATGCTTTACCGCAATATGCAGCAGAAGATCATTGATGTGCTGGATACGGCGGACCGTGTGCACATCAAAGGCTGTAACGGAAACCGCACGGATCTGTATGTAAAGATTCATCCGCTTTCCGATCCTGCCAAAGAGACCGCATTTGAAAACTGTGTGGCAGATGTCAATATTCCGGTCGGGGAAGTGTTCACATCTCCGGTATTGCAGAAAACAGAAGGAAAGCTGCACGTCACACAGGTCTATCTGGGGGAATTCCTTTTCAAGAATCTGGAACTGGATTTTGAAAACGGAAGAATTACAGCTTATTCCTGTACAAATTTTGATTCTGAGGATGAAAACCGCAAGTATATAGAGGACAATATTCTGTTCCATCACAAAACACTTCCGATGGGAGAGTTTGCAATCGGAACAAATACCACCGCATACCGGATGGCACGGAAATATCAGATCGCGGATAAGCTTCCGATTCTGATTGCGGAAAAGACAGGTCCGCATTTTGCGGTCGGAGACACCTGTTACACGTACGATGAGGACAACATGACATACAATCCGGATGGAAAAGCGATCATCGCAAGGGACAATGAAATTTCGATCCGGCGCAAAGAAGATATTTCAAAAGCATATTTTAACTGTCATACCGATATTACGATTCCGTATGATGAGTTAGGAGCGATTACGGTAGTACGTGCAGATGGCACGACGACAGATATTATAAGAAACGGGCGGTTTGTCGTTCCGGGAACGGAACCGTTAAATGAGCCGCTGGATGCAATGGAACCATAAATTTTTTCACATATAGGAGGATATTTAAAATGGCACAAGTAGGAATTGTAATGGGCAGTGATTCAGATATGCCGATCATGGCAAAGGCAGCAGACATCTTAGACCAGCTGGGCGTCAGCTATGAGATGACGATCATTTCCGCACACCGCGAGCCGGATGTATTTTTTGAATATGCAAAGAGTGCGGAGGAAAAAGGATTTAAAGTGATTATCGCAGGTGCAGGTATGGCAGCACATCTGCCGGGCATGTGCGCAGCAATCTTCCCGATGCCGGTCATCGGAATCCCGATGCACACCACTTCTCTTGGCGGAAGAGATTCCCTGTACAGTATCGTGCAGATGCCGACCGGTATTCCGGTAGCAACCGTAGCAATCAACGGCGGAGCAAATGCCGGTATTCTTGCAGCAAAGATTCTTGCAACCAGTGATGCGGATTTACTTGCACGCCTGAAAGAGTATTCGAAAAACTTAAAAGAGCAGGTTGAGGCAAAGGATGCCAGATTGCAGGAAGTGGGATATAAGAACTACTAATTAGATTTATTAACATTTATGATTGGTAAAATCGAAAAATACCCGATATACTATAAGTGACAATAATAGATTAAAACACAGATATTAGGAGGAAAAATAAATGGATTACAAGAACGCGGGCGTAGATATCGAAGCAGGATATGAGTCAGTGGAACTGATGAAGAAGTTTGTAAAGGGAACCATGCGTCCGGAGGTATTAGGCGGACTTGGCGGATTTTCCGGTGCTTTTTCGCTGGATGCGATCAAGAATATGGAAGAGCCGGTTCTTTTATCCGGAACCGATGGATGCGGAACCAAGGTAAAACTGGCTTTCCTGATGGACAAGCATGATACGATCGGTATTGATGCCGTTGCAATGTGTGTCAACGATGTAGCCTGTGCCGGTGGTGAACCGTTATTTTTCCTGGATTATATTGCATGTGGAAAAAATTATCCGGAGAAAATTGCAACGATCGTAAGCGGTGTGGCAGAGGGTTGTAAGCAGTCCGGATGTGCACTGATCGGTGGAGAGACTGCAGAGCATCCGGGACTGATGCCGGAGGATGAGTATGATCTGGCCGGATTTACCGTAGGTGTGGTTGACAAGAAGGATATCATTACCGGAGAAGACGTAAAAGCCGGGGATGTGCTGATCGGTATGGCAAGTTCCGGTGTACATTCCAATGGATTTTCTCTCGTGCGCAAGATTTTCCGTATGGACAAAGAAACCTTAAATACATATATGGATGAGCTTGGAACAACGCTTGGCGAGGCTCTTCTTGCTCCGACCCGTATCTATGTAGGCGCATTGAAGTCTATCAAGAACGCTGGAGTACGTGTGAAAGCCTGCAGCCATATTACCGGTGGTGGTTTCTATGAGAATATTCCACGTATGCTTCCGGAAGGAAAGCATGCTGTAGTGGAAAAGAACAGCTACCCGGTTCCTCCAATCTTTACCCTTATGGCAAGAGAGGGAAATGTAGATGAGCATATGATGTACAATACTTACAACATGGGACTTGGAATGGTTCTTGCAGTCGATCCGGCAGACGTGGACAAGACGATGGAAGCAATCAAAGCAGCCGGAGATACTCCATATGTGGTTGGTAAGATCACAGACGGAGAGAAGGGTGTAACATTATGCTAAAAATCGCAGTATGTGTATCCGGCGGCGGAACCAATCTGCAGGCCATTATCGATGGAATTGAACAAAAAACAATCACAAATACAGAGATTGCGGTAGTGATCAGCAATAATCCGGGAGCATACGCTTTGGAACGTGCAAAAAAGCACGGAATTGAGGCAGTATGCATCAGCCCGAAGGAGTATGAGAGCCGTGCGGCATTTAATGAAGATTTTCTGCGCAGACTTGATGCGTATGAGGTGGATCTGGTTGTGCTGGCAGGATTCCTTGTCGTCATTCCGGAACAGATGATTGCAAAGTACAGAAATCGCATCATCAATATTCATCCGTCTTTAATTCCGTCTTTCTGTGGAACCGGATATTATGGGCTGAAAGTGCATGAAGGTGCACTTGCCCGCGGAGTCAAAGTCACAGGTGCCACCGTGCATTTTGTGGATGAGGGAACGGATACCGGTCCGATCATTCTGCAGAAAGCGGTAGAAGTGCAGGAGGGCGATACGCCGGAGATCCTGCAGCGCCGTGTCATGGAACAGGCAGAGTGGAAGATTATGCCACAGGCGATCGACCTGATCGCAAATGGAAAAGTGACGGTGACGGGCAAAACCGTACATATCAGTAAATAGGAAATGCATCACATATAGGAGGATAATCATGAAAGTTCTTGTAATTGGAAGCGGTGGACGTGAGCATGCAATCGTAACAAGTGTTGCCAGGAGTCCGAGAGTTGACAAAATATATTGTGCACCTGGAAATGCAGGAATTGCAGCTTTGGCAGAGTGTGTGCCGATCGGAGCCATGGAGTTTGACAAGCTCGTTGCATTTGCAAAGGAGAAATCCATTGATTTTACCATTGTTGGTATGGATGATCCGCTGGTTGGCGGAATCGTGGATGTCTTTGAGGCAGAGGGCTTAAAGGTATTCGGACCGCGCAAAAATGCAGCAATTCTGGAAGGATCGAAAGCATTCTCCAAGGATCTGATGAAAAAGTATCATATTCCGACGGCTGCTTACGAGAACTTTACCGATCCGGAAGAAGCTTTAAAATATCTTGAGACGGCAAAGATGCCAATCGTGTTAAAGGCAGACGGTCTGGCACTCGGAAAGGGTGTGCTGATCTGTAATACACTCGAAGAGGCAAAAGAAGGCGTGCGTACGATCATGGAAGATAAGAAATTCGGAAATGCCGGAAATACGATGGTAATCGAAGAATTTATGACCGGACGTGAAGTATCGGTTCTGACCTATGTGGACGGAAAGACCATCCGCATCATGTCTTCCGCACAGGATCACAAACGTGCCAAGGATGGAGATCAGGGACTGAATACCGGCGGTATGGGAAATTTCTCTCCAAGTCCGTTCTATACAAAAGAAGTAGATGAATTCTGTAAGAAGTATATTTATCAGCCAACTGTAGATGCTATGGCTGCGGAGGGAAGACCATTTACTGGAGTTATTTTCTTCGGACTGATGTTGACAGGGGAAGGACCAAAGGTTCTTGAGTACAATGCCCGTTTTGGAGATCCGGAGGCACAGGTCGTTCTTCCACGTATGAAAAATGATATCATTGATGTCATGGAAGCATGTGTCGATGGAAAACTTGACACGATTGATCTGCAGTTTGAGGACAATGCAGCTGTCTGTGTTGTACTTGCATCTGACGGATATCCGGTTTCCTATGAGAAAGGATTCCCAATCAGCGGACTTGAAAAGTTCGAGGGCAAGGATGATTACTTCTGTTTCCATGCAGGAACTGCATTCGATAAGGAAGGACGCATCGTAACAAACGGCGGACGTGTCCTTGGCATTACTGCAACCGGAAAAGATTTAAAAGAAGCAAGAAAGAAAGCCTATGAGGCAACCGAATGGGTGGATTTCGCAAATAAGTATATGCGCCATGATATCGGAAAGGCAATTGACGAGGCATAATGAAAAAAGGAATCATATTTGATATGGACGGAACACTCTGGGATTCCGCTGCGGAAGTGGCAGAGTCCTGGAATGAGACCGTAAAAAGAGCCGGCTACGACAGAAAACCGATTACTGTAAAGGACATCCAGTCAGTAATGGGAAAGACGATGGATGTGATCGCACGGATTCTGTTTCCGGATCTGGAAGAAGGCGAACGCCAGAAACTTCTGGCACAGTGTGGGGAAGAAGAAAATGATTATCTCCGGATACACGGAGCAACTCTCTACCCGGATATCCGCAGGACAATGGAACAGTTGAAGAAAAAATATCATCTGTATATTGTAAGCAACTGCCAGTCCGGATATATAGAGGCTTTTCTGGATTATTACAAACTGCACGATCTGATAGAGGATATTGAGTGCTACGGAAATAATGAAAAATCAAAAGGAGAGAATATCGCGTTACTGTACAGGCGGAATGCATTGGATGATGCGGTATATGTAGGTGATATTCAGGGAGATTACGATGCAAGCATGGATGCGGGGGTTAAATTTATTCATGCGGCATACGGGTTTGGTACAATAGAAGACAAGGTTCCTGAAATTCACAAATTCTGTGAATTGGAGAACGTGGCAGATCAGGTTCTGCAGTAGATAAGAGGTTACTATGCGGGAGCAGAAAGAACAGGAAAAGCAAAATGAACTTCTCAGGGTGGTTGCAGAGCAAAACCATGAGAGATTGATAGAATATGATGTAAAAGAAGACCGGGCAGTGGTTTATGCGATAGAAAATGACCGGTTCGAGGTCCTTTTTGATATCGAAGACTATGTAAAGAAGAACCATTATGGATCTGTTTTTATTGATCCGGAAGATAAAAAGGTATTTCGCAGAGCGATGCATGCATGCCTGCAAAAAGAAGGGACTGTTACGGTCGATGTCCGTTATTGCGAAAAAGAAAATCAACCGGAATGGTACCGTTTTTATCTGGTGAGTATTGCGGAAGAAGATGGAAAAACAGACCGTATGGTGGGGCGTTTTTGCTGTGTGCAGCAGGAGAAAGCCATCACGGAACGCATGCGGCGCCGGGCAGAGATTGATGTACTGACGAATGTGTATAACCATAAGGCATTTGAGGAATACTGTGCAAAAGAACTTGCGGAATGTACAACAAATGCCTTATTTGTCATGCTTGATATTGATGATTTTAAAATGATCAATGATACGCAGGGACATGCGGTAGGGGATATGGTCTTAAGCCAGACCGGAAGTATTTTAAGTGAAGTGACCGGTGACCGGGGAATTGTCGGCAGGCTTGGGGGAGATGAATTCGCGGTGTTTGCTTCCGGCTTTCAGAATTCTGTTGAAATGGAAGAATTTTGTGTCTCCCTGCGTGAAAATTTGAAAAAGATTATCTTTGATATGGAATATTCCGTATCTATCGGTGCTGCGAAACTGGACGGACGAAGAATCAGTTTTCCGGATTTTTATTATGAGGCAGACCGGGCAGTTTACGCGGCGAAAAGAGGCGGAAAAAACCAGATTGTTTTTTATGATCAGATCAAAGAAAATCAGGAGCCGGAAACGGCAGATCTGGTGGAACCGATTCTCGCACAAGGCAATGAAAAATCCATGTTAAGACAGCTCCGTACCTGTATGGAAGCGCTTGGAGGCGAGGGAATCGGAGATGCCCTTATGCAGACATTTGAAGCGCTGCGCCAGTATTTTGACGCGGACTGTGTTGTGCTTGCCTATGCAAAAGAGGGCGGTATCCGCTATGTGGAAGAGTGTCACAGGGATACGGCACAGATGATGGCAAGACTTGTGACCGAGGAAATTGAGTCAGGAGATGCAGAAGGAGTTATTCAGGAAATAGGACAACTCGGGGACGTGGTGATTCCGGATATCAAGTCGCTGAGAGAAAGTCATCCGGTGATCTATGAATATCTGGCAGAACTACGTGCATGGTCTGCAGCCGGGATTTCTTTGTATACCGGAGATCATCTGCTTGGGATTTTAATGGTTTTAAACCCACACAGACACCTCGAGGAGGCCGATGTTCTTTCCATGCTTGGCACGACACTGGCTGCGCGGATTGAACTTCGCAATCTTCAGGAACAGCAGGAATATGACCGCACACATGACAAACTGACAGGTCTCTGGAACCGGGAGGGATTGTCCGTTATGGCACGCACTGGTGCGGACAATATGTTCTGTTCACTTGGCGTGATTACAACCGATGTGATCCATCTGTCGGAGATTAATAAACAGTTTGGTTATATCAGCGGCAACCGCAGACTGATGGAAGTTGCGGAACTATTGAAATCCCTGTTTCCCAATTACCGGATTTACCGGTATGATGAGGATGAGATGCTGGTTTTGTGTATCAACATTAAACGGCAGGAAATGGAGCAGCAGGTGGAAAATCTGCAGAAAAGGCTTGCCGGACTTGGCTTTGGCGTGGCGATGGGATACAGCTGGAGTGCGCATCCGCAGACACGCAGCCAGATTGCAGAGGCAGAGGTTCTTATGAGCAACGATAAGCTTAAGCTGATGCATGGCACAACCGTGATGAAGCGCATGGAGCAGAGCGTGATAGATGAGATCAACGATCTGATGGAGCGTGGAAGGTATCTGGTATACCTGCAGCCGAAAGTGGATATCCACACAGGGCGCACAGAGGGCGCGGAGGCACTGATCCGGCAGCTGGATGATGAATTGGGCATTGTGGGACCGGGGATGTTTATTCCGGTGCTGGAACATTACAATCTGGTGCATATGATTGACCTGTTTGTTCTGGATGAAGTATTTCGTTATCAGAAGGAACAGATCCGGGAAGGACATCGTACGGTGCCAATATCCGTGAATTTCTCGAAGATGACGATCATGTATCCGGAACTTATTGAAAAAGTAACGCAGATGGTTCAAAAATATGATATTCCGGTGGAACTGATCCATATTGAGGTAACGGAGACCGTGGGAGACATGGATCATGTTCTGATTGAAAATGTTGCAAACAGCCTCAAAGAACTCGGATTCAGACTGTCAATGGATGATTTCGGAAGTCATTATTCCAATCTTGCGGTACTGATCCAGTATGATTTTGATTCTGCAAAGATTGACCGGTCCATGGTAACCGAAATTACCAATAACCGCAAAAGCCGGATTCTCCTCGACTATATGACTTCCATGATCAATGATCTGGGAATTCACTGTATCGTCGAGGGAATCGAGACAAAAGAGCAGGTAGATATTTTAAAGAAAACAAAGGCAGAGATGATCCAGGGATTTTACTTTGGAAAACCTGTGCCAAAAGAAAAATTTTATGAAGCCTTTATCGCAGAATAGTGGAGCATATCACACAAACGTCAGGCTGCTGCTGACGCAGAGTGCTCCGTATCCGCTCTGCGGATTGGGGTAGGAAACGGAAAATGGAAGCTGTCTGGCACCTCGGATCAGATATGCTTTCATTTTTTCGCCATATAGAAAGGGATCATTGTTCTGTAGAATGCCCCACTGCATGAGCAGTGCGCAGCTTCCTGCCACGAAGGGAGCAGCCATGGAGGTTCCGCTGCGGGATTCGTAGCCACCGCCAACGGCACAGCTGGTGATATCTACGCCGGGGGCAACCAGATCCGGTTTGACCTGTCTGGTGTTCCAGGTAAATCCCCTGCCGGAAAAAGGAGCCAGTGTGTTGTCCAAAGAATTGTAGGCTCCAACGGTAATCACACTTCCGGCTGTGGATGGAATCGTGAGGGTTGTTTCTGTCGTGGGGGTGAGAAACTGCGTGGTGGTGCCGCGGATAGCGGCTGCCGGCATCCACAGATCAAAAATCCCTTCGGTGACGGTCCGCGCCTCTGCGGTCAGAAACCAGATACCTCCCGATATATAGTCACGCCGGGGCAGCAGATCGACAGAAATCTCCTGATACAGACTGTAGGGAGAAGGAACTCCATAGTAGACCAGAATCTGCGTCGTGAGAAAAGAAAACCGCCAGCTTCCAGGCTGGCTGGGAATCAGAAACGATGTCCCAAGCCCCGGTGGAGTCAGTTGAAAGCGAATATCATCCCAATAATTTTTCCAGATCTGTAGGGAGAGCGAAGTTTCATAATTTCCGACGGCAAACTCAATTTTTGCAGACTCCAAAGATGCCAGTCGTGCGCTGGCATGCCCGCCGTTATTTCCCTCATTTCCACTTCCGACAACAATATTGATGCGTCCAAGCGTTGAAACGGAATCCAGGTAGGTTTCTAACAGAGAGGTTCCGCTGTGGGAGCCATAAGTATTTCCAAAGCTCAGATTGATGACAAGTGGAATAGCTTGCTCGATCGCATATCTTACAGAAAAATCCACGGCCTGCATAAGCTCAATCGTGTTGGGAAATCCTTTGGGATCGGGAGATCCCAGTTTGATTGCCAAAAGAGAGGCTTCCGGGGCAACGCCATGGTATCGTCCGCCGGAGGCACGGCCATTTCCGGCAGCAATACCGGCAACATGTGTTCCATGTCCGGTGACATCGGTGCTAGGGACGAGTTCCAGGCGCTGCTGCAGAGTATCCGCGCCCAGGGCGGCATTTATCTGTTCGGCGGAAAAAAGTGTACCCTGCGGATAACGGGAGGGAGAAAAACGCCCGACAGAGGGATCTGCAGGAATCGTCTGATCCCAGAGTGCAACCAGCCGGGTACTGCCGTCCGGGTTACAAAAATCGGGATGTGCATAATCGATTCCGGAGTCTATCACGGAGATCAGGATTCCTTTTCCGGTCAGGCGGTCGCCTGCGTTTTCCTGGACAGCACTCAGGCAGGAGGCCTGCCTGGCAGAAACAATTTCAAAGAAAAGCTGTCTGGGGCGTTCGATATAGATGATCTGGGGGAGCGCGGCCAGTTTCGGAATGTTATCTTCTAAGATGGTTACAATGGCATAATTTCCAAGCAGAAAGAGAAAAGAAGCCAAAGGAAAGGCTTCCTGCAGTGTTTGGGAAGAACCGCTGTAAAGTACAATCAGTTTCCAAAAGCCGTCGCTGCTGCTTCCGGTGGACAGATCATCGGAAATTCTTCGCTCGGCAGGTGTTGCTTCGAGTGCAGCGCGTAAAGAAACATCTATTTTCTGATTAAAGTCTGTTTCATTTATATTTATATCGTCCATAAAATCTCACGGATAGATGTATTTTGATAGATACATCTATAGCTTTTTAATGAAAATTTATGTACAATAAAAACATATTATGCTTAACAGAAACCACGAAAAATAAAGGAGATTTTATGTACGCTGATGAAAATGTAATCAAGATCAAACATGCCGTTTTGCGTGAGGTTGCAAAACTGGCATTTGAGGGTACTCTTGATGCGGAGAGAGACCACATCGCGGTTCGTCTGATTCCGGGCCCGACACCACAGTTCCGTTGTTGTATCTACAAAGAAAGAGAAATTATCCGCCAGCGTGTCCGTCTTGCAGAGGGCAAAGCCCCGGGACCGGAGGATAATGGAAACGTGATTCAGGTAATCAGTGCAGCCTGTGAGGACTGCCCGATTTCCAGTTATACCGTTACAGAAAACTGTCAGAACTGTATGGGAAAAGCATGTATCAATGCATGTAAATTCGGTGCCATTGAGGCGGGACGTCATCGTTCCCACATTGATCCGCAGAAATGTAAAGAGTGTGGACGCTGCGCAGCCGCATGTCCTTACAACGCAATTGCACATTTAAAGAGACCGTGTAAATTTGCATGTCCGGTCAATGCGATTACATACAATGAATACGGTATTTCCGTGATTGATGATTCCAAGTGTATCCGCTGCGGAAAATGTATCCATAGCTGTCCGTTCGGAGCAATCGGATCTAAGACATTTATGGTTGATGTCATCAATGCCTTAAAGTCTGATAAGAAAGTATACGTGATTGCAGCACCTGCTACCGAGGGACAGTTTGGTGCAAACATCACAATGGGAAGCTGGAAGAAAGCTATGCAGGAAGTTGGATTCAACGGATTTATCGAAGCTGGATTAGGTGGAGATATGACCGCTGCTTCCGAAGCCGCAGAGTGGGTAGAGGCATACAAGGCAGGAGAGAAGAAAGTAACTTCCTGCTGTCCTGGATTTGTTAATATGGTTCGTCTGCACTTCCCGGAGATGGCAGATAAGATTTCCACAACCATCTCTCCAATGTGTGCGGTATCCCGTATGATCAAAGCACAGGATCCGGATGCTGTGACCGTATTTGTCGGACCATGTGTAGCAAAGAAGTCTGAGGTTGTCGATCAGAAGATTGAGGGCAATGCAGATTATGTGCTGACATACAGTGAGATGCGTGCCATCATGAGTGCCAAGGGCGTAGAACTGCAGCCAAGCGATACCAGCTATCAGGAGTCTTCCGTATACGGCAAGCGTTTCGCAAACTCCGGTGGAGTTACCGCAGCAGTTGTCGAGAGCATGAAAGAGATGGAAGCTGGCATTGAGCCGAAAGTATGCAAGGCAAACGGTGCCGCAGAGTGCCGCAAGTTCCTGATGCTTATGAAGGCTGGCAAGCTGCCGGATGACTTCATTGAAGGTATGGCATGTGAAGGAGGCTGCGTCGGTGGACCAAGCTCCTTTAACGATATGCTTGTGACAAAGAAGTTCCGTGACGAACTTCTTCAGAAAGCAGATGATCGTCAGATTCTTGACAATTTGAAGAATTATCATATGGAAACATTCTCCATGCACAGAGAAGAAGAGTAATATTAAGATGGGGCCGTCGCTTGCGATGGCCTCGTTTTTTATTCCACAGTGGTTAAGGACAATAACAGTAGCTGGTGAGCAGATGCAGTCCTTTGTAAATGTACTGGCAGATAATGAGAACGCATGGCTTATTACAGAAAAACAAAGTGGAGCATGCATCGGATATGTTACGATGGATATTCCGTATCCGCAGCTTGCAATTGGGGAGATCGGTTATGTGATTGGCGAGAAATACCAGAGGAAGGGCGTGGGCAAATGCGCGAAGAGATATTAAGGAAGCGTTAAGGTTTTTTAAGGAAAAGAAGATGGTTTGCAGCAAATGAATGTGATATCGTAAACACATGGAACATGTTAGTAAGAAAAAGAAAGGGAAATGGTTATGTTAGAAGTTGTACATGTGACAAAACGATACCGTAAGGTGCTTGCAAATGATGATATCAATCTTACCATAGAGGATGGGCGCATCGGAGTACTGCTTGGACCTAACGGTGCAGGAAAAAGCACGATTATAAAATGTATTATGGGATTTCTGAAATATCAGGGACAGATACAGGTAAACGGTCTCGAAAATAAGTCCATCGAGGCGAAAAAGATCATGGGATATATTCCGGAAATTCCATCGCTGTATCCGAACCTGACTGTGGATGAACATATGGAATTTATTGCACGGGCATATAAATTAAAGGATTATAAAGCCTATAAAGATGCATTGCTGGAACGGTTTGATCTGACAGATAAGAAGAAAAAATTCGGGGATGAGCTGTCGAAAGGGATGCAGCAGAAAATGTCCATCTGTTGTGGACTTTTGCCGAAACCACGGCTGGTACTGTTTGATGAGCCAATGATCGGACTGGACCCACATGCCATCAAAGAACTGAAAAAGGTGTTTGAGGAATTGCGGGACAGTGGCTGCATGGTACTGGTCAGCACGCACATGATTGACAGTATGGAAGAATTATGGGATACCACGTATATCATGAAACAGGGGCGGGTAGCCGCTGTGGTTGAGCGTGAAAATTTAAAGGATAACAATAAAAGTCTGGAAGATATTTTCTTTGAGATTACAGAGGGCGCGGCTCTGGAGAGAGAGGTGTAGGTGATGCGGTTATGGGGTTATTATGCATGGCATACCTTTTGGAACACGATAAAAAAGATGTTTCGAAGTACATTTCTCGTGATCATTCTTGCCATTTTTGGATTTGGAATCATATTTGGACTGATTGGTGGCGTGGTCGGTTCCATGGTAGAAAAGCAACAGTCGCTGGAAACTGTGGAATCGTCTTCGGAGGCGGATCGCGTACAGGAAGATGCAATGGAAGAGGAAGAAACGCAAAAAACGCCACAGGAGATTGCCGCAATCAAAACCTATGTGGAAGCCGGAGTGATGATTGTTTTTCTTGCGATATTACTTTGGGGAATGTATTCCGGTTCTAAGGACGGTACGGATATTTTCCAGATGGCAGACGTGAATCTGTTGTTTACGGCACCGATGAAACCACAGTCCGTGTTGATGTTTCGACTGAGTTTTCAGATGGTGGCAACAGTTTTCGCGTCCATATATCTGGTTTTTCAGATTCCAAATCTCGTTGTAAATATGGGATTGGGGGCATCGGCAGTTGTAGCCATTTTTGCAGGGTGGATTCTGCTTCTGGTGTTTCAGAGACTTATGATTGTATTGACATATACGGTCTGCACCACACACGAAAAATTAAAACCATATGTGTTTCCTTTGATCGTGGGAATTGTTGTACTGCTTGGAATGATTGCAGGAGGAACATATCTGGCGAATGGGCAGAACCTGCTTGAAACAGCACATATGACTTTTGCCAGTCACTGGCTGCGGTATCTTCCGGTCATCGGCTGGTACAAAGGCATGATTATGTGTGCAGTGAATGGGGAACTGTTTTCGTTTCTGGTTTATCTGGGATTGCTGCTTGTAAGTGTGGCGGTACTGATTTTTGCCATCTGGCATATGAAAGCAGATTTTTACGAAGATGCGCTGGCTTCCGCGGGAAAACGTGCACAGATGCTTGAGGCAGCAAAAGAAGGACGGGTTATCGCAGGAAAAGCACATGCAAAAAAGCAGCAAAAGGAAGGAAACTTAAAGGGCTGGGGCGCATCCGTGTTTTTTACAAAGGAAATTTATTGCCGTAAACGTACGGCAAAATTTGGAATCATAACCAATACGATGTTGTTTTACCTGCTGGTCAGTGTCGGTATTTCCCTGTTTTGTGTCAGGATCATGGAGGTGTCCGGATTTCTGGTGCCGGGCTGTATTTTGTTTTTTGTACTTTTCTTCCGGAATATGGGAAATCCGATTGCACAGGAGACTGCGCGAAACTGGCTGTTTCTGGTGCCGGAGAATTCATACAAGAAAGTTTTCTTCGGAGTGCTTGCAGGAACATCCCTCTGCGCGATGGATCTGCTTCCGGCATTTGTGGTTTCGGCATTGCTTTTGCATGAAAAACCGGGAATTATGCTTCTGTGGTATCTGACGTATCTGGTGGCGGATTTTATGTTTTCGGAAGTTGGGCTTTTGCTGGAAGCTCTTGTTCCGGCGTCTGCGATGGATACGGTTAAGAGTATGATCCAGATTTTGCTGCGTTGCATTATTTTAGTAATTGTTGCCGTTTTTCTGGCAATTGGATATTTCTTTGGCGGAATTGCAGGGGCTTTAGTGTTTACCTGTGCAGCTTCTGCCGGAATCGGCGGAGCGATTTCACTGATTTATCCATGGATGCTGCATCAGGGCAGATAGGAGACTGCTCGCAGGTGCCTCTGTAAACCGCAATACAAAGAGTACATTACGGTTCACGGGTTACTCTGCGAACAGTAACTTCGCAGCCCATATAAAATAAAAAAAAATTGCACTTGCCGAACATTTGTTCTTGTGATATGATGTAAAAAAGAACGGATGTTCGGCACTTTTGCGGAGGGATACTGGATATGAGAGAAATTTTGCAGATGGATCGTATCATGGAAAAACTAACCATACTTTCGGCAGCTGCCAGATATGATGTTGCGTGTACTTCCAGCGGGGTGCAGCGTGGAGGAGATGGTACATATACGGGAAACGCATATGCAAGTGGAATCTGTCATGCATTTACCGGGGATGGGCGCTGCATTTCACTGCTTAAGATTTTATATACCAATGATTGTATCTATGACTGCAAATATTGCAGGAACCGTTGCAGCAATGATGTGAAGCGTGTCAGTTTTACACCGGAGGAAATCTGTAAGCTCACGATGGAATTTTACCGCAGAAATTATATCGAAGGATTGTTCTTAAGTTCCGGAATTTTACATTCTCCGGATTATACCATGGGACTTTTATATGAGACCCTTTATTTATTGCGCACAAAATATCATTTTAACGGATATATACATGTAAAAGGAATTCCGGGAGCATCAGCGGATCTGCTGGAATTAACGGGGTATCTTGCAGACCGCATGAGTGTAAATTTAGAACTTCCCACGGCCGATGCGCTGCGGCAGATTGCGCCTAACAAAGTGCGTAAAAACATCCTTTCCCCGATGCGCCAGTTACAGAATGGAATTCGGCAAAGCCGCGAGTTTCACGGAGTATCGAGTATGAAAAGCCGGATGTATCTGGATGAGAAAACCTATTATAACCAGATGGCAGAGATGAAGGAAAGTTATGCCCGTCTGCAGGACTACCACGACGGAATTGCTGCCATCCGGGAGCATAAAGCGCGACAGAGTGCAGTACAAAGCTGGGGAGAAGAAATTGCCGGTGGGGAGAATTCCAGCAGAGTGAGAAACGTGCAAAAGAAGCTTCCGCAGACAACGCGGGGATTGATGCGGCCGGATCATTATTTTGTGCCGGCAGGACAGAGCACACAGATGGTGATCGGGGCATCGGATGAAAGTGATTATCAGATCATTTCGGTTTCAGAAGCTTTGTATCAGAAGTTTGAGATGAAGCGGATATTCTATTCTGCATTTATCAATGTGAATCATGACAGTTCCCTGCCAGATTTGCCCGGGCCACCATTGTTACGTGAGCACAGGCTCTATCAGGCAGATTTTCTGTTGCGGTTTTATGGATTCCGCGCAGATGAATTGCTGTCAGAGAAAAATCCGAATTTTAACGAACAGATTGATCCGAAGTGTAATTGGGCAGTGCACCATCTGGAACTGTTTCCAGTGGAAATTAATCGTGCGGATTATTATACGCTGCTTCGTGTGCCGGGGATCGGAACCAAAAGTGCCCGCCGGATTATGGCGGCCCGGCGGTACGCAAAGCTGGATTTTTCAGATTTAAAGAAGATTGGTGTTGTTCTGAAACGTGCAGTGTATTTTATCACCTGTAAAGGAAAGATGATGTATCATACCCGTATGGAGGAAGGATATATTACACGGAATCTGATGTATCAGGAACGTCCGATGCAGATGCTGCTTTCGGATGGAACGGTGCAGACCTATGAGCAGTTATCACTGTTTGATGACAGGGGGAAAATTGTAGTATGAGTGAACAGATCGTGCTTCGATGTGAGGATTCTCTGGAAGGAATTTTTACAGCACTTTTCGATGCGTTTGTGTGCAAAAATAAAATGAAAGCTCCTTATACAGACAGTATTTCCATTGCGGCCGGTGAAGGAGAAATGACTTTGTTTGCCAGGGAGATCGAAGTACAGACAGATGCGCAGAAAGTGCAGAAGACGGTTTACAGTATACAGTCGAGACTGGGGTATCCGGTGTATGATACACTGCTTCATGCATTATGCCATTTTGAAGGGGACCGGGGGACAGCAGTTCTTGGATATCTGGTGCGTGCATTTGCACAGGGACGCGGTATTTCCGATCAGCTTGCCGATCCGTTTGCACTTCGGGTGATGGAGTTGTCCCGCAAGGTAGACAATGAGCTGGATAAGCTGCTGGGATTTGTGAGATTTCAGGATCTGGGAAGTATTCTTGTGGCGCAGCTTGCACCAAAATGCAATATGGTTCCATTGATGATGGATCATTTTTCGGATCGTTTTCCGGATGAAAATTTTATTCTCTACGATGAAAACCGAAACCTTGCTGCCGTACATGAAGCCGGACACCGCTGTGTTCTGGTGAGCGGAGAGCAGCTTCAGATTCCGCAGGGGCATATGGATTATTTTGCTGTGCTATGGAAACAGTATTTTGCCACCATGGAAATCCGGGAGCGTCACAATGAGCAGTGTCAGAATCATCTTTTACCAAAATGGTATCGCAGATATATGACGGAGTGGAATTAATAAATAGAAACGAAACTTGAAAACATTTCTTAAAACCAATATAATGAATAGAGTTGCAGTTATAAAACTATGGCAGAAAAGAATGATAGCAGCTGGCACATAGGAAAATTGGAGGAATGGAAATGGAACGTTGGGATATCTACGATAAAAATAAAGTGCGGACAGGAAGAACCATGGAGCGGAATCATTTCAATCTGGCAGATGATGAGTATCATCTGACGGTACTTGGCGTGATCAGGCGTCCGGATGGCAGATTTCTGATTACTAAGCGTGTGATGACCAAAGCATGGGCACCCGGATGGTGGGAAGTTTCCGGTGGTGCTGCGCAGGCAGGAGAAGAATCGGAAGAGGCAGTGCGCAGGGAAGTTTTAGAAGAGACCGGACTGGATGTAAAAGAAGCGGAAGGTGGTTATGTATTTACCTATCACAGAGAAAATCCGGGCGAAGGAGATAACTATTTCGTAGATGTTTATCGTTACACGATGGATGTTACAGAACAAGATGTCCATCTGCAGACGGAAGAAACAGACGGATGTCGGTTTGCTACACCAGAAGAGATCAGGGAACTCGCAGATCAGGGAATTTTCCTGCATTATGATAGTATCAAACGGGTATTTGAGGACTAATTACAATGGATAGGAGAATATTTGAAAAGATGTATTCCCATACGCAAAAAAAGGAATGTTGCAGAAATGCAACATTCCTTTTTTTAATCGTTGTATCCAATATCTTATTCTAAAGAAAGAAAAAGGTACATAGAAACTAGATTAGTCGGCAATTATTTCACTACTGTTACGTTAACTGCCTGAGGACCTTTAGCGCCATCAGTGATTTCGAATTCTACTGCTGCACCCTCTTCGAGAGATTTGAACCCCTCCATGTTAAGTCCTGAGTAATGTACGAATACATCGTGGCCGTCTTCAGCGGTGATGAATCCGTAACCCTTCTGGTTGTTAAACCATTTTACTGTACCTTTGTTCATCGAAAGTACCTCCAATATATTTGTGTTGCCTTGCAACTATGCTAAGAATAGCATAACCAATTGGAAATGTAAAGCAAAATCTTCGTAAAATAGCCGGATTTTAAAGCACTTCAAAAGAAATGTCGTGTTGTGAGAGAAATTGTCTGACAAATTTGTCCCATTCCGGTTCTAATGTCTTATCTGTAGAAAAAATGCGATAAGAAATTCCGGTAGTCAGTGTAAGCATCTGATTTTGAAATTTGATGTTCATGGACATGGCGGAAATATCTGCCGGGGTATAGGAACTTCCGATTCGTTCCATGGTGCGTTTTTGATTTTCCGGCGACAGCATCAGGACAAATTTAAAGGAGGATGGAGCCTTTTTTCCTTTGATCAGGTCAAAGATGCGTGGACGGAGCATGGAAAATGGAAGAAAATGAAAAGTTTTAATACCGAGTTCTTCGGCTTCTGTATCTGTATAGAATCCTTTGGTAATAGTTCCATCAATCACATAGCTTGCAAAAGAAACGACAATGCCCTCCTGAAGCAGAAAATGGTCAAAAATTTCAGTTTTGAGAAATTTATTCATAAAATCTTTTTTGTTTGTTAATGCAAGAGCCAGCATAAAAAACCTCCCCATTGTGAAACCGATAAAACGGCAGCTGATATAGTTTAATTTTAGCATGAGTGACTTCATCTTTTCAATCATAATGTGTTATAATGCCACTGATTGATAGAAAATGCACGGTTACTGCTCACAGGTTCCCCTGCGAACCGTAACGATGCAATCACTTAAGAAAAGAAGGGAAACTATAACTATGAAAGAATCATTTTTGATAGATGTTTTAAAAAAAGGAGTATCACCGTTTCATTGTGTGGAAGCAGCCATGGAGACGTTAGAGGAATCCGGCTTTGAGGAACTGGAGTATGCCAGACCATGGAATCTGAAAAAAGGAAAGGCTTATATGATGAATCATCATGGAACAACGCTCTATGCATTTACAGTTGGAGAAAACTTCCGTGCGGATGCAATGCTGCGCATGGCAGCTGCACATACAGATTATCCATATCTGAGGATCAAACCAAATGCGGATTTTGTGACAGACCGGTATGCGCAGGTGAACGTGGAAGTATATGGCGGACCGATTTTAAATACATGGTTTGATCGTCCGCTGGGGATTGCGGGGCGCGTGATCGTTCGAAGCAAAGATGTGTTTGCCCCGGAGACCATGCTGTATCGTTCCGGTCGTCCGGTTCTTATTATTCCAAACCTTGCCATTCACATGAACCGGGAAGTGAATAAGGGAGTGGCAATCAATAATCAGGTAGATTTGATGCCGGTTGCGGATATGCTGCCAGAAGAACAGCAGAGTACCGATTATTTCCTGTCATTTCTTGCGGAAGAGCTGGCAGTAAAAAAAGAGGATATTCTGGATTTTGAACTGAATACATACTGTGTGGAAGAACCGGCATATGTGGGGATAAAAGAGACACTGCTGTCTTCTCCGCGACTGGATAACCAGACATCCGTTGCGGCACTGCTGGCAGCCATCGTGGAAGGAACACGGACCGATGGTATCAATCTGATCGCACTGTTTGATAATGAAGAAATCGGAAATACCAGCAAACAGGGCGCAGCATCGATCTTATTGCATGATATGGTAAAACGCATCTACCGGTCGCTTGGCTGCAGTGAGGAAGAAACGGATTGTGCGATGTATGGAGGTATGCTGCTTTCCGTGGATGTGGCGCATGCACTGCATCCGAATCATAAGGAGAAAATGGATATTACCAATCATCCGGTGCTTGGGGATGGATTCTGTATCAAAGAGGCATGTTCCCAGTCTTATGCGACGGATGCAAAGGCAATCGGAATTCTGCGGCAGCTCTGCGATCAGAATAAAATCGCATACCAGAGGTTTGTCAATCGTTCCGATGTGCGCGGGGGTGGTACACTGGGATCGGTTGCATCCACGCTGTTTCCGGTCCGCACAGTGGATATTGGAATTCCGCTCTTATCGATGCATTCTGCACGGGAACTGATGGGACGAACGGATTTTGATGCTCTGGCATCAGCTGTGACGGCATATTTTTCCTGAAAAATATGAAGAAACTATAAAATATGCCTTTTTCCCCTTTTCAAATATCTGAAACCGTGTTATGATATGAACATAGTAATGAATACTACATGTAATAGAAAATAAAAACTTTTTATAAAGTAATGATAAACACACGCACTTCATAAAATGATAGACGTATTTTAGAAAAGAGGGATGGATATGAGTCAGTATAAAATTGTAATTGACAGTTGTGGAGAACTTCCTGAGGATTTAAAGGCAGATGGACATTTTTGCACAGTGCCGCTTTTGCTGGATGTGGATGGATATCAGATCACAGATGATGAAACTTTTAATCAGAGAGATTTCTTGCAGAGAGTAAAGGCATGTATTCACAGCCCGAAATCTTCCTGCCCGTCTCCGGAGCGTTATATGAGTGCGTATGAGGGAGAGGCGGAGCATGTATATGTTGTGACGTTGTCCGGAAAATTGAGCGGATCGTACAATAGTGCGGTACTTGCAGCACAGCTTTACCATGAAGAGCATGAGGATTCCAAGCAGATTCATGTATTTAATTCCAAGTCGGCCTCGATTGGGGAAACCCTGATCGGATTAAAGATTCAGGAGCTGGAAGAATCCGGTGCATCTTTTGAAGAAATTGTAACAGAGGTGGAATCTTACATTTCTTCCATGAACACATTTTTTGTCATTGAGACACTTGAAACACTGCGCAAGGCTGGCCGTCTGAGCGGACTGAAAGCATTTGTGGCAAATACTTTAAACATCAAGCCGGTAATGGGATCCACCAAAGAAGGAACGATTCAGCAGCTTGGTCAGGCAAGGGGCATGAAGAAGGCACTTTCCAAGATGGTAGAGGATATGTTCAAAGTAACCAAAAACTGCGAGAACCGTGTGCTTGCCATTTCCCACTGCAATTGTCCGGAACGTGCACAGTTTGTGAAGGACACAATTGAGAAAGTCGCAAAATTCAAAAAGATTGTAATTGTCAATACGGCCGGGGTATCCAGCATGTATGCAAATGAAGGCGGAGTGATCCTTTCGGTATAGGATTTTGCACTTGAAACAACCGTCATATAGAAGTAGAATACGGGGAGAAGCTTTTTATAAGCTTCTCCCTATTTTTGTGAGTCAGGTACCGGCTGCCGAAAGCGGTTTACAGATACCTGCAGGGAGAATAAAGATGTATTCATATGAAGAAGTATTGGATCAGATAGAAAATGGAAGACGGTTTGGAAACCGGCCGGGAGTGGAAATTACCGGAATCATGTTAGAACAGATGGGACAGCCGCAAAACGGGATGCCATTTATTCATGTGGCGGGAACCAACGGAAAAGGATCGGTCTGCGCATTCCTGACATCAGTTTTCCGGGAAGCCGGATTAAAAGTCGGAACATTTATTTCTCCACACCTGATTGATTTTGAAGAGCGTATCATGGTTGATGGCAGACAGATTTCCAGAGAAGATGTGACACGAATCGGCAATGTTCTGCTGGAGCAGGAATTTGGCGTGACACCGACCATGTTTGATTATTGCGTGCTTATGGCGGTACTGTATTTTAAAGAACAAAACTGCGATCTTGTAATTATGGAGACCGGCCTCGGAGGCAGACTTGATTCTACGAATGCATTGGGAAATCCGGTGGTATCGGTGATCACACGGATTGGTTATGATCACATGAACATTCTTGGAAATACCATAGAAGAGATTGCACAGGAAAAAGCGGGAATTATCAAAGCAGGAGTGCCGGTGGTAATTGCACCGCAGGAATCGGAAGCACTTGCGGTGCTGCAAAGGGCAGCCGCAGCAAAGGGAGTACGTGCGCGGTGTGTACAGGAGAATGACCTGCAGAGGGCAAAGGCAGTACAGCCGGGACTTTTGGGTGCTTATCAGAGAGAAAACGCCGCTACAGCCATGTGTGCGGCACAAGTGGCATGGACCAGATGCCGGATAGAAAAAGAGAAGATGAAAACCGTTATTGCCCGTGGAATTCACAGAGCGGTATGGCCGGGGCGTATGGAAATTTTAAGTACAGAACCGTTTCTGATGGTGGATGGTGCACACAACAGTAACGGAATCCATGCACTTCGTACAAGTCTCGAAGAATTGTATCCGGAGGAAAAGTTTCATTTTGTGATGGGTGTGATGGCAGACAAAGATTATGAAAAGATGATCGGGGAACTGTTGCCGATTGCCATGGATTTTGTAACCGTCACACCGGAGAGTGCACGGGCACTGCAAGGGGAAACACTGGCAGAAGATATCAGAAAACAAGGGGTGCCTGCACACGCAATTACAAAGGTTGCAGAGATTCCGGAACTTTTAACACCAAAAGAAAAGACGATTGCGCTGGGGTCTTTGTATTTTATCGGGGAATTAAAAAGCGTATATCAGAATAGGACATAACAGATGCAGGAGTATCCATATGGCATTGCAATATGAAACAACAAAAGAACATACAATTACCGTTACCGGGTATGAAGGAACCATAAGACATCTGGTCATTCCGGATCAGGTGGATGGATGTCCGGTGAAAACGATCGGCAAAAATGCATTTTCCGCAAGGGAAGATTTAGAGAGTGTAAGTATTCCAAAGACGGTGGAAACGCTTGGAAGATATGCATTTTATAACTGTAAAAAACTCAAAAGCATTTCGCTGTACGACAGTGTGGAAGACTATTATGACGGCGTGATCAAGCAGTGCCACTGTCTGGAAGAAGTGAAGCTGACGCAGCTTAGGGGAGACTATTCGGTAATGAAAGAACTTCTGGCAGATACCGACCGCAGGCTGCATTTTCGCATAGAGCCATGTGGGCTGCAGCTGACGTTTCCGGCATATGTATACAATTTTGTGGAAGATGTGGAGGCTCGGGTTCTGCATCACAAGATTGAGGGAAGCGGGTATCCGTACCGGGAATGTGTCACAAGAAAAGGCGTGGATTTACTGGCGTATGACCGTCTGTTTTCGCAGGTGGTAAATGATGATTATCGCACGGCAATTGAGATCGCCTGTGACCGGCTGATGTATCCGGTTGAGCTGGAGAACCATCTGCGGGAACAATACGAACAGTATCTCGAGCAGAATGCAGAGGTGATCCTTAAGGTGCTGATTCCGGAGAATAAGGTGGAAGAGATTTCTTATCTTTGTGCCTCCTGCCTGATTCCGGAAGCGGCATTTGCCGATGCCCTTCCGCTGGCATCGGAGGAAAAGATGAGCCAGATTGCAGCAATACTGATGGAATATCAGCGGAGTAATTTCGGAAAGAAGAAAGCATCTACCATGTCTTTGGACTGGTAGGAAAAGGAGAACGATGAAGACAAGGGAACAACTGGAAGCAACCGGAAATAAAATATTAAACAGTGTCAGGACAGAACTGTATCTGTCGATGCGGTTTATGGGACCGGCACTCGGAAGTCTGGGATTTGCCATGGATCTGTCGACGAGAACGGTAGGCACGGATGCGGTATATATCCGGTTCAATCCAACCTATCTGCTGCAGACTTATATTGAACGACCGGAAATTTTAAACCGGACATATATGCATATGCTCATGCACTGTCTGTTCCGGCATATGTTTTCCGCAAAACAGCACGAGGATGCACAGCTGTGGGATCTCTGTTGTGATATTGCAGTGGAATCGGTGGTGGATTCCATGGATTATCCGACCATTTTGCGTGTGACTTCGGATTTCCGGCAGGAGTGGTATGAAAAACTGGAAAAGGAAGTTTCAGTGCTTACAGCGGAAAAACTGTACCAGTATTTTATGCTGCGCAAACGCGATCCATATCTGGAAGAATCCCTCCGGCAGGAATTTTTGCTCTGTGACCACAGTTTCTGGCAGCGCATGGAGAAAGAACCGCCGCAGGAGCAGAATAAAAACCAGCCCCCGGTGCCGCAGGAGAATCCGCAGATGGACAGTGATCAGAAGGAAAATGCCGGGGAGAAAACGTCTGATGCAACGCCGCTTGGAAAAACCGATCCAAAGGAAGACGAGTGGAAAGAACATGCAAAGCGTATCGAAAGCGATATGGAAACCTATGCAAAAGACGCGGCGGCAGATGCGGGAAAGCTTGCATGGATGTTAAAGCTGAGCAGCCGGGAGCGAAAAAGCTACAAAGAATTTTTAAAGAGGTTTGCAGTTGTGAGAGAAGAAGTTTCCGTGGATATGGATTCGTTTGATTACGGATTTTACATGTATGGACTGCAGCATTACGGAAACATGCCTCTGATCGAGGAAAACGAATTCCGGGAGGCAAAAAAGATCGAAGAACTTGTTATTGCAATCGATACTTCGGCCTCCTGCAAGGAAAAACTTGTGCAGCAGTTTTTGAATGAGACGGGGGCAATTTTAAAGCACCAGGAGAGTTTTTTCCATAAAGTGCATATCCGCATCATCGAATGTGATAACCAGATTCAAAAAGATATTCCAATCACAAATCTGGATGAAATCGGGAAATATACCGAGCAGTTTTCCGTTTCCGGAGGGTATGGAACGGATTTCCGACCGGTATTTTCCTATGTAGAGAAATTAAGAAACAGCGGGGAACTCAAAAACTTAAAAGGACTGATGTATTTTACGGACGGGTATGGAGAATATCCGAAAAAACCGACGGATTATCAGACGGTATTTGTTTTTTACGGGGATGACACACCGCAGAAAACTTTTTCGGGAGAGCCGATAAAAGTGCCGGACTGGGCAGTGAAATTATATTTGTCAGAGGATACAAAAGGATAGATAAAGGAGAAATTTTATGAACATCAAACAGGCAAAACAGGAAATCATAAATACGGTTCAGGCGTACCTGACAAAAGATGAGACCGGGGAGTATGCAATTCCTGTGGAACGACAGCGTCCGGTACTTTTGATCGGGCCGCCTGGAATCGGTAAGACCGCAATTATGGAACAGGTGGCGCAGGAGTGCGGGATCAATCTGGTTTCTTATACGATCACACATCATACGAGACAGAGTGCGATCGGACTGCCGTTTATCTCAAAGAAAACCTATGATGGGGAGGATGTATCGGTCACAGAGTATACAATGAGTGAAATTATCGCCTCAATTTATGATCAGATTGAACAAAGCGGAATTCATGAGGGAATCCTGTTTCTCGATGAAATCAACTGTGTATCCGAGACGCTGGCTCCGACGATGCTGCAGTTTCTGCAGTACAAGACATTTGGAAATCACAGGGTACCGGATGGCTTTGTCATCGTTACGGCGGGAAATCCTCCGGAATACAACAAGTCGGTGCGCGATTTTGACATTGTTACCTATGACCGTGTCAAGCGGATTTATATAGAAGAAGATTTTTCTGTGTGGAAAGAGTATGCGTATAAAGCGCAGATTCATGGAGCAATTCTTTCTTATCTGGAGATTAAAAAGAACAATTTCTATTCGGTTGTGTCGGATCTGGATGGAAAACGGTTTGTGACCGCCCGTGGATGGGAGGATCTCTCACAGGTCATGAAAGTGTATGAACAGCTTGGATTTGCCATAGACTATGACTTTGTCGTGCAGTATCTGCAGGACGGGGAGATTGCCCGCGATTTTGCTGCTTATTATGAACTGTACAATAAGTATAAGAATATTTACCGTATACCGGAAATTTTAGAGGGCAGCATACCAGAAAACAGTATGACGATCAAAAATGCACCGTTTGATGAGAAGCTGAGTCTGCTTGGGCTGCTTTTGGACAGCCTGGGACAGGAATTCATTTCTTATTCCCGGAAAAAAGCTGCACAGGAAGCTTTTTTTGAGCAGCTGGGATTTTTGCGGAGCGATCTGAAGGAAGGAGTGGGAAGCGGAAAAGAAATTCTGGAAAGACAGATTTCTTCTTATGACACCATGATCACTCACCGGAAAAAGGCTGGCATGATCGACAGGGAACAGGAAAAAGCCATGTGTGCGGCACTTCAGGCAATGAATGACTGCCTGATGGCACTGGCAGTCGAAGGAACCGGTGATGCAAAAGGAGATTTCTTATGTGTCAAGAAACTGTTTGATGAGAGGGAGCAGATCCGCCAGAAGGAAATTTCAGATGCAGGCCGTCATCTGACGCATGCATTTGAATTTCTTGCACGGGTATTTGGAGAGGGACAGGAAATGGTAATCTTTTTGTCCGAACTTTCGGCCGGTTATTACAGTCTGAAATTTGTCAGTGAATGTGGCAATGATGCCTATTATAAGTACAACAAACTTCTGCTTTTGAAAGAACGCACACAGGAGTTAAAGGACGAAGCAATGGAACTTCTGGGACTTTAGGGAATCAGGTTATGGTTTTTATGAATTTTTTTGATAGAGAAATTTCATAAGATCTATAGACAAATACTTCAGATTGTACTAAAATATGTAAAAATAATAGTATATCCAGTATTCCATAACGAAAAGTTATAGAACACTTGAATTGGAATAGAAAATGGAGGAAATGAAAATGGAGAAAAAAAATCTTGACTGGGGTAACCTGGGATTTGGTTACATGACCACAGACTACCGTTATGTTGCAAATTACAAGGATGGAAAGTGGGACGATGGAGCACTGGTAACAGATCCTACCGTTACATTAAATGAGTGTGCAGGTGTATTCCAGTATTCACAGTCCTGTTTTGAAGGATTAAAAGCATACACAACAGAGGACGGACATATTGTATGTTTCCGCCCGGACTTAAATGCAAGCCGTATGAAAGATTCCTGTGAGAGACTTGAGATGCCGGTATTCCCGGAGGATCGTTTCGTAGATGCCGTAGAGCAGGTAGTAAAGGCAAATGCAGCATGGGTACCTCCATTTGGTTCCGGAGCAACGCTTTATATCCGCCCATATATGATCGCTACAAACGCTGTTATCGGCGTAAAGCCGGCAGATGAGTATCAGTTCCGTATTCTGGTTACACCAGTAGGACCTTACTTCAAGGGCGGCGCAAAGCCAATTACAATCCGGGTTTCTGATTTTGACCGTGCAGCACCACACGGAACCGGACATATCAAAGCCGGACTGAACTACGCTATGAGTTTACATGCAATCGTAGATGCACATGCTCAGGGATATGCTGAGAACATGTATCTGGATCCTGCTACAAGAACTTATGTAGAGGAGACCGGTGGAGCAAACTTCATTTTCATTACCAAGGATGGAACATTCGTAACACCAAAGTCAGACAGTATTTTACCTTCCATTACCAGAAGATCCCTGATGGTTGTTGCTGAAAAGTATCTGCATATGCCGGTAGAGCACAGACCGGTTAAATTCTCAGAAGTACCTGATTTTGCAGAGTGTGGACTCTGTGGTACTGCAGCCGTTATTTCTCCAATCGGAAAGGTTGTTGATCATGGCAAAGAGATCTGTTTCCCGAGTGGAATGGAAGAAATGGGACCATACACAAAGAAACTGCGTGAGACACTTACCGGAATCCAGATGGGCGAGATTGAAGGACCGGAAGGCTGGGTTCACAAGATTATGTAAGTCTATGAGGGAACTGTTTTAAATATAAGTGTTTTCTATGTGACGGAAGACGGGGTACATTCTCTTTCTACAGAAAAATTTACAAATCCTGCGGTACATCTTTGATGTATCGCCTTGCGCCGATATTGATTTCAGGTTGGTTTTGTAAAAGTTTTACGTTTACGCTATTAGCGTTATGCGATGGAACTACGGCGCAGTTGCAAATTTATTCTTCCGAAAGAAATGTACCCCGTCTTCCTGTTGGCTGGGAAAATTATAAGTAAAAACGATTCTTACAAATTCTGTAAATGGGATCTATTGATAAAAAATAGTGATTAAGGTGACACATTTCTTTATTTTCAATGCCTAAAATAAAGAAATGTCACCTATAAGAGAAAAATTGCTTCTTCAGGTACCGATTATTTGAAAAAATGGTACCTGAAGAAGCAATTTTTATTTCATAGAGACTTTGTGGTATCTAAATGTTAAATTTTCTTTGTATAGATACCATAACGGTATCTTTTATACAAATTTTCTTTGTATAGATACCAATACGTTTTTCAAATTATCTTTTCTCCAACCAACAGGAAGAAGGCGTATATTTCTTTCGGAAGAATAAATTTGCAACTGCGCCGTAGTTCCATCACATAACGCTAATAGCGTAAATGAAAAACTTTTATAAAACCAACCTGAAATCAATATCGGCGCTGCTTTGTAAATTTTTCTGTAGAAAGAGAATATACGCCTTCTTCCGTCATTTTGAGAAAACTTATATCTAAAACACTCGTACAAATCCACAGCATCGAAAAAAGCATTGACAGATGCGCAATATGTGAGAAGATAGAAATAAGCCCCCACAAAAGGGTGCAAAAACAATACAGGAGATATGCATTTATGGCTCCAACCTATCGAAAGAGATATAAAAAACGAAGAACAAGAAAAGAACAGCTGCAGATGCGCATTTTAATGATTCTCATTGCCGTAATTTTGCTGGGATCCATTCTGGGAATCATACATAAAGTGAAGCAGGAACGGGCGCAGCAGACGGTGTCTGACAGCAGCTGGGATATTACAGATAAAAAATACGTTGACCAGAGACCGGAATTAGACGTGGAACTGCTTCCGGTCAATGAATATTCCCGTCCGGGGCTTGCACTTAAAAAGGTTCGTGGAATTGTCGTTCATTACACGGCCAATCCGGGAACGACTGCCATCCAGAATCGGAATTATTTCGCAGGGCTGGAACAATCTCACCAGACCAAGGCAAGCAGTCATTTCGTGATCGGGCTGGATGGAGAAATTGTACAGTGCATTCCCTGCAATGAAATCGCATATGCATCCAATAACCGAAACAGTGATACAATCGCAATCGAATGCTGTATTCCGGATGACACCGGAAAATTCAATGACAGTACGTATCAGTCATTGATTCAATTGACAACCTGGCTGATCGGAAGATATGATCTTGGAATTGAAGATGTGATCCGGCATTATGATGTGACAGGTAAAAACTGTCCGAAATATTTTGTGGAACATGAGAGTGCATGGGAAGATTTTCATGATGATCTGGCGGCTTACATCGAAAAAAATGGAGTGGACAAAGAATAAAAAATCATCTACAATAAATTAAATATAGGAAGTATTCTGAATAATTAACGGAACAGAGGAGAAATTTTTGATACAACTATTTACGGAATTACAGGAAAAGAAAAATGTAAGGAGTAATCTGAGTGCTCTGCGTGCCAGCCTGAAAGAAGCAACGGAAGAGCAAAAAGCGCAGGCTATAGAATTTGTACGCGGGCATGAAGATCTGGTGTTTGGATTTTTACAGGAAGAGGATGCAAAGACGCGGAAGAATGCAGCACTTCTTCTGGGAGACCTGGCAGTACAGAATGCGTTGCAGCCGCTCTGGAAAGCATATACCCGGGAACAGACACTGTTCGTAAAAAGTGCATATCTGGAAGCCATGAAGGCACTTCATGCAGAAGAAATCCTTTCGCAGCTGAAAGATCGTCTTGCAGAGCTGGAAGGAGAGCCGGTCACCGAAGAAAACCGGAAACACCGGGAAGCAGAACTGCGGGCACTGCGGGCAATCCTGATTCAGTATGAAGGAATCGATACCCATCATTTTGATATAAAACAAAATAACAATCATGTACTTTTGGTGACAAACCGCAATCATCGCGGAATACTGGAAAATCAGACCGGTGGAAAGGCGCATCCGCTCGGTGTGATTGTACAGACGGATGATCTGTTGCAGCTGTTGCAGATCCGCACATATCGGGACATGTTGTTTTTACTTCCGGTCAAAGGACTTCTGGAGCAGAAACCGGAAAAAGCAGCAGAGACGGTGTGGAAGCCAATGCTTGCAATCTGTGCAAAATACCACCGGGAGGACAAGCCATTCTTTTTCCGGATTGAGTGCAGATCCGCAATGACACTGGAACAGAGAAGTCGGTTTGTCAAAAAGCTTGGATCTGCCATTGAACAGTTGTCGGATGGAAAACTGGTGAATTCTCCGGGGGATTATGAGGTAGAACTTCGACTGATTGCAAATCGTGAGGGAAAGTTTTTCCCGGCACTGAAATTTTATACTATTCCAGATCACCGGTTTGCGTACCGGAAACATGCAATTGCCGCTTCCATGCACCCTTCCCTTGCGGCATTGATTATGGAACTGGCAGCACCATATCTGAAAGAGAATGCGCAGATTATTGATCCGTTCTGCGGCGTGGGCACCATGCTGATTGAGCGGGATATCCGCGTCCCGGCACGTGAAAAATACGGTACGGATATTTTTGGGGAGGCAATTGACGGAGCACGGGAGAATGCGGCTCTGGCGGGAGAACAGATCAATTTCATTCACAGGGATTTCTTCGATTTCAGACACGATTATTTGTTTGATGAGATTGTAACCAATATGCCGGTGCGGGGAAAAATGACGCGGGAGCAGCTGGACCGTCTGTATGAGAAATTTTTCCGGAAAGCATTAACCATTCTGGAAAAGGAAGCTGTGATCGTGATGTATACAGGAGAAATCGGATTTGTGAAGAAACAGTTGCGTCTTCACAGGGAATTCTCTCTTTTGGAAGAATATTGTATGCAGAGTAAGACAGGATGTTATCTGTTCATTATAGGTAGGTAATTGCGAAACTCGCGATGCTCGTTCGCAAACTTGAATCAAAATAGAAAC
>ENA-OUOW01000507-OUOW01000507.1-human-gut-metagenome-genome-assembly--contig:-NODE-507-length-34818-cov-5.310272_pt1 | contig 34818 bp, 22 predicted proteins | sample MGYA00237938_ERZ548769 | MGnify/ENA primary metagenome ERZ548769 (study PRJEB26490, sample SAMN05356870) | human gut metagenome | biome: terrestrial biome; feature: human-associated habitat; material... | reverse complement strand
CTTGAAGCGCACCACCTTCACCGTCGCGTAAGCAAACGAAATGAACCGTGTCGCAGAACCCAATAATCGACACGCTAGTCTGATATGAGCCGCCTACGAAATGCCGATCGTGGGCGGCTCGCATGAATGGACCATTGCCGTGGCATACGCGTTGTTTATGGCTGCTTCCGGATTCGTACTGGTGCCTGATCAGACGCATGCGTTGAACCAGTTGCCATCGTCAATGAACGCCGACTGTTCCGCGGTGATGAACGCCATACAGCAGCTTGCCGGCGCGATTGTGCTTGCCACTGGCGGTTTACGGCTTTGTTCCCGATCGCTGTGGTTACGGTGCTACTGGGCACGGTGTTCATCATGCTGATTCGCAAGGTGAAGTAGCTGCAGTTACTGCAGTAGCCGAAGCAACGCGCAGTGTGCCGGCGATTGCGGCACACGTGATCTCGACATTGCGTTCCATGTTGGCGATCAGAGTCGCAAGATCCGCCGGCCCGGGCGCAATGCCGAACGTTGCGACGATGCCGGTCTCGTTCAACGCTTCGATGGTGTGTGGATCGCGGGTTACCGTTCCACCGATGGCAATAGTTGGTTTTCCTTGCGATTGCGCCAGTTTCGCAATGCCACTCGGCACTTTGCCGTACGGTGTCTGACTGTCGATGGAACCTTCGCCGGTGATGATGACGTCGGCCCATGCGCATGCTTCGCGACCATGCGTAAGATCGAGCACAAGTTCGATTCCCGGCCGTACTGTTGTATTGAACAGGCCGAGCATCCCGCCGCCGGTACCGCCTGCGGCGCCTGTACCGGGAATGCGCTCAATATCGCGGCCATTGTATTGCATGATCGCGTGTGCGAGATTCGCAAGTCCCTGATCGAGGAGTTCGATTTGCGCTGTGTTCGCGCCTTTTTGCGGAGCGAACACATGCGCAGCACCTTCTGGTCCGGTCAAAGGATTGGTGACATCGCAGGCGAGAACAATCGGAACATTTTTTACAAAATCGGGAACTTCCGAATCGTCAATCCTCTCAAAATCAACAAGAGACCCGCCACCAAGCGGAATATCATGACCTGCCGTATCAAGAAAACGAAATCCAAGCGCGCGAGCCAATCCCGTGCCACCATCCGTAGTGGCGCTGCCGCCCAAACCAAGCACAATACGATTCGCGCCAGCGTCAATCGCAGCACGAATCAGCAAGCCGGTGCCGAACGTGGAAGCAGACAACGCATTGCGGTCGGCGGGGGAGACCCGTTCAAGTCCGCTTGCCGAAGCCAACTCGACTACGGCGGTGCGGAGAATACAAGAAGCATGATTATTGCCAAGAAAGCCAAACTGAGCGGTAATCGGGCGGCCGATCGCATCAACTGTCTCAACATTGTGCAACGTGCCGGCGGTGGCATGAACCAAGGCTTGTGTTAATCCTTCGCCACCATCGGAAAGAGGCATGAGCCGGCATTCCGCCTGCGGATTGCCACGCTTAATGCCGCGAGCCATCGCCTGTGCGATTGCTTCAGCCGAAGCGGCTTCCTTGAACGAGTCCGGTGCCAGCAGAATCCGCATACATGCCTCCTTTTACGTCTGCATCCATACATTAATGCAGTGCCGGGGCAGAGGCTTATCGGTAGCCCTCCCACATGGGCAGGGGGAACAGGGCGTCTTCGCATTCCGCCCACATGGCGTTCAGGTCCTGGCCGGGCGTGCGCAGCCAACGCAGCTGCACGCCGTCCATCATGGCGAATCCCGCATTAAGCAGCCGACGCGTATCAACACCTTCGGGCACGCGCCAACGGATGTTGAGTGCGGTGTCGGCATTATGCAGCTCACGGTTGGCGAAATACTCGTGTGCGGGGTGGTTCGGGTCGATCGCTTCGGCGCTCAACGTGGAAAACATGTGCACCTGAATCGGTCTGCGTGCGTTCACCGCCACGATTCTGCGCCACATGTCGGCAATCAACGGGCGTGGCTCACGTACTATGTCGGTAAGAATGTCTTCCGTCTCGGAATCGTAGACTTCGTCCAGCGCGGCTGTGAGCAGTCCTTCCTTACTGCCGACATAATGCAGCACGCCAGCCTTGGTGAGTCCTACGCGATCGGCGATTTTCTGCAGGGAAGTGCCGTAATAGCCGAGCGTTCCAAACAGTTCGACGGCCGCATTGAGAATCTCCGCTCTTCGGTCGACTTCTTCGTTGGCCATGATGATTCCCTTTCTTGCACTCATAGTGGCGGTTCATGTGCGCTGCAATGCTTATGAATCGCCATTTCTCTCAAGTTGTAAATACTGCAGTTACTTTACGGTCGGTTAACTGATTTTTCAAAGAAGATTGGCGTGTTGTGATGTTGATTTTGATAAAGTACCTACCGACCGGTTAGTAAAGATTTCGGGGTTGAGATTCCACAGGCCGGTTAACCGATACGAACTCAAGAAAACGATGCGAAAGAGGAACGTATGAGCGAAAACACCTATCCTTCCGTCAATGACCTGACGCTTGAAGAAAAGGCATCCCTAACTTCCGGCGGCGACGCTTGGCATCTGCAAGGCGTTGAAGCCAAGGGCATTCCCGGCTATATGATCACCGACGGCCCCCACGGCCTGCGCAAGTCCAACTCGGCCACCACCGGCGAAGTCGACCTGAACAACTCCGTGCCCGCCACCTGCTTCCCGCCGGCCGCGGGCCTGTCCAGCTCGTGGAATCCGGAACTCATCCACCAGGTCGGCGAAGCCATGGCCGAAGAATGCATTCAGGAGAAGGTTGCCGTAATTCTCGGTCCCGGCGTGAACATCAAGCGCAACCCGCTTGGCGGCCGCTGCTTCGAATACTGGTCCGAAGACCCGTATCTGGCGGGTCATGAGGCGGTCGGCATCGTCGCAGGCGTGCAGTCCAAGGGCGTGGGCACTTCGCTCAAGCATTTCGCCGCCAACAGCCAGGAGACCGACCGGCTGCGCATCAGCGCCAACATCTCCCAGCGTGCGCTGCGCGAAATCTACTTCCCGGCATTCGAACACATCGTCAAGGAAGCCCAGCCGTGGACCATCATGTGCGCATACAACTGCATCAACGGCGTGCATGCCGCCCAGGATCGCTGGCTACTCACCGACGTGCTGCGCGACGAATGGGGCTTCCAAGGTATCGTCATGAGCGACTGGGGCGCCGACCACGACCGCGTGGCCTCCCTCAATGCGGGCCTCAACCTCGAAATGCCGCCAAGCTACACCGACGACCAAATCGTCTACGCCGCACGCGACGGCCGCATCCAGCCGGCACAGCTCGACCGCATGGCACAAGGCATGATCGACTTGGTCAGCAAGACCCGCGCAGCCATGAGCGTCGAAAACTATCGTTTCGACATCGAAGCCCACGATGAGGTCGCACATCAGGCCGCCGTCGAATCCATGGTGCTCCTCAAGAACGATGACGCCATTCTGCCAGTCGCTGGCGATGCCAAGGTCACCGTCATCGGCGAATTCGCACGTACCCCGCGCTACCAGGGCGGTGGTTCCTCGCACATCACCCCAACCAAGATGACCAGCTTCCTGGACGCTCTCACCGAACGCGGCGTGGATGCCAAGTTCGCCCCAGGATTCACCCTCGACCTCGAACCGGCCGATCCGGCACTCGAAGCCGAAGCCGTCGAAGCTGCCAAGGGCGCCGACGTGGTGCTCATGTTCCTAGGGCTCCCTGAAGCGGCCGAATCCGAAGGCTTCGACCGTGAGACCCTCGACATGCCGGCCAAGCAGATCGCACTGCTCGAAGCCGTCGCAGCCGAAAACAAGAACGTTGTGGTCGTACTCTCCAACGGCTCCGTCGTCACCGTGGCACCATGGGCCAAGAACGCCAAGGGCATCCTCGAATCCTGGCTGCTCGGACAGTCCGGCGGTCCGGCGCTCGCCGACGTGCTGTTCGGCAAGGTGAGCCCGTCCGGCAAGCTTGCGCAGACCATTCCCTTCGACATCAACGACGATCCGAGCACCATCAACTGGCCGGGTGAAGAAGGGCATGTCGATTATGGCGAAGGCGTGTTTGTGGGCTACCGCTATTACGACACCTACAACAAGGCCGTCGACTACCCGTTCGGCTTCGGCTTGAGCTACGCCACGTTCGAAGTGAGCGACGTGAAGGCCGTCAAGACCGGTGCCTGCACCGCAACCGTCAGCGCAGTGGTCAAGAACACCTCGAACGTTGACGCCGCCGAAACCGTGCAGGTGTACGTGGCTCCTGGCAAGGCTGACGTGGCCCGCCCGAAGCGCGAGCTCAAAGGCTTCAAGAAGGTGTTCCTCAAAGCCGGCGAATCCGCCGAAGTCTCCTTCGATCTCGACGATCGCGCCTTCGCCTACTGGTCTGAGAAGTTCAACGACTGGCACGTGGAGAGCGGCGAATACGCCATCGAAGTCGGCACGTCCAGCCGTGACATCGCCGGTTCCGCGGTAGTGGAGCTCGATGGCGACGGCAAGACCCAGCAGCTCACCGAATGGTCCAACTTCATGGAATGGCGTAAGGATCCGCTCGGCTCCCAGGTGCTCGAGAAGCTGCGTGCCGAAGGTGAAGCCGGCCGCATGCCGATCGTGCCCGACAATGACATGACCCGTCTATTCCTCGACTCCATGCCGATCAACAGCATGTCGGTGCTGATGGGTGCCGATGGCAAGCAGATCTTCGAATACATGCTTGCCGAATACGCTGAACTCACCAAGTAGTTTCGCGGGATTCAAGACTTAAGGTCGGGGAATCTGGTCCGTTACTCTGAACCGGTGCGGACCTGATTCCTCGGCCTTTGCATTGTTGGAAGGTTGCTCTGGGATTGTTGCTTTATGACGATTTTCAGGGCAAGCGGATACGTACGACATGCCAATTGTTGCATATGCAACAGTTGTATATACAACGGTTTACTATGTATGCTGTGACGGAAGTGACGAACGAACAATACAAGGAACCGACTGACTCACGACTCTTCGAAGTCTGGGAAAGCGGCTTGGCAAAGCCCCCCAGCGTGGCCATTCGCTCGCTGCACAACGTGGTCAACCGGTATCTGCGCGTCACCCGCCCTGAAGCGGCGGAAGACATCAGCAACGGCAACGTTGACGTCATCGTGTATCTCGCCCGGCATGACAACGAGGAAATCTTTCCTCAAGACATCGAGCAACGCTTCGGCGTGACCCGATCCACATCATGTCGGGTGCTGGGGCTGATGGAACAGAAGGGCCTGATCGCGCGCGAACCGGTGAAACGCGACGCACGACTGAAAAAAATCGTGTTGACGGACAAGTCGAGGCATATCGCCGAAGTCTTGCGGGACAATGCGAAAAACATGGAACGAATCCTGCTGGAAGGCCTTGAAGACGATCAGATCCGCCAATTCATGCACGTGCTCGACGTCATGCAGACGAATCTGGTGAAAACAGGTTTGATCGGAGACGAAAGTCGATATCCAAGTTTGGAAATACAGGAACAGGACGCAAGCAAATCGCAAGTTCCGCAAGAATCGCAAGTTCCGCAAAAAACATGCGATGACTATGCCTCGAATAATCGCGATGCTCGTGATGAGTACGTCTCACACGTACTGCGGATATCGCAGGAAATGGCGATCGCGCGCAATCGCAAGTAACACACGTCATAGGTAAAAATAAAAGGAAAGGGCAAGTAGTGACAACGGCAAACGCAACGGCGTCCGCAACGCCGAAACCAAAGCAGCGCGTCATTCGCACACTGGGCAAATCCCTGCGCGAATACAAAAAAGTCAGTCTGCTTTCCCCGGCATTCGTAGCCGTGGAAAGCGTGCTGGAAATCCTTATTCCGACTGTCATGGCATCGCTGATTGATGAGGGCATTAGCGGTGGCAGCATGCCGGCGATTTTGAAATTCGGCTTGATTCTGCTGATTTGCTCGGTAGTTTCGCTGACATCCGGCTTTTTGGCTGGAAAATTCTCGGCTATCGCAGGTGCCGGATTCGCGAAGAATCTGCGTCACGATCAGTTTGAGAAGGTGCAAGGCTACAGCTTCACCAATATCGACCGTTTCTCTACCGGTTCGATCATCACGCGACTGACCACCGATGTGACCAACCTGCAGAACGCGTATTCGATGATTATCCGCATGGGTGTGCGCGCTCCGATCATGGTGATTGTGGCGTGGATCTTCTCCTTCCGCATCAGCCCATCCATCTCCTTGGTGTTCCTCGCCTGCATTCCGGTGCTCGCCATCGGCTTGTGTGGCCTGGCGGTGCTGGTGCACCCGGTGTTCGAGCGTGTGTTCCACACATACGACAAGCTCAACAACGTGGTCGACGAGAACCTGCAGGGCATCCGCGTGGTCAAGTCCTACAATCGAGAAAGCCACGAAACCGAAAAGTTCAACCGCATTTCGCAGCGCATCTTCAAGGACTTCACCAAGGCCGAACGCATTATGAGCTTCAACAATCCGCTTATGATGCTGTGCGTGTACGTGTCCATGCTGCTCATCGCATGGATGGGCGCCCGGCAGATCGTGGCGTCCGGCAACAATGCGGCCCTAGGCTTGACCACCGGCGATCTGACCGCACTGGTCACCTACGCCATGCAGATCCTCATGGCTATGATGATGCTTTCCATGATTTTCGTGATGTGCATTATTTCGCAGGCTTCCGCCGAACGTATCTGCCAGGTGCTGAACGAGGAAAGCACGGTTACGAATCCGGCTAATCCCGTCAAGGAAGTGAAGAATGGCGATATCGATTTCGACCATGTCACCTTCCGTTATTCCGCCACTTCCGAAAAGCCGGTGCTTGACGATATTGATTTGAAGATTCATTCCGGCATGACCATCGGCATCGTCGGCGGCACCGGTTCCGCAAAGTCCAGTCTGGTGCAGCTTGTGCCACGTTTGTATGACGTGACCGAAGGTTCGCTGAAGGTCGGCGGCGTGGATGTGCGTGATTACGATTTGGAAGTATTGCGTGATCAGGTTGCCATGGTGTTGCAAAAGAACGTGCTCTTCTCCGGAACCATCGCCGAAAATCTGCGTTGGGGCAATCCAAACGCCACTGATGAAGAGATTCGCCACGCGTGCCAGCTTGCGCAGGCTGACGGTTTCATTCAGGAATTCCCCGATAAGTACGATACGTACATCGAACAGGGCGGTACCAACGTTTCCGGCGGCCAGCGCCAGCGTCTGTGCATTGCGCGTGCGTTGCTGAAAAAGCCGAAAATCCTGATCCTCGACGATTCCACATCCGCGGTCGACACCAAAACCGATCAGCTGATTCGTACCGCATTCCATCATGAGATTCCCGACACCACGAAGATCATCATCGCCCAGCGTGTGGCCTCTGTGCAGGAATCCGACATGATTCTCGTCATGGACCACGGTCGCATCATGGCAGCCGGCACGCATGAACAACTGCTCGAAAACTGCGACGAATACCGTTCCATCTACGAATCGCAAACCAAGAATCAGGCTCAACCTGAGGAACTGCAGTGAAAGGAGGCAACAGATGACTGAACAAACTTCCGCATTGAAATCCAAGGAAAACAACAACGTGGCCAGCAAACAGCCGAAGCCACCAATGCAGAAAGCCGCACCGGGCACCACCAAGCGTATTTTCGGCTACATCTTCCAATACAAGTGGCGCGTGGCGCTCGTAGTAGTGTGCATTCTTGTCGGAGCCGCAGCGCAGGCCGGATCGTCACTGTTCCTACAGTCGCTGATCGACACCTACATTCTGCCCATGGTTGGTGCCACCAACCCTGACTGGATGCCGCTGTTGCGTGCGCTGACACTCATGGCATGCCTGTATGCGGCCGGCATTTTCTGCAGCTGGCTATGGCAGTGGATCATCGTCGCCGTGGAACAGGGCACATTGAAGAAGATCCGCGACGACATGTTCGCCCACCAGCAGACACTGCCGATCCGCTACTTCGACACCAACGAGCACGGCGACATCATGAGCCGTTACACCAACGACACCGACACATTGCGCCAGGCCATCAGCCAATCGTTCCCGCAAATGTTCTCGTCCGCGGTGTCCGCGCTTGCGGCGCTCGTGTCGATGCTGTGGCTGTCGGTGCCCGTCACCATTTTTGTGCTCGCATTCACCGTGATCCTGTTCGTGGTGGTGCGCAAGGTCGTTTCCCGTTCCGGACGTTACTTTGTCAAGCAGCAGATCGCCATCGGCGATGTGAACGCATTCGTGGAAGAAGCGGTCAACGGCCAGAAGGTCATCAAGGTCTTCAACCATGAGGACGCCACCCAAACCACTTTCGACAAGAAGAACGAAGAACTCTTCGAAGCTTCCGCCGAAGCGAACACGTGGGGCAATGTGACCATGCCGATAGTCGGCAACATGGGCTATCTGCTCTACATTCTGCTTGCAATCTTTGGCGGATTCGCGGCGATTTCCGGACTCGGCAACTTCGGCCTGTCCGGAGCCGGACAGCTCACCTTGGGCACGCTCGTCTCTCTGCTGACGCTGTCTCGTTCCTTCGTGAACCCGCTCGGTCAGGTGTCCATGCAGTTCAACATGGTGATGATGGCGCTCGCCGGCGCATCCCGTATCTTCGCGCTCATGGACGAACAGCCGGAAGATGACGACGGTTCCGTGACCTTGGTGAATGTGGAACTCGGCGAAGACGGCCGCACCATGACCGAAGTCGACCATGAAACCGGTCACTGGGCGTGGAAACGCGAGGAGAGCGACGATGGCACCCGTTCGCTCAAGGCCGCGCAGTCCTTGAGCCCGCGTGCTGCAGAAGTAGCGATGAAGGCCCGTGAAACCGCTATCACTTCGCCGGATGGACGCCTCACCCTGCTGCAGGGCGATGTGCGCTTCACCGACGTGACCTTCGGCTACAACCCCAACAAGCCGGTGCTGCACGACATTACTTGGTTCGCCAAGCCCGGGCAGAAGATCGCATTGGTCGGTGCCACGGGTGCCGGTAAGACCACGGTGACTAACCTGATCAACCGTTTCTATGACATTCAAGACGGCATGATTCTGTACGACGGCATTTTCGTCAAGGGCATCCGCAAGCCGGATCTGCGTCGTTCGCTGGGTGTGGTGCTGCAGGACGTGAACCTGTTCACCGGCACGGTGATGGACAACATCCGTTACGGTCGACTCGACGCCACCGACGAGGAATGCATTGCCGCTGCGAAGCTTACGAACGCCGACGGCTTCATCCGCATGCTGCCCAACGGCTACCAGACCGTGCTCGAAGGTGATGGTTCTGGTCTGTCTCAGGGCCAGCGTCAGCTGATCTCCATCGCTCGTGCAGCCGTGGCCGATCCGCCGGCCATGATCCTCGACGAGGCCACTTCGTCTATCGACACCCGTACCGAGGAAGTGGTGCAGGCCGGTATGGATAACCTCATGAAGGGTCGTACCGTGTTCGTGATCGCGCACCGCCTGTCCACCGTGCGCAATTCCGACGTGATCATGGTGCTCGACCATGGCCGCATCATCGAACGCGGCTCGCATGACGAGCTCATCGCGCAGAAGGGCGAGTACTACCAGCTGTACACGGGCGCCGTGGAACTGGAGTAAGGCTCCTTCTGCTTCGTTCCTGTCCCGTTCTTGGTGAATTGGACAGGCTGAACGGTAGTGTTCAACGAATGCAAGGGCCGTGCGGAAGCCACATATGTGGCTTCCGCACGGCCCTTGCGCATATGGCTCCCATGAATCGGCGGGCATGACCTTTTACGCAGGGTGCGCCCGCTGTGGCTTTTCATGGATTCCCCGAATCAATGGCGAAAAATCCATTGCGGGGACTACTCATGCGGTTCCGTAGGCGGTTTGGGTGTTCCGTAGGTGGTTGGGTCTGAATACCCGGCATGAAAACGGCCAGAATAAAGCCTTTCTCCAACCCCGATACTCTGACCAACCACCTACGGAAGCGAAAAACCACCTACGGAACTAGTCCAAGCCGTAACGGTGACTGGCTATCGCTCGGGCGACCATGCCGAACAGTTCGTTCAGCTTCTGTTTGGATGCCAAATGCTCGCGGGTGGCGACAAAAGGCGTGAATCCAAGATCCCTCAGCCGGTTGCGCTTATCGAGGTCATACATCCAGCGGCCGTGGGTGTAGTGGTAATTTCCGTCGTATTCTATACAGACGCGGTCATCCGGGTAGGCGATATCCACCTTCATCGTGCCCGAGCCGCGTATGTGGTCAATGATCTCATAATTGACATGTGCCTCAGGCAGCCCGTAGGCATCGCTCTCCAAACGAAGCACCGTTTCCTGCGGGGAATCGGTACCTGGTTTGGACAGGCGCAAGGCCTTTCTGCATTTGGCGCTCCCAATGAATCGCGGCGCACTCCGGATGTAGTCGGAGAGCTCATCGTGAGTGCAGACGCGTAAATCGGGATTGGCGCAAGTGAGCCAATCCATGGCGATCACCAGACTCCGTTCGTCGACATAGGGCGCAATCTGGCAGACCGCCTGCATCGCGGAGACGCTTGACACCAATTCGTCGGCGTGCACCACGTCTACGCCATGCCTTGCGTAATGGAATTTCATCCCCTGGATTTTCCGCAGGTCACGTTGCCGGCACACTGAAACGTGAACGAGCTCCGAACCATATCCGGGTAAATAATTCATGGTGGCAATCATGCCATGCAGCTCCAGCGCTGTGCCGTGGCTTACATAGAGTGGAAGCGAGGAGCGTGACCTTATCCGCGACAACACCTGCCTGCATTCAAGATGCCGTCTCGCCGCCTCCTCCCGTGCCTGCTCTAATGTGAAAAATGTATTGTGTCCAAAGCTTTCCATGCGCTGACGGTATATGGAAAGCCGGCAGCCCCGCAACCGTCTCCGTGAAAAATGTGGATATGTGTATGGTTCCATCCGCAGCATCACCGGGGAGAGGCCTGATGTATACGCGTCCGGTAGAACCGATGCGGAGCGTGGCGTCATCGAGGGGTGGCTCACATGGCAAGTCGGCCACGCAGAAGGGCGGGCGCTTCCAGCCGCAGGCCCGTGGGGCTGACGGTGACCGCGTTTCTCCACGGTGTCAGCCGCGTTTGGAACCCTGCCGACTGATGCCACCTTTATGACCGGTCGCTTTGAAAGGCAGACCGGCGTTGCTGAGTCCTTTGCTCCGCATGTTCTGCAGGGCAAAGGATTTTTGTTGTGCACGCAGTTCGTTCATCCGTTCCGTGGACTGATGCGCGATTCGCGGTTTCCGTGATTGCTCTGGCTGTGTCATGGCTATAAGAATACGTTCGGTAATGTAGTATGATGGATTTAGTAATGCTTTTACTAAAATCTGATGAGGCATCCATGGGAGGGCGAGGGAGCGATGGCGACCATCAAGGAGATTGCGAAACGTACGGGATTCTCGCAGGCCACGGTGTCGCGTCTGTTGAATGGCGATCCGACGCTGTCCGTGCGTGAGGAGACGCGTCGCGCGATCATCCGCGCCAGCGAGGATTTGGGATACAGCGCCCAGGCCAAGCGTATCGTCATTCCGCACGAAGTAGCCTTGTTGGACAACGAGGAGTCCGACGAAACGCTGCGTGATTCGTATTTTGCCGATTTGCGTTCGGCGCTGGAACATAACGCCAAACAGCAGCGTATGGAGCTCACTGTTTTCCACAGTCTTGACGAGATGTTGAATCAGAAGGGGAAATTCGATGGTTTCATGGCTATCGGCGCCAATGTCATAGCCGAAAGCGACCTTGAGAAGTTGCATGAGGTCATGCCATACGGTGTGTTCATCGATGTGAATCCCGCACCGAACCTGTTTGATTCCGTGCAGCCCGACCTACAGCAGACCATGCATGACGCGGTCGAAGCATGTGCGAAGGCTGGCATGAAGCGTGTCGGATTCATCGGCGGCAAGGGGAGGCTGACGAATTTTTATGAGGTGGACGAAGAGGGGCGTGCCACATATTTTCGGCGTGAAATGGGCCGTTATGGTCTCGACCTGCGTGGACTGGTGTATTCTGACGGCTTGTTCACCGTGGAAAATGGTCGCAAGCTGGGGGAGCAGTTTATCCGTGACCACAACGGCGCACTGCCTGACGCAGTTATTGTTTCGGCGGACATCATCGCGGTCGGCGTGCTGCAGGCGTTCAACGCGGTTGGTGTGATCGTGCCCCGCGATATCAGCGTCATCAGCATCAACAACCAGGCGATCGCACAGCTTACGTCGCCACCGTTGAGCACGTTCTCAATCGACCAGAACGAGCTTGCGCGCGTTGCGATTCTCACCTTGGCCGATGCGATCGCCAGCAAGCGGACGTCCCGTCAGCACGTGTATCTGTCGACGACGCTGGAAGTGCGAGATAGTTTCGTGCCGGCGCAGCCGAAACGTGAATCGCGGCCAAAATTGCAGACCCGATCGAAGCGATCTGCCCGGTCGAAACGGGCTGCTTAGCGTACGTATGTGCGGAAAAATATGAAAGGCGATTGATGATGCTACGTCATCAATCGCCTTTTGTTTGTCTACTGTCGGCGAAATACCGCGAATCGCACACAATATGACATGTATATGTGCAGAATCGCACAAAATGCGACACGCCCAACAGTGCACAATGCAGATGTTAAATTTTACTAAACAGGGGTAAAGAGATATACTTAACTCATGTGAAATCAAATGATGATTTCCGATTACAGCTTCAATCACAACTTCTAAGGAGAAGTACGATGGCAGAATCCAATGTCGCAGCCGCACCGAAGGAGACGCAGCAGTCTGCGAAGCCAACCAGGAAAGGCAGTCTGCTGTCCCGCGTGGCCTATTCATTCGGCAACGTCGGCCAATCCGCCTTCTACAACGCGCTGAGCACCTACTTCATCGTCTACGTCACCAGCTCGCTGTTCTCCGGGATCGACAAGGCGCTCGCCGCCAAGCTCATCGGCGTCATCACCGGCCTTGTGGTTGTCATCCGCATCGCGGAGATCTTCATCGATCCGCTGCTGGGCAACATCATCGATAACACCAAGACCAAGTGGGGTCGTTTCAAGCCATGGCAGCTCATCGGCGGCACCGTTTCCGCCGTTCTGCTCGTGCTGGTCTACACCGGTCTGTTCGGCTTGGTGAACGTCAACACCACGCTGTTCATCGTGCTGTTCGTCATCACCTTCATCGTGCTCGACGTGTTCTACTCCCTGCGCGACATCTCCTATTGGGGCATGATCCCGGCGCTGTCCTCCGACTCCCATGAGCGCTCCACCTACACCGCCCTCGGTTCCTTCGGCGGCTCCATCGGCTACAACGGCCTGACCATCGTGGTCATTCCGATCGTCACTTACTTCAGCTACATCTTTACCGGCAAGCATCAGGAGAGCCAGAGCGGCTGGACCTGCTTCGCCATCATCGTGGCTATTCTCGGCGTCCTCACCGTGTGCTCCGTCGCGTTCGGCACCAAGGAAAGCACCAGCACCCTGCGCGCCAAGGCCGAGGACAACGGCGGCCCGCTCGCCGCGTTCAAGGCTCTCGCCCAGAACGACCAGCTGTTGTGGGTGGCCCTGTCCTACCTGCTGTACGCCATCGCCAACGTGGCCACCACCGGCGTACTCATGTATCTGTTCAAGTTCATTCTGAACAACTCTGCAGCCTATTCCATCGTCGGCGTTGTCTCGGTCATCGCCGGCATTATCATGGCGCCGCTGTACCCGATTCTGAACAAGCGCATACCGCGCCGCTACCTGTACCTCGGCGGCATGGTGCTCATGGTCCTCGGCTACCTGCTGTTCATCGTCGGCACCGACAACCTCGCTGTCGTCATCGTCGGCCTGGTGTTCTTCTACCTGCCGCAGACCTTCATCCAGATGACCGCCATCCTCTCCCTGACCGACTCCATCGAATACGGCCAGCTGAAGAACGGCAAACGTAACGAGGCCGTCACCCTGTCCGTGCGTCCGATGCTCGACAAGATCGCGGGCGCGTGCTCGAACGGCATCGTCGGAGCCGTGGCCATCGCCGCCGGCATGATCGGCAACGCCACCGCAGCCGACATGACCGCCGCGAACATCCGGACCTTCGAGATCTGCGCCTTCTATGTGCCGCTCGCGGTCATCGTCCTGAGCGCGGTCGTGTTCCTGCTCAAGGTGAAGATCACCGAGAAGATGCATGCTGACATTGTCGAGCAGCTGGAAATTCAGCTCAACGAAGGCTGATTCGCTTTTGATTGCGATTGAATCTCAATCGTCGCGCTGAAGGAGCCGCATGGTGGACGCCATGCGGCTTTTCGCGTTTCCTACGTTCGTGGTAGGTGCTACGCTGACGATTTGAAACGTATAGCAGTGATCCGTTATCAGCGGGGAGCTTCCGGAAGAACGGCCGGCGCTTGTGGGCGCGGCTTAGTAGAACCGGCGGGATCGGCCCGAACAGCCGAACGTCAAGCGGTCGTACGAAACCTGCGCAAGGAAAACCTGCGTATGCAGACAGGGGAGTGCGGCAAGCGAGGTGGTACCGCGGTGCCGGACGTGCGCGAATCGCACGAAAGTCATCGTCCTCGTAATGGTAAGTAATGAAACCGCCAAACGAGGAGCATACGGTGAGCGAATCCACCAATCATGTGTATCCGAAGGCTGCTGCCGGCGAGCAGAGCGCCAACGTCGCGCCGAACCCCAGCTTCCCCAAGCTTGAGGAGTCCGTGCTCGACTACTGGGACAAGGACGACACCTTCCAGAAGTCCATCGAACGCCGTCCTTCCGGCGACCACAGCCAGAACGAATTCGTCTTCTTCGACGGCCCGCCGTTCGCCAACGGCCTGCCGCACTACGGCCACCTGCTGACCGGCTACGCCAAGGACGTCATCCCGCGTTACCAGACCATGAAGGGCCACCGCGTCAACCGCGTGTTCGGCTGGGACACGCACGGTCTGCCGGCCGAGCTTGAGGCCCAGAAGGAACTGGGCATCGACTCCGTCGACCAGATCAAGGAACTGGGCATCGACAAGTTCAACGACGCCTGCCGCGCGTCCGTGCTCAAGTACACGAACGAGTGGAAGGACTACGTGCACCGTCAGGCCCGCTGGGTCGATTTCGAGCACGGCTACAAGACCCTGAACATCACGTACATGGAGTCCGTGATGTGGGCCTTCAAGCAGCTGTACGACAAGGGACTGGCATACCAGGGCTACCGCGTGTTGCCATACTGCCCGAAGGACCAGACCCCGCTGAGCGCGCACGAGCTGCGCATGGATGCGGACGTGTACCAGGATCGTCAGGACACCACTGTGTCCGTGGCCGTGAAGCTGCGCGACGAGGAGGATGCCTACGCCGTCTTCTGGACCACCACTCCGTGGACCGTTCCGACCAACTTCGCCATCGTGGTCGGTGCCGACATCGACTATGTCGAGGTGCGTCCGACCGAAGGCAAGTTCGCGGGCAAGAAGTTCTACCTCGGCAAGCCGCTGCTCGGCTCCTACGAGAAGGAACTCGGCGAGAACTACGAGATCGTGCGCGAGCTCAAGGGCGCCGAAATGGAAGGCTGGCGCTACTATCCGGTCTTCCCGTACTTCGCGGGCGACGAGAACGCCGTCGAAGGCAAGGTGCCGGGGCCGGAAGGCTACCAGATCTTCACCGCCGACTACGTCGACACCGTTGAAGGTACCGGCCTCGTGCACCAGGCACCGTACGGCGAAGACGATATGAACACGCTCAACGCCAAGGGCATCAAGAGCATCGACGTGCTCGACGCGGGCTGCAAGTTCACGTCGCTGTGCCCGGATTACGAAGGCCTGTACGTGTTCGACGCCAACAAGCCGATCCTGCGCAACCTGCGCGCCGGTGACGGCCCGCTGGCCCGCATTCCTGAGGAGCAGCGCGCCATCCTCTTCCAGGAGAAGAGCTACGTGCACTCCTATCCACACTGCTGGCGTTGCGCCACTCCGCTGATCTACAAGCCGGTGAGCTCCTGGTTCGTGGCCGTGACCAAGATCAAGGATCGTCTGCTCGAACTCAACCAGCAGATCAACTGGATTCCGAACAATGTGAAGGACGGCCAGTTCGGCAAGTGGCTGGCGAACGCACGCGATTGGTCGATCTCCCGCAACCGTTTCTGGGGTTCCCCGATTCCGGTGTGGGTCTCCGACGATCCGAAGTACCCGCGCGTGGACGTGTACGGCTCACTTGACGAGCTGAAGGCCGATTTCGGCGATTACCCGCGCGATCATGAGGGCAATATCAACATGCACCGCCCGTACATCGACGAGCTGACCCGCGTCAACCCGGACGATCCGACCGGCAAGAGCCACATGCACCGCATCAGCGACGTGATGGACTGCTGGTTCGAATCCGGTTCGATGAGCTTCGCTCAGTACCACTATCCGTTCGAAAACAAGGAAACCTTCGAACAGCACTTCCCGTGCGACTACATCGTGGAATACATCGGCCAGACCCGTGGCTGGTTCTATGTGCAGCACGTCATGGCGACCGCCCTGTTCGACAGGCCGGCGTTCAAGAACGTGATCTGCCACGGCATCGTGCTCGGCTCCGACGGACAGAAGATGTCGAAGCACCTGCGCAACTACCCGGACGTGAACGGCGTGTTCAACGACTTCGGCTCCGACGCCATGCGTTGGTTCCTGATGAGCTCGCCGATCCTGCGCGGCGGCAACCTCATCGTCACCGCCGATGGCATCCGTGACACCGTACGCCAGGTCATGCTGCCGGTGTGGAGCTCCTACTACTTCTTCACGCTGTATGCGAACGCGGCGAACAAGGGCGCCGGCTACGACGCCCGCCAGCTCAACGCCGACGAAGTAGCCTCGCTGCCGGAGATGGACCGTTATCTGCTGGCCCGCACCCGCCGCTTGGTCGAGAAGACCCAGCATGCGTTGGACAACTTCCTGATCTCCGACGCCTGCGATGCGGCATCCGACTTCATCGACATGCTCACCAACTGGTACATCCGCAACAACCGTGACCGCTTCTGGAACGAGGACGCCAACGCGTTCAACACCCTGTACACCGTGCTTGAGGTGTTCATGCGCGTTCTCGCACCGCTTGCCCCGATGGAGGCCGAGTCCGTGTGGCGCGGCCTGACCGGCGGCGAGTCCGTGTGGCGCGGCCTGACCGGCGGCGAATCCGTGCATCTGGCCGACTGGCCGTTCCTGGCCGACGAGAAGACCGGCGAAGCCACCGAGCTTGGCCGCGTGCTCGTCGACGATCCGGCTCTGGTCGACGCGATGGAGAAGGTGCGCGAGGTCGTCTCCAGCACCCTGTCCATGCGTAAGGCGAAGCAGATCCGCGTGCGTCAGCCGCTGAGCAAGCTCACCGTGGTGGTGGAGGATACCGCCGCCGTGGCCGCGTACGACGAGATTCTGAAGTCCGAGCTCAACGTCAAGGACATCGAACTGTGCACGCTTGAGGATGCGGGCTCCCAGGGCCTGAAGATCATCCACGAGCTGCGCGTGAACGCCCGCGTTGCAGGCAAGCGCCTGCGCAAGGACGTGCAGTTCGCCATCAAGGCCTCCAAGTCCGGCGCATGGCATGTGGACGCTTCCGGCGCTCCGGTGTGCGAGACCCCGAACGGCGACATCACGCTGGAAGAGGGCGAGTACGAGCTGATCAACAGCGTGGAGGAGCAGAACGCCGAAGAGGCCGCCAACTCCGTGTCCGCGGCCCTGCCGACCGGCGGCTTCGTGATCCTCGACACCGAGCTGAACGACGATCTGGTTGCCGAAGGCTACGCCCGCGACGTGATCCGCTCCGTGCAGGACGCCCGTAAGGCCGCCGGTCTCGAGGTTTCCGACCATATCGCGCTGAAGCTGACCGTCCCGGCCGGCGACGTGGCGAAGGTCGAGCAGTTCCGCGATCTCGTGTCCGCCGACACGCTCGCCGACTCGCTTGACGTTACCGCCGGCGCCGAAGGCTCCGAACTTGCCGTTGAGGTTGCCAAGGCCTGATTCTTCGAGTGAGCTGATTCGGCTGGACTGATTTCGGCAATTGATGTGAGGGGCCCTGTTGCTTATGCAGCAGGGCCCCTTTCGTATTTGCGGTATGGTCGATTTTGCTATATTCCTTGCGCAATTTCGCTGCCTGTTTGAGCGCAATTCATTCTGCTCTAATCGCGTCTCGTTCTAAGCTCAAAATGTCGTCCACGTGGGTGATCCGTAACCTTTCCCACGCAAACGACATTTTTACTTTTGTATTTTTGTGCAGAAGCTTTTGCGATTGCCGGCTCATTCCGATGGAAGGTGCCACATTCGCGTCGCTTTCGACAGATGGAATCGTAATTGTCTACTCAAACCGACGATGGACACCCGTTTTGCGTCGTTTTGGACAGACGGGTTGACGTTTTTCTGTTTGTTCGACCGTGCGACTAGAGTAGCCTGTGGCTTTTCGACTGGCTTTTACACTGGCTGGAAGATTTATACAGACTTGATTTGTGTCTGCCGTGTGCCTGCGACGTATTTACGTCGCGCCGGCACGTGCGCGGAAGCAGATCGCAAGCGAATGGTTCTCAGTACCATCCATGTGAGTCAAGCGCACATCTTTGAGAAGCAGTCGCGATGCCGGGAGTCGGGTTCGTCGGTTTCAACCGTCGTTCCCGTTCCCGGCTTTTTTCTTTTCTGTATATTGTGTACGATTTTGCTGCTTTTACACTCATATAAGTGTAGTTAGCATATAACTTCTTATATAGTATTTATACGATTTGGATTTTAAGGTATTTCCTGAACTTGCAATATTTGTGAATTGTGGTAGGGTGCATGTTGTGCGGGAATTTCGTTAAGCCTAGTATTGACGAAACTTCTGTATTGGATAAAACGAAAGGAGGCATATGGGTAATGCAATAACGCTTATTCTTGCTATCGTCGTGCTTGTTCTTGTGAATAAATAGAACATGCATGGCGTTAGTGTGGGTGAAGGGCATAGATGTGTTTTCCACCCATGAATAAGGACTTCATTGAGGAATTGTTTTTATTTGCTTCGGATTTAGATTCAAGCAATTCTTTTCCCTTGGCGGAAAAGACTTCTTTTCTGTGTTGGTGCGCGTGGCGTATCCGTCATGTGCACCAACACACCCTACACTGATATTTAACAATATGGACACGGTTGTTCGTATGGGAAAGGAAGGACGCTAGAATGCGTGCGCTTACTATTGAAGATTTGAATGCGGCTGCTCATGTTGGTGGAGCTGGCAGTTTGACGATGCGGCAGGAGCTGGAACCTGCAAGTGGTCCGGATGGTGTGATCGCACCTGCGAAGTATGTCGATGACCGAGGTAATGCGACATATATTTTTGCAAAACGCTATGAGGAAGATCAAGAAAAGCCGGTGAAGACGGTGATGATTGATTCCAAGGGTTCTTTTGCTAATCGTGCTGAGGAAACGACAACGGAAGCCATGCGGAATGGTGAGGGCGTTCTTTCAAAAATGCCTCGCATTGCGGTTCAGTATGATACCGATGCCGGAAAGGAAGTTGTCTATGATAATCAGCTTCCACATCGTGGCTTCGATGGCCATATTCGTGTCGGAAGTTATAAGGGTGAATCTACTTCCAAGGCGGAGGAATATGTGAAGGCGCGTAATTCGACTTTGGATAATCTGCTGCCGATTTTCGAACTTTCTCCGGAGACGGTCATTTTCGGTGGATGGGACTCCACTCGCAGTAAGAATCAGCTGAGGATTCCTTCTGTTATGGTTGGCGAAACATATGCCATTCTGGCCGAACAAGAAGAAGACCCTGTAATCCATCGTGCGGGCGGACGCATTGATCCAGTTGGGGCGAGCGTGATTGTATCTACCGAAGCTGACCGTCAGAAGATCGTTGGTGACAGTATTGACCTAAGCGACAAGACTAAAACGAGTTTCAAGAAATCGGGCAAGGGTTCGACCATCGGTTTGGGTGCCATTCCACCAAGTGCTAAAAAAGACGTTCTAGACGGTGTTTCTGTCCGGAAAGTCATCTCCACCCGTGTGCTGAGCTTCGCTACCGTGCGTACATTCCATTTCGGCAAGGGTGTTGAAGGGGATGCTGCGATTCGTGCATTAATTCTCGCTGTACTTCTGCGTGATATTGCCGGTTATGATGAGAATCCTTTCATCCGTGCGAATTGCTTCCTTGCGGAGACCGGCAAGCCGACTGTCATGTTGAACAAGCGCTATGGCGAGAAGGAGGAATTGGAACCTCTTACTGCTGGAATGGCTGAAAAACTTTTGGAAGAGGCTTACGCGCAGGCTCATGAAAAGGCGGGAATCACTTGGGAGGGGCAGGAATTCCTTGTGGAAGGTAATCCTGCGGTGCTTGCCAATGCTTCTGCTGAAGATGATGAAAAGGGAAACTGATATGGCTTTCGCGATATCGGCTTATTTTCCGCTTGGTTTTTATCAGGGCAGTGATTCTGGTGGCAGACCGGAAGAGTTTCCTTCACTTTGCCGCTTGTATTCTGCGCTTGTTTCGGTGGCATACTTGACTTTCGGTTTTGAACAGGTTGACGCCAATCGTAATCTGACGGACGATCAGATTCGAGAGGCTTTGAACTGGCTTGAGGATAATCCACCTCAGGGAATGCTGCTCCCACACGCTGTTAAAGCTGATAGCAGGGCTGTTGCCTATAGAAATAAAGGCAATGTCCAGAATAGAAAAAAACCGAAAGATAAAGTTTCATCTACTACAGCCCACATAGCCACTGCATATGAGCAGCATCCTGAATCTGGAAGATTGCTGACTTGGATATGGCATGAATGCCCCTCATCTACAGCGAGAATGGTGTTGAGCTGGCTTTGCAATGAAGTTCCTTATCTAGGCGAAGCTTGTTCTCCGGTGGAGCTGAATACTTATGAGGATTATGTTCTTCCTTCTGGCGTCGATGAACAGTTATGGACACTTTCCCCCGATTCGGCATTAACGAATATTCGAAAGAGGGGAAAGCCTGTTGCTTACCCTAAAAAGGGGCGTCTTGATGATTTGAAGCAGGCTTTTGTGGCAGCGAATCCCAAACCGAAGGGTAAGAAAAACCTTACTGTTAGCGACAAAGAGGACGAGCAGAATTTCCTTAATGAGTATCCACTTGCTCAAACGGAAGGCAAAGCTAGGTATCTTTCTTCGGCTGCTCGGAAGCAGAGGGAAGTGCTTAAAGCTCCTTGGGTGATGGCTTTATATTTGGAAATCAATGCAATTGCATGCAATGGTGACATTAAAAATTCATCTGAATGGAAACCTCAGGAATCCGAATTTGTCAATTGGGCTGTGGCACTGCATCGTTTTCTAGTAAAGGAGTGGGGAATTGATCCATCGCCGGCTTTGGTGGGTAAATATGCTCCAGGCATAGCCAGACCGGCCAATAACGTGTCCATTCAGATTATTGATGCCGATTTCAAGCAGCGGTATAGTCAACAAATCCGAGACGATGTTGTGAAGTTGAATCCTGGTTTTCTTATTTTGATTCCTTCAGATATGTCTAAAGGCGACATTGGCAAGTTGCGCGATGTCTGTGCCGGAGCTGAAGGCAAATCGTTGTACTATGCTCCGGAAAAGTCGACTTTGCGTATCGGGAAAGTCACAACGGTTGATGCCGAGCATTTCTGGAAGCCAGTAGCGCCGGGAATGTGTCGATATTGGGCGGTCAGACCGATGGCCATCGCTGAGACACGCCCTATTCCTGACATAAAGTTGCATCGCAAATGGGGAGTTTATGAGGCTCTTTGTTTGTCGATTGGGCATGTTTGGCGTTCGCAATATCCGCAATCGTCGGAAGGAAGTCGAGAGGAACGCTATTGGAACATTGTTGATGCGGTGAGCGCGAAGACCTCGCATTTCCGTATTTACAATTATCGTACCGTTCATCGTGCCAACATGACGGATTATGTGCATCGTGCGAACGGTTCTAACATTTTGCATGGTATGAATGCGTTGATTGCGATTTCTGATGCTGGTGAGTCTCTGGATTGTGCGGCTATGGCAATCGGTCAGAGTCGCCATTTGGGTGGAGGTTTCCTTGTGCCGGCGGATTTTGCCGTAAGCGTGTGTCAATCGGATGATGATTTCGAAAAGGGGATTCCAACATGGCTGAAATGAGTCTGGAGCAGCGGCAATACCTGACTGCTAAGTTCAAAGAATTCATCGCTGCGGTTCATTCAAGTCATGAATCGAATGTGCCTGTTCGTACACCTTATCAATGGCAGATTAGATTGATGCTGTATGTTGCAGAGCATGGGTATTGGCCTCGAAGTATTGGCGCTCCAACCGCTTCTGGGAAAACCAGTGTGATAGATATCCATGTGTTCCTTAATGCTATGGCAGGCCTTTCTCTCGTGGAAGGAAACGGTCTCTTCGATTTACCATTGCGAAACATTCCTCGTCGTTTGGCGCTTACGGTAAATCGTCGTTCATTGGTTGATGATCAATTTGATGAAGCTTGTGCGTTACAGGACAAAATGCAGATTGAGCATGTCGCCAATGACGGGCTTGACGTATATCGAGACGGTTTAAAACTTCGTGCAGCTATTAATGATGGAACTAAAAGCGATTCTGCGATTCCGCGGATGATTGCTGTTGAATTGCGAGGCAGTATCAGTCCGGACCGAGAGTGGCGCTATTATCCGCAGACCTGTGCTGTGATTTGTGCTACTCCTGACATGTTCGGAAGCCGCTTGCTGTTTCGTGGCTACGGCACTAGTCGTACCATGCGTTCTATGGAAGCTGGATTGCTTGCATACGACACAGTGTTGATTGTTGATGAAGCTCATCTGAGCCAGCAATTATTAAAAACCGCACAGCAAGTGGCACGTATCGAAAACATGGCTGATGCTCCGATTGCTCGACAAGTATTTCCTTTACAAGTTGTAGAAACGACTGCAACCCCAGTTTCTGAAGATACTGATAATGCGATTTCTGTCCTTGAATCTGATTTCACAACTGACGTTATGCTCGAAAAGCGTCTTAACCAGTCAAAACCAGTTGTTGTAACTTGTGATTTTGAGAAGTCGAAAGATGAGATAGATGCAATTGTTGAGCAGTGCCTTTCTCTGATTCACTCCAATATCGAGGCTGATGAATACAGCGATTCAGGTCCCCATGTTCTTGGATGCATTCTCAACACAGTTAAAAAAGCCAACCTCGTTGCTGACAAACTCGAAAAACTATGCAAAAAGAATGGCATCAAAAAGCCTATTGACGTTTATATCGGTCCAATGCGTGCATACGACAAAAGAAAAGTGGCCGATAAGCTGCATTCTCTTTCTGAGCTAAAACCAGATGAGGCTCCTTGCTGCATTATCGGCACACAGACTTTGGAAGTCGGCGTTGATATCGATTTTGCAAATATGGTGACTGAGATTGCTCCTGGATCTGCGTTGGTTCAACGTGCCGGCCGTGTGAATCGTCGTGGCTTGAGATCTGAAGGCCTTATCTACATATTTGGCGTTGATTTGCAGAAGCTTTCTGAAAAGAAGCAATCTGACGAGACTGTTCCTTACAAGCCTGAAGATATTATAAAGGCGCAGACTTGGCTAAATTCCTTGGAAGATACAGAAACTGGAAAGCCGAGCATCAGCGCATGGTCCGTAGGAAAAACCATGGTACCTCGGGAAGATCCCGACAGACTTTTAATCCAGCGTTTGGAACTATGGGATGTTGAGAATCTATCTGTCACAGATGAGAATTTATGTGCCAACCTGTGTGGGGTTGATCTTCAACAGGGACGTGCGGACCTCAATCTATGGTTACGGGATGATCTTAATTCCAGTGGTCCTGACATTAATATCGTGGTGAGAAATTTGCCATGGAATGACATGTCGGCTATTCGAATTCTGGAAATGGCGCAGCCTGAGAATGACGAGTTATTCCCCGTTAGAAAATGGCGTGGACTTCAAGAGTTCTTTAAATGTTTGGAGAAGGAAGACAATAAGTCGCGAAGGAGAGGTGCTCGGGTCGAGGCTGACAATGAGCATGGTGGAAAAGATAAAATCGATTTTCCACATAGAGTATTCAGATATCGCGCCTCGGAACCTGAAGGTCATCGTGTGATATGCATGCATGTGCAAGATGCCGAGCATGCTGTGATCAAATCTGGCGACATACTTATCCTTGATGATTTTGAAAGAGTTTTCTCTACATTCACTGAGAATGTTGCGATTTTTGATCCAGAAGGTTCTTCTACGGTAGAGGATGTTTTTAACAAATGCGGCTCCTCTATCATGGTCATCAATGACATTTCGCTTAAGCCGAAAGAGATTGAAGCATTTCAGCATATTCAAAATATTGAAGAAATCTCTGGCGAGCACAATGCTGAAGTCCTTTCTGACAAAGTGCAAAACGACATGCAAGAGTCGTTAAGACTGATTCGTGCAGCTGCGGCAGCGGAGTCGACAAGTTCGGTGGAGTGCTCCTTGCTTTGTTTTGAACGAGAACATTCTTGTTTTGATGTTGATGGCAATGAGATTATCCGTGAAGTCAGATGGATCGTAAGCAGTGCTTCTGAAAATGCGCCAGATTCTGAATCTGATCAGGAAATCATAGTCTCTAGGAAAAAGACTCTTTTTCTAGGAGGAATATCGAATGATTCCAATCTTCGCAGGAAAGAAGGCCATCAAGATCATGTAGCTTGGCGTGCACAAGCGCTTGGTAAAGCTGTCGGGCTTGATGATACTTTGACCAATGATTTGCGTATTGCCGGTGAATATCATGATGAGGGCAAGAAAGACAGGCGTTTCCAGAGACTGCTTCGTAATGATCGCGAGGTGCAGGAAACGGAACTTTGGGCAAAGAGCCGGTACTTTATTTCGCATGCCAAAGAGCGGGGACTTCGTAACGAATATCGACTGCATGGTTGGCGTCATGAGCAACGTTCCGTTGCGGAATTCCTTCAAGCCAGCAAAACGAATGAACGGTTGCGAGATATGGAAGAAACCGACAAGCAGCTTGTCGCACGACTCATAGGCACATCACATGGCCACGGACGTGCATCTTTCCAGTATGGGACTGAATATCTGCTTCCTGTGGAGGGTGGTTCTTCCCGTGAAATGAATCCGGAATTGAATGTGCTTTCCGACCGATTGTTCGAAACCGGTGAGTGGGAGACCCTCATCGACCATACCAATCAAAGGTATGGTTTCTGGGGAGTTTCTTACCTTGAAGCTTTGCTTCGCGCTGCGGATATTACATGTTCGAAGGAGGGGCTGTGATGAGTGTTGTCATTTCTGCGGATGCGACCGACGCATTCTCGCATTTGCTTATGGTCGGTCTTGCATCCATTCTTGAAGATGCTAATCCTGATCGTGTTTGCCTATTTCGATGGCTGGATGATTTGCAGGCTTTTGAGATAAAGACGAATGATGATTTGGATATCGATCAAATATCGAAGGTTGTGAGTGAACATGCTAAGCGGTGGTCTCAATCTTTGCCGTTGACTTCTCAAGACGACTATACGGTTTCAAATGAATCCGACAAGCCAAGTGGGGCGTTCCATGCCACAATGTCACCGAGGCTAAGCAATTTGGGTGTTCCTTATGGCTGGGAAAAACTTCAAAGAAATCGAGAAGCTGCGGTTGACGCCATGGAAACATTCGGCGATTACCGTTACTTCGGCGCACTGGGGCAGCCTTCATACTGGTCAGGTGAGCAAACTAATCATAGTTTACGTTCTGATTTCGGGGCTTCTCGTTGGGAAATGGTGACGCGAAACAAAGGGCAAGAATTCATCGGAGGTCGTTTGTTTCCTTTGGCCCAAAAGGTTGCAGCACGACCCATCGAAAAAGTTCGGGATGGATTGCTTGGTACGACAATTGAGGATGAGGTTGGTGGCAATAAAGCATTTAGCCGTGCTGCCACGGGCCTTCACGCTCCATCGAAAACCGACAATGCGCGTGCATGGTGCGCATTGATTGGCGTTTCCGCCTTTCCGACGCGTGTTACGACTATTGGAAGCGAAATGTCTCGTGACAGTAGCGCGGCAATGTTCCAGATTAAAGGCCCAATTCGTTTCGCGATTCTTCCGTTGTTCGATCAATACTGGACAACTGCGAAATACCGTTCCGTTATACGTAGCGAAGCGCTTGCGCAATTCGGTATTCAGCAGGCTCGTTTCAGGGGAGACCAAGTAATGAGTGCGGCATCTGACTGGCTTGAAGAAAAAGGTGTTCCTGCCTGTTGCCTTTTCAATCAGTTCATGTCTGATAACAAAAGTGCTCCGGAACGATGGCTGGAGCCTGGTGAAATCATCCCAGTAAAACAAATGGAATAACAAGGAGAAAGCTATGGATGACGACCCTATTCCGATTAGCTTGGTTGCCAATTACATGTTCTGCCCGCGCAGAGCGTGGTTGGAAGCGGTAGGAGAAAAAGTCGATTCGGATCAAATCATGCGAGGAACATATGATCATCGCAAGGTTGACCGTACTGATGGCGCTCCTGATGCGGATTCGTATCAAGCCGTGAATATCAGGCATGAGGAATGGGGCGTCAGCGGCAAGCTGGATGCTGCAAAAATGACGGATAGCGGAATCGTTATTCGTGAATATAAAGCGACGCCTGTGAAGCGGGCGATGATAGTTACGCCCGCAATGCGTACACAGCTTGCTTTACAGGCTGCATGTCTTGAAAATATGGGTTTTCATGTAGCTGGTACTGAAATATTTTTCACCACGCACCATCGGCGGGTTGAAGTTGACCTTGACGAAGAAGATTATGAAAATGCGCATAAAGCGGTGGAAGAAACTCGAACGTTAATTAATTCGGAACAAGCTCCTGAGCCATTAGAGGACAGCGCTCGTTGTATGCGATGCTCACATGTAGGGATTTGTCTGCCGGAAGAACGCAAGTTATGTGCTGTCGCGCATCGAGTGATGGTTTCGTCTCCAGATAATCAAGTAACGCATCTTGCTACTCCTGGAGCAAAAGCCTTTACAAGATCCGGAAGAATGATTGTTCAGAAAAATGGCGAAGAACTTGCTTCTATTCCAATTGATACCATGCAGGGTTTGCAGATTTACGGCAATACCGATTTGTCAAGTGGGCTAATCCGTGAGTTGATGTGGCGTGATATTCCCATAGTTTGGTGCAGTGGAACAGGACGAATGTACGGATGGTCCATTCCCTCTTATGGACCAAACGGGGAGCAACGTGTTGACCAACATGTAGCTTCCCATGAAGGACGGCTTGGTCTTGCACGTGAATTTATCGTCGCAAAAATACACAATCAATCTGTTTTGCTGCGACGGTCAGAATCGGACAATCCAGTATTGCCGCAACTGCGACATATTGAGAAACAGGTTGGAAATGCGAACCGTTGGCAGGACATACTTGGTCTCGAAGGAGAGTCTGCAGCGTTGTATTTCTCTCAATTCGAGCATCTTATTAAAACTGATCGTCAAGCTGAGTGGCCTTGGATTGCCCGTATGCGTAGACCCGCTCCAGACGCGTTGAATGCACTGCTTGATTTTACATACACATTATTGTTGTCGGATTGTGTGCGAGCTTTGATTTCCTGCGGTCTTGATCCGCATGCTGGTTTCTTGCATAGCAGCAAACGGAATAAACCGGCATTGGCTCTGGATTTGATGGAGGAATTCAGGGCTCCGATTGCAGATTCGGTAGTGCAAACAGTGATTAATAACGGTGAAATCAATGCATCTGGATTCTCGGATGCGCTTGGCTCCGTGCGCATGACAGATGAGACTCGGAAAACGGTGATCAAAGCATACGAACGAAGAATGGCTACGGAAATCATCCATCCGGTATTCAAATACAAAGCTTCTTGGCGAAGGACTATCGAAATTCAGGCCAGAATGATTTTGGGATATCTTGATGGGACGCAAACTGAATATCGCGGAATCAGAATTCGTTAAGGAGTGGGGCATGACGAATCAGAAACGTGGCTATCTGGTGGCATATGATATCAGCGATGATTGCTGCCGCTCACATGTTGCGAAAATTCTTCAACACTATGGAGAGCGATTGCAATATAGCGTCTTCTTACTGCGGGTACGTCCTTCGATGATGTTGGATGTCCGTATGCAGATAGAGAAGGAAATAGATGACTCAATCGATTCTGTTGTGTTCTGTTCTCTTGGAACCATTTCTCAAACGGAAGAGGGCTTGGATTTCTTGGGGCGCCGTGGATACGTCGATTTAGAGATACCGACAGTGATTTGAAGTTTTAGCCTAATGGCGATGTTGTTTGATAAGTAAAGAGTGTTTTGCTGTTTTTCAAGTGCGAGAGATGCATCATTGCTGCGACACACGGTGAGCGCTCGCACTTGAAAAATAGTTGTTTTGGAGCCAGTGAACTTATATTGCTTCTGTATTGCGATAGAAATGAAAGAGTCGCTCGCAAAAGCCTTTAGAATATGTGTCATTGCAAGGTCTTAGACTATGACTATTCCTGAGCATTCAAGCTCAGGACTTCATTGAGGAGAAGACAAGACGCCGCAACCTCATCCCCGCGTGGGAAATTCCTGAGCATTCAAGCTCAGGACTTCATTGAGGAGATAAGCGGGTTGCCGAAGCAAGGGAGAGAGCGCACGATTCCTGAGCATTCAAGCTCAGGACTTCATTGAGGAGCGTCGCAGATGTATTTGCCTTGATTGTACGGTTGAAGTATTCCTGAGCATTCAAGCTCAGGACTTCATTGAGGAATAGCGGCTGCAACCGTCTTCTTGACAAACCGCCCATTCCTGAGCATTCAAGCTCAGGACTTCATTGAGGAGTAATTACCAACCAAGGAAAGGACAAACAAAATGGAATTCCTGAGCATTCAAGCTCAGGACTTCATTGAGGATCAACGCATATTGGTCAAACAAGGAACCGTCACTGTATTCCTGAGCATTCAAGCTCAGGACTTCATTGAGGATCTGATGATGATCTCGATTCTGAAGAAGAAATTGAATTCCTGAGCATTCAAGCTCAGGACTTCATTGAGGAATGAGACCGATAATGCCGGAACGCGAACACGTATATTCCTGAGCATTCAAGCTCAGGACTTCATTGAGGAACTCACATGTGTTAGTGGGAATGCTTTGGCGCCAAATTCCTGAGCATTCAAGCTCAGGACTTCATTGAGGAGGTTGTCTGATTCCGGCCGTCGAATATTCGACGGTCATTCCTGAGCATTCAAGCTCAGGACTTCATTGAGGAAGATTACGCGGACTCACCCTCTTGCGCAAGCCGCGATTCCTGAGCATTCAAGCTCAGGACTTCATTGAGGACCCGCAATTGGTCGCCATGCTCCCGCAGATCGTGGTGAAATTCCTGAGCATTCAAGCTCAGGACTTCATTGAGGAGTGAGCTACACGTGGGATTCCGGCACACAACCGCAATTCCTAGGCATTCAAGCTCAGGACTTCATTGAGGAGAGCGTCGAAACGGCTGAGTTGATTGATACGGCGTAGATTCCTGAGCATTCAAGCTCAGGACTTCATTGAGGATCGCGTCGTCATTCACGCGGAAGAAGGCGATTTTGCTGCATTCCTGAGCATTCAAGCTCAGGACTTCATTGAGGAAGGAACCCGACGAAAAGATTGGAATGGCTATGACAATTCCTGAGCATTCAAGCTCAGGACTTCATTGAGGATGATTCCGCAAAAATTGTATAATTTTTATTTATTTATTCCTGAGCATTCAAGCTCAGGACTTCATTGAGGACGGACTTACAGTTATGGCACAGAACGCGCCGTTTGATTCCTGAGCATTCAAGCTCAGGACTTCATTGAGGACGTCTCGCCGACGTGCACAGGCAGCTTTCCCGACATTCCTGAGCATTCAAGCTCAGGACTTCATTGAGGAACTGCGAGGTGGCTGTGATGCTGGCGGAAGACACTATCACATTCCTGAGCATTCAAGCTCAGGACTTCATTGAGGATTGGTTTTCAACGTGATGTACAGCTTGGCCTTGGACATTCCTGAGCATTCAAGCTCAGGACTTCATTGAGGAGCGTCCGGCTCGGGCACGGACAAGGCGCAGCTCTGCCACATTCCTGAGCATTCAAGCTCAGGACTTCATTGAGGATCGAAAACATGATCATCAAGTGGCATCAGGCCGGTTAATTCCTGAGCATTCAAGCTCAGGACTTCATTGAGGACTGACGCCCAAGCTACTCGCGCGCTGTTCGCCCAGTAATTCCTGAGCATTCAAGCTCAGGACTTCATTGAGGAATCCAGTAAAAGGAAGGAAACATCATCATGTCCGATGATTCCTGAGCATTCAAGCTCAGGACTTCATTGAGGATGGTACAAACACGCGAACCTCAGCCGCCCACTGACCATTCCTGAGCATTCAAGCTCAGGACTTCATTGAGGATGGCGGATCGTGTAGGCCATGCGTGGTCTCCTTTGCATTCCTGAGCATTCAAGCTCAGGACTTCATTGAGGAGCAGGTACCGCACGCCGGCCGACGCGGCAAGCTCAATTCCTGAGCATTCAAGCTCAGGACTTCATTGAGGAACGACCCGTTCGTTCTTCTCTGATGGACAGACTTCCATATTCCTGAGCATTCAAGCTCAGGACTTCATTGAGGATCGTGTCCGTCAGCTCGCGCATCGTCATGTGCGCAATTCCTGAGCATTCAAGCTCAGGACTTCATTGAGGATTTCAACGACGATTCGTTCTATGACTGGTATGAGTTCGATTCCTGAGCATTCAAGCTCAGGACTTCATTGAGGATTGAAACGAGTTCGCTGTTCGCTTTCACCATTGTCATTCCTGAGCATTCAAGCTCAGGACTTCATTGAGGACGGCCAGACCGTCAGACCAAGACGCCCAACCACTAATTCCTGAGCATTCAAGCTCAGGACTTCATTGAGGACCGGCGATGTGCCGCTCTCCCCATGACGGGACGACGTATTCCTGAGCATTCAAGCTCAGGACTTCATTGAGGAAATTTGAGCATTGTCGAGGAGCAGCAGCTGCTCAATTCCTGAGCATTCAAGCTCAGGACTTCATTGAGGAACGACGCAGTCCACTTTCCTCTTGTCGGTCAGGGTATTCCTGAGCATTCAAGCTCAGGACTTCATTGAGGATCTCCGAACTTTTCGAGAATGAGTACTCCTATGACATTCCTGAGCATTCAAGCTCAGGACTTCATTGAGGAGCGGGTTAGCGACATGCAAGGCGTCACATAGGCGTATCGTATTCCTGAGCATTCAAGCTCAGGACTTCATTGAGGAGTTTCAATATGAGATGCCAGACAGTGGCGTATTATATTCCTGAGCATTCAAGCTCAGGACTTCATTGAGGAGTGCTGGTGGATGGCAGCAAGGTGCTGTCGTGGGGCGATTCCTGAGCATTCAAGCTCAGGACTTCATTGAGGACTGCCATCCTCAAGCAATTCCAGCGCATGCACCAATTCCTGAGCATTCAAGCTCAGGACTTCATTGAGGAATCGACCGCAGACGCGCCCGATTGGAACGCCGCCTGCATTCCTGAGCATTCAAGCTCAGGACTTCATTGAGGATGCAGGGAATATGCGGTGCGTGTCGTGATTGACTTCAATTCCTGAGCATTCAAGCTCAGGACTTCATTGAGGATGTGACTTTTGTGAAGCGTCGTGGCTTCAAGTGGGATTCCTGAGCATTCAAGCTCAGGACTTCATTGAGGACGTCGGAAAAAGAACAGGCCCGCACAGGACCGGAACAATTCCTGAGCATTCAAGCTCAGGACTTCATTGAGGAAAGCAGCTCGGGTACCCGTTGCAGTGGATCGCCGAGATTCCTGAGCATTCAAGCTCAGGACTTCATTGAGGACTGAGCCCCTTGTGCAGCTTCTCGGTGCGGCACCAGATTCCTGAGCATTCAAGCTCAGGACTTCATTGAGGAGCGGGCGAACGCGTATGCAGACGCGGCACCGCAGATTCCTGAGCATTCAAGCTCAGGACTTCATTGAGGACCCGGCGACATGCCAAGCGAAGTGCCGAACCAAAGATTCCTGAGTATTCAAACTCGGGATTTCATTGAGGAGCTGTGGGCGAAGAAGCGCAACCGTCTCCAGTTTTTTGGATTAAAGCCAATATTCAGAGGTCTATCCAAAATCGCTGGATGATACTGTCTTCGTTCCGTCCCGTACCGTTCACGATTTCATTCTCCATCTTTCCACCATTGCTGATAATCGTCCGTCTTGATGCTTCATTGCTCTTGTGACAGGTAAGTAGAACACGTTGCTCGCCCTGCTCTTTGCAGATGGGCAGGAGTAAGGCGAGCATCGCTTTGGCATACCCTTTTTGACGTTCCGATGGCAAAATGCTATACCCAATATTTCCTCCGTATTGCAGCAGAAAAGGGGATAGCGGACGTCTGAAATCAATGATGCCGACGAGCTTGTCATCCGCCTTCCGAATAGCTAAAAATACTTCCGACGGCACATAGCCTTCGCCGTATTTCTTTTTCAATCGATTATCGAAATCGATCCATTCATCAAAAGAATCCGTGTCTTCGAGACCGGCGCATCCATCGAGACTGTCGTTGTTTGCAAGCATCTCCTGCTTGTAATGCATCACTTGGCTCGCGTATTTTCGCGTTGGCTTGACCAGTGCTAAATCTCTTTGCATGATTATGTCCTCTGTTTATTGATGCGCAAGTGCCTGGCTCGTGCCGTTTAATGTCCAATTATACGGACGCGTTTGTAGTTATCGGCAAAACGAGATGCTGACAAAGCTCGCGTTCCAACTCAAATATTCGTTGTATCACACGCGCGTTAGCTATATTTATGTATTTAGTCAAGTCGGCGTTTTGTGATTGGTTACGAAACGCCGACTTGCCTAAATATAGGCAGGGGCAGCAGGGCCCCGCGGTCCTCTGTGTTTTGTCAAATTGAAGCAGTCCAACAAAACGGCGCCGCCCCCATCGGCCTAACTTCTATTGAACAGACGCAGCTGGCTTGCGAGATACCGATCATCCCACACATCCCATCGCAGGAGAGATTATTCTTGAGGGATATCTCCTGCGAGTCCGAGGTTGGGGGAGAAAAGCTGCACGCAGTATGCCTGCGTGGTCGGAGGGCATCATGGCACCCCGCCAGACAAAAGCAAAATTGATGAAGAGAAAAACAGGAAAACCAATGTTGGATTGGATTCTGAAGCATGGATAAGTGTTCAGGATAAGCTAATAGATTTTGTTGCAGATATGTCATGAAAACGCAGACGTTCGCGTGTTCCCCGCATATGCGGGGATGATCCCCAACGGTACGAAACGCATATCCGCGAGCTATGGGTGCTCGACATATCGGGACTGCATCAGATCCAACTGAAATAGAAAACCCGAAGATAACCCCCCGACTGATGTTCCAGTCTTGAAAGCTGGTCGCGTGGGATCTTCGAGCAATCCAATTCTACCACCACGACACCGTGTTCCCCGCACATGCGGAGATGATCCCCACGACATGCAGGACTACCAGCCACTCGGCAGGTGTCCCTCGCGCATGCGGGGATGATCCCGCGCTCGAAAACAAGCTGCGCCAGCGTTTCAAGTGTTCCCCGCACATGCGGGGATGATTGTATTTGCCAATCTATCAGTCGCATCGCATGTGCGTTAGCTACACTTATCCGCATAAGTGTAGCTAACGTTAAAATAAGCTACATTTATCTCGATAGGTGTTGCTTACGAGAGTTTTTGCGATGGATAATTATTCAGCCATTTCGACATACAATGAATCCGTAGGGGCCACAACGACTTGTGTTTCCGATTTACAAGCGTGGCTTTGCTTAAGAACGTGATTTTGTCCGGGGAACGATGCGCTTGACACATACTGGCACTACCAACGGAGGAGCACCATGAAATACGAGATTACGATTTGCAAAAGTATGAAACGTAAGAAAGGACGCAGTCGCGCTTCAATATGTTTTTGATTGCGTAACGGCGCGACGGCATCGCTTTTGCACATGTCGGGCGCTTCGTTGCCGCCACCGGCGTAAGATATCTGCGAATGTCAAACATAAGCGAGATATCTGAAGGAGAGAAGATGTCAACAAACGAAGCAGCATTGCCGCAGTCGACGGTCCGGGTTGCCCAGGCTGATCCGGATGGAATCCTTCTGGTGATCCACGCAGGCGCTGGCAATCGCGGCAAGAAGGACACGCCGGAACGTCGCGCCCAGGTGGAGCAGGATCTGAACAGGGCCCTTGAAGCCGGCTATGCGCTGCTGGAACAGGGCGCTCCGGCCGAAGATGCCGTCTGCGCGGCCATTCGTGTCATGGAGGATGCTCCCGAATTCAATGCTGGCCGTGGTGCCGCGTTGACGAGCGAAGGCATCGTGTCCATGGATTCCTGCCTGATGACCGGCGTTGACGGCGAAGTCGGCTCCGCATGCGGTCTGACCACGTCCAAGAACCCGATCAATGTGGCGCGCGCCATCAAGGAGAAGACCAAGCACGTCATGTTCGCCAAGCCGGGCGATAACCTGCTCAAGGAGTGGGGCATCGAACTGTGCGACAGCGAGTACTTCATCACCCCGGCCCGTCAGGAATCCCTGCGTGAGGCGCAGTCCAATGGCGACGAATGGGAGAAGCATGGCACCATCGGCGCCGTCGCACGTGACGCGTCCGGCAATATCGCAGCCGGCACCTCCACTGGCGGCATCACCAACCAGATGCCGGGCCGTGTTGGCGATTCGCCACTGCCGGGTTGCGGCACCTACGCCAACAACGATTCCGTTGCGATCTCCTGCACCGGCATCGGTGAGGCGTTCGTCAAGGAAGTCGCCGCACACCAGGTTTCCGACCGTGTGCTGTATGCCAAGGAAGATCCGGTCGAGGCTGCGAAGGCCGCGCTGGACGGTGTGGCCCGTCACCACGGCGACGGTGGCATGATCGTCGTCCCCGCCCATGGCGACGGTGCGATGGTGTTCAACAGCGAGATGATGAACTGCGGTTGGAAGTCCCCGAAGGGCAGCTACGTGCAGAGCTGACGCCATAGGTTTGACGCCGTAAGCAAATAAACGAAACGGCTGCAAAACGCCGAGTGGGGGTTCGAAT
>ENA-OUOW01000502-OUOW01000502.1-human-gut-metagenome-genome-assembly--contig:-NODE-502-length-35105-cov-11.361398_pt1 | contig 35105 bp, 25 predicted proteins | sample MGYA00237938_ERZ548769 | MGnify/ENA primary metagenome ERZ548769 (study PRJEB26490, sample SAMN05356870) | human gut metagenome | biome: terrestrial biome; feature: human-associated habitat; material... | reverse complement strand
AACACGAGCGCACGGTCGGCGTAAGACGCGGCGACCGCATCATGCGTGACCATGACGATGGTCTGTCCGAGTTCGTTGACCGAACGCTTCAGGAAGCCGAGCACTTCGGCGCTGGAGACGGAGTCGAGGTTGCCGGTCGGCTCGTCGGCGAACACCAGCTTCGGCTTGGTAATCAGCGCGCGGGCGATGGCCACGCGCTGCTGCTGGCCACCGGACAGTTCATTCGGTCGGTGGTTCAGGCGCTGCTTCAGTCCCAGGGTATCGACAAGCAGGTCGAACCAGGCGTGGTCGGGCTTGTCTCCGGCGAGAGTCAGTGGCATGAGGATGTTCTGTTCGGCGGTGAACATGGGCAACAGGTTGAAGCTTTGGAAGATGAAGCCGATCTTGTGGCGACGTAGCAAGGTGAGCTGCTTGTCGTCCATGCGGGTCAGGTCTGCCCCGCCGAAAAGAATATGCCCGGATGTGGCGGAGTCGAGGCCGGCGAGCGTGTGCATAAGCGTGGATTTGCCGGAGCCGGACGGGCCCATGATGGCGGTGAATTTGCCGCGTTCGAAACTCACGTTCACGCCGCGCAGGGCATGGACCATATTGCTGCCAGCGCCGTAGTTCTTGACCAAGTCGACGGCCTGAATAGCGATGCCGCGCGATGCGGCCGGGTTCTGCACGTTCATAATGTCTCTCCATATTTGGCCGGGCCTTATGCCCGGATGACGATTCCAACTTATGAAGAAATAACGGCGCGCCACATCGTGCGCCAGACTGAATTGGGCGGTCGGCCACGCGCCGGCCCTCATCCTTGAGGATTATGTCGTCTCAGGTCTCACACTATTCATGCCTCTGCGCAAACAGTGTGAGGCATACAGACGCAAGAAAGCCCGCACTGCATGACATCAGTGCGAGCTTTCTATTCCTTGGGTCAAGCGATCAGACGGAAGGCACCCCATGCGGCTCGATGATTCGCGATGCACCCCATTAGCATCGCGCCCCTTCTCATCGGGCCGTCACCTTCCTGCCGACCTCACTTGGCCAAGCCGGAAGTGCGAAGGGCTTCGAAGCCGCCCTTCAGGTCATCGAGGATGTCCTCGATGTTCTCGGTGCCGATGGACAGGCGGATGGTGCCCTGGTGAATGCCCTGATCCTCGAGCTCTTCCAGGGTCTCCTGGGAGTGCGTGGTGGAAGCCGGGTGGATGACGAGGGACTTTGCGTCGGCCACATTGGCAAGCAGAGAGAACAGGTGCAGATTGTCGATGAAGACGCGAGCCGCATCCTTTCCGCCCTTGATATCGAAGGTGAAGATGGAGCCTGCTCCGTTCGGGAAGTACTTCTCGTACAGGTCGTGATCCGGACGGCCCGGGATGGACGGGTGGGAAACGGACTCGACTTCCGGCACGGTCTGCAGGTACTCGACGACCTTCAGCGCGTTCTGGACGTGGCGCTCAACACGCAGGGACAGGGTTTCGGTGCCCTGCAGCAGCAAGAATGCGGCGAACGGGGACAGGGTGGCACCGGTATCGCGCAGCAGGATGGCGCGGATACGGGTCACGAAGGCGGTGCCGCCGAGAGCCTCGTAGAAGTTCAGGCCGTGGTAGGAGGGGTCCGGCTCGGTCAGGGTCGGGAACTTGCCCGGAACCGCATTCCAGTCGAAATTGCCGCCTTCAACAATCACACCACCCAAAGTGGTGCCGTGGCCGCCGATGAACTTGGTGGCGGATTCAACCACCACGTCGGCGCCGTGCTCCAGCGGGCGGAACAGGTACGGGGTGGCGAAGGTGTTGTCCACAATCACCGGCAGGTTGTGCTTGTGTGCGATTTCGGAGATTGCCTCGAAGTCCGGCAGATCAGCGTTCGGGTTGCCGAAGGTCTCGAAGTAGACGAGCTTGGTGTTCTCCTGAATGGCATCCTCGAACTCCTGCGGGTTCTCAGCGGAAACGAAGGTGGTGGTGATGCCGTCGCGCGGCAGAGTGTGGCGCAGCAGGTTGAAGGTGCCGCCGTAGATGTTCTTGGCGGCGACGATGTGGTCACCGGACTGGGTGATGTTGCGCACCGCGTATTCCACGGCGGCTGCACCGGAGGCGACGGCAAGGCCTGCGGTACCACCTTCAAGAGCGGCGATACGGTCTTCGAACACGCCCTGGGTAGAGTTGGTCAGACGGCCGTAGATGTTGCCCGGGTCGGCAAGGCCGAATCGGGCCTCAGCGTGATCGAAGTTGTGGAAGACGTAGGAGGTGGTCTGGTAGATCGGCACGGCGCGGGAATCGGTGGCCGGGTCGGCCTGCTCCTGGCCCACATGCAGCTGCAGGGTTTCAAAACGGTACTTCTTGTTGTTCTCGGCCATGGTATTCTCCTTGGTTGTGCTAGGTCGCGAGGATTTTTCCTTGCCACCCGCCTGCCGTGTTCGGGCGGTTGGCGAGGTGTTGGTTATGAAGTTACGACGCTTGGGCCGCGCGACGCAAGCTGAACGTTATCGGACTTGCCTATAAGGGCTTATAAAGCCTTGGAATCATTGACGTGAGCGACTGTCAGAAGTCACGAAAAAGTCGTTGAAATTATCGCGACACGCCGGGCCGCACGCATGCGCTTTCAAGGTCGACGCGGTCACGGTGATATCGCTACCATGCCTTTCGCGCATGGCTCAAGCGTCCGTGATGATTGCTTGTTCCACCCGTCACCAAGACGGTTTGCCCGCTCGGTGATGACGTCTGTTTCATTTTTCTGCCGCCCGGTTACATGGTTTACATGACGAACGACTACAGTCAAACATCGCCAATGAATTATTCCGCCAACATGGTGAAGGGATTCGAACAGACATGACCGATGTAACACTGTATGACCGTGATCCGAACTATATTCCGCGCGTGGCCGCCGTGCACGACATGTGCGGCTACGGCAAGTGCTCGCTGACCGCCGCGATTCCGATTCTCTCGGCCGCCGGCTGCGATGTGTGCCCGGTGCCGACCGCCCTGTTCTCGGCGCACACGCGCTATGCAGTGTTCACGTTCCATGACACCACGGATATTCTCTCCGGTTACTTGGATGCCTGGCAGAAGGAAGACGTGGAGCTGGATGGCGTGTATTCAGGCTTCCTCGGCTCCCCCGATCAGGTGGCAATCATTCAGCGTCTCTACCGCGAATATCCGAACGCGCTGCGTCTGGTTGACCCGGTGATGGGAGACGCCGGCGAAATGTACCCCACGTACACACCGGAGCTGTGCGAGGCAATGGGCGCGCTGGCCGATGGTGCCGACGTGTTGATGCCGAACCTCACCGAAGCGAGCATTCTCACCAAGCGTGACTATCCTGGCCAGGATATTGATGAGGCCACGGTTAACGAGCTGCTTGGTGCTCTGCTGGAGTTGGGTGCCAAGAACGTGGTGCTGAAGGGCATCGACCATGGCGATGGCAAAATCGTCAACTATGTGGCCAGCGCTTCCACTGGTGTTGCCGGCAAGATCGAGCTGGCTCATGAGAAGTTGCCATACATGATTCATGGCACGGGTGACGCCTTCGCCTCTGCCCTGTGCGGCGCGGTGATGGCCGGCCGCGGCTTGGCCGAGTCGGCCGAAATCGCCGGTGAGTTCGTGCGCCACGCCATGGTCAGCACCCGTAACCAGCCGCATTTCGAGGATCGTGGCGTCAGCTTCGAACTGAACCTTGGCGAACTCACCGATTTGGTGAAGTGACCGCACCTTGGCTCCCCTCTCCGCTCACTGGGTCTGACGTATTCAACGAACAATCCGATGGGTTGTTTGTCGTCACAGGGAAGTCGACTGGCGAGCCTTGGTAAACCTTCTGAACTAATGGTGGATAACCGGGTTTTCATCCACACGTTATCCACAACACGCCAAACCGCGTCATAGTATCCACATTTGCCGGTTGCGCTTGTGCTCTTACATAAGTAACCCGCACAGTGGAATCATGAACGCTTTACCACCTACCCAGTCGACGACGAAGTCCGGCATCGACGCCGGTCTTGCCTTTCACCAGCCCATGCTGGCTTCACCTGATCCGCAGGCAATGCTGCCTTCGGAACGGATTGCGGCCACGATGGGCGACCGCAATCTGACGCCCAAACAGTTCGGCGCGCTCGGCGAGCAGTATGCCGCCGCGTGGCTGGAGGAACACGGTTGGACGACCTTGAGCCGCAATTGGCATACCCGTTACGGCGAATTGGACATCGTGATGCTCAATCCCGAGTACACGGTGGTGTTCGTCGAAGTGAAATCACGCCGGTCCATGCATTACGGATATCCGCAAGAGGCCATTACGCCGGCGAAACAGCACAATCTCAGGAAAGCCGCCTGCGATTGGCTGCTTGACCGGCGTAATCGGGTGCCGCATTCGGCGGTCCGTTTCGATGTCGTCACCATCGTGCTTCGGGTGGGCAGGCCGCTCGTGCATCACATTGAAAATGCCTTCTGAAGCCCCCCCCCCAAAAAAAACAGCCACGTTGCGAAACACATTGCGAAAGGAGTAGACATGGCTATCGGCAGCACCCTCTCAGTCGGACTGATCGGCCTTAAGGCCTTCATCGTCCAAGTGCAGGCTTTCATCAGCCCTGGCTTGCCATACTTCAGCATCATCGGATTGCCGGATGCATCGTTGTCCGAAGCCCGCGAGCGCGTGAAATCAGCGTGTCAAGCCACTGGATTCGGTTGGCCGCAAACCCGTGTGACCGTGAACATGAGCCCTGCGGCCATGCCCAAACGCGGTTCGTCGCATGATCTGGCCATCGCGGCCAGCGTCCTATGTGCGGCGGGTGCCATAGGGCATGATTGCCTAGAAGATACCATTGTGCTCGGCGAAGTGAATCTTGACGGCTCGGTGCTGCCGATTCATGGGCTGCTCCCGATCATGCTGCATGCCGAGGAACGTGGCGTGCGCAAAATGATTGTTCCCCATCGCAATCTTGACGAGGCTTCGATGGTGGATGGACTGGATGTAGTGGGCGTGAGGCATGTGGGTGAGCTCATCGAACTGATGGGCGGCGATGCCACCTATACGATTCCCGATACACCGGTTACCGACGAGACCACCACGGATCAATCGCCCACAAGTCATCCCAACGATTGTGGCGATATGAACGAGGTTCTGGGTCAGGAGCATGCCAAATGGGCGCTGCAAGTGGCGGCGGCAGGCGGGCATAATCTCATCATGACCGGCCCGCCAGGCAGCGGCAAAACCATGCTGGCCTCACGTATGCCCGGCATCATGTGTCCGTTGAACGAGGCGGAACAACTGGAAGTGGCATCGATTCGATCGCTGTGCGGCATACTGCCTCAGTACGGCATCACCGACATGCCGCCGTTCGAGGCACCGCACCACACCGCCAGCACGGCGGCCTTGGTGGGTGGTGGCAGCGGCATCGCCGTTCCCGGCGCAATCACGCGCGCGCATCGAGGCATTCTGTTTCTGGACGAGGCACCGGAATTCAGCGCACGCGCCCTGCAGACGCTGCGCGAACCATTGGAATCCGGGTATGTGGCGCTTTCCCGTTCAAAAGGCAGCACCTATTACCCGGCCTCATTCCAACTCATCATGGCGGCCAACCCCTGTCCGTGCGGATACTATTACGGCACCGGCGAACGTTGCGCTTGCCGGGAAAAAGACCGTATACGTTATTTCTCGCGATTGTCCGGACCGATATTGGATCGTGTGGATATTCAGATGGCGGTGCCACCAGTCTCGCGCATTGCCGTGCAAAGCGAGCCAATCGGCGAGTCCAGTGCCGGGATACAAGCTCGTGTGATTCGTGCCCGTCAAGTGGCCAAAGATCGGTTCAGACAGTATGGATGGGTGTGCAACGCGCAAGCTTCGGGCAAATGGCTGCACGCCAATACATCGCTGAAAGCGATGGAATTGGTCAATCGGGCCCTGTCCAATCATCAACTCACATTGCGCGGGGCTGATCGCGCCATGCGTCTGTCTTGGACGCTCGCCGATCTGGCCGGCCGCGTATCCCCCACTGAACAGGACGTCCATCAGGGCATCGAAATGAGAACGAGGATGACATGAGTAACGCTACTGATATCCGGCAATCTGGCGGCACCGCAAAAAGTGTGGATCACACCGATACGGGTCTCGCTGTTTCGCGCACCATTCCCGTACCTCCTACGGATACGTTGTATCGTGCCGCGCTCACGTTCTGTCTTGATGGCGCGGATGTGATGATGTACGCCGCGCTCAAAGGCGCGGAAAACGCCGAATCCCTCTGGCATGCGTTGGCGCAATCCCACCCAAGCCAGCCATCTGAAATCTGTGGCCCGGCGCTGTCACGTATTGACCGCATGTTCGTGGACGGCCTCACTCGATGGGGCCGCAAGGCGTCGGCGAACGCGATGCGCTCCTTCCGCAATGCACTGGCCGGCTGGCATAACCGCATGATGGACCTGCCCTCGCAAGACATCATCCAACTGGCCGACTGGTTCACTATGGATGGCACGCAATGGATTATCGGCCCTGGCCATCCATGTTGGCCCTCGCAGTTGGCCGACCTGTCCATTCGCTCCGATTGGGCGCCACCGCTGTGTTTGTGGATCAAAGGCGATCCACGCGCATTGACCAGTTGCGCCAAACCGGTCGGCATCGTCGGTTCACGGGACGTGACCGAATATGGCCGGTATGTGGCACACACCGTAGCCGAACAGGCAGCCGTTGCCGGGCATCTGGTCGTGTCCGGAGGCGCGATGGGCACGGATGCGGCGGCACATTGGGGAGCGTTGAATGCGCTGCACGGCAGAATGCCCGCCAATGTGGGCAAAACCGTTGCCGTATTCGCCGGCGGGCTCAACCATATCGGACCGATGCGTAACCGCACGCTGTTCGAACGCATCGAGGCGCAGGGTGGTGCACTGATCAGTGAACTGTGCCCCGGGACGATTCCCGAAGCCCGTCGTTTTCTGCTTCGCAACCGCATTATCGCGGCCATGTCTTCCACATTGATTGTGACGCAAGCCCGGTTGCGTTCCGGAGCGCTCAACACCGCGGGATGGGCATGCGAATTGCTGCGCGAAGTGTATGCGGTTCCCGGTGACATCAATCAGCCTTGCAACGCCGGGTGCAATAAGATGATCGGCGACCACCGAGCGATGATTCTGTGTGCCGCCACATCCACCGAGGATATATGCCATGAACGGCATAAGCCCGTTATGGCAGCATGCCCAGGCATATCGAAATCCACAGGTCAGGACTCGTCCGAAAACGAGGAGGCCATGGAAGTGCCGGCAACGACTCCGTTATCGCCAGCATCCTCGGAATCATCGGCGTCACAGGAGTCGTCACAAGATTCAGGTCATTCGAAACGTTCGAAGACCAAGCATACTCAGCCTACGCGCACTCAATCCAAGGATGGGCCGGCGAGCGCAACTGCCGATTCCGGTAACGACAAAAGCAAGGGTGAAGAGCTTCCCTCGTCGCATCAGATGCCGGATCTTCGTGTCAAGCCGAAGCCCGATCCCGAGAAGGAAGCCCAACAACGTATCATTATCGCCAAGCTGCCGGAAATGGAACGCACATTAGTGGCATTGATTCGTGAATGCCGTAAACGACATCTCATCGTCACCCCGGACGCACTATTGCGTGTGGCGCGAGAGACGGTACCCGACGAGATTCCCAATATCGGCACCATACTTGAGCTACTCGGCGCATTGGAGCTGAAGGGAGTGATCGAGCGGGATGCCGGCATACTCAAGCTGAGCAGCCGTGTCGGCTAATCGGCTTCCATGACACGGCTCGAAGGCTGTTCGGCGGGTGTGCGAGAATCGAACCCATGAGTCCGAAACGTTTGGAAGATATGTATGATGCGGTGATCGTCGGCGCCGGAGCGGCCGGCCTGTCGGCGGCGTTGGGACTGCTGCGCTCCCCCGAGATCACCGAGCTCAAGGAACAAGGCGTGGACCCGAAGATCCTCGTGGTCTCCAAACTGCAGCCGCTGCGTTCGCACACCGGTTCGGCCGAGGGCGGCATCGCCGCGAGCCTGGGCAATGTGGAGTCCGATGACTGGCACTGGCATTACTACGACACCATCAAGGGCGGCGACTGGCTGGTGGACCAGGATGCGGCCAAACTGCTCGCCGAATACGCGCCGCAGACCGTGATCAACCTGGAGCGTCAGGGCGTGGCCTTCTCCCGTACCGAGGACGGGCATATCGCCCAGCGCCGGTTCGGCGGCCACACGCGCGAGTTCGGCGGCGCCCCGGTCAAGCGCGCCGCCTATGCGGCCGACCGCATCGGCCACCAGATTCTGCACGCCTTGTGGCAGCAGTGCGTGGCCGCCGGCGTCGAGTTCGCCGAGGAATGGTATGTGACCGACCTGGTGCTCGCCGACGACGGCAAGCAGGCGGCCGGCATCGTGGCCTTTGACACGCATTCGGGCAAGATTCAGGCCATCCACGCGCGCAACGTGCTGCTTGCCACCGGTGGCGCGGGCCGACTGTTCCACACCACGTCAAATTCCTGGGATCTGACCGGCGACGGCATGGCCTTGACCTTGGCCGCCGGTCTGCAGCTGGAGGACATCGAATTTGTGCAGTTCCACCCCACCGGGCTCGCGCACACCGGCATCCTGCTGTCCGAGGCGGCCCGCGCCGAGGGCGGCATTCTGAGGAACGCCGACGGTGAGCCGTTTATGGAACGCTACGCTCCGGAGCATAAGGATCTGGCCGCACGAGACGTGGTCTCCCGCTCCATCATGGCGGAGATCGACGCCGGTCGCGGCGTCGCCGACCCGAAGGACCCGGATGGTCCGAAGGACTGCGTCTGGCTGGATATGACCGGCATCGACCCCGAACGTATGAAGGAAGTGCTGCCGCAGGTGGTCGAAACCATCGAGCAGTACGCGAACCTCGATCCGGCCAAGGACCTAGTACCCATCAAGCCCACTGCACACTACACGATGGGCGGCATCCCCATCACCACCGACGGCGAGGTGTACCGTTGGGCCGACGGTGCCGTGCAGGTAGTCGATGGACTGTTCGCCGCTGGCGAATGCTCTTGTGTCTCCGTACATGGTGCGAATCGTCTGGGCGGCAATTCTCTGCTCGACGCCTGCCTGTTCGGCACACGCGCTGGTCAGACGATGGCCGCACGCATCGCCGAGAACCCGGTTGACTCCCCCATGGCCGATGATTCGGCCGATGACATGCTGACCGATGCCGCCGATCAGGCTGCCGATTCTCGCAAAGCGGAGCTTGACGAACTGCTCGCCGGGCCAATAGATGATTCAGACGATGGAGTGCCCACCGCCAATCCTTATCAGCTCATGGCCCAACTCGGATCAGTGATGGAGCAGGCTCTGGCCGTACGTTGCACCGCTCAGACCATCGATACGGCGTTGACCCAGATCAACGGTGACATCACACCGGTTGCCGATACCTTGCGGGCCCATGACAAGACCGCCGCTTTCAATCAGGAGGTCACCGCCATCTGGGAAGTCCGTCATCTGATCGAACTGGCCGAGGCCATGCTGCACGCTTCCGAATCCCGTCAGGAATCTCGCGGATCCATGCAACGCCTTGATTTCCCCGAACGCGACGATGAGCATTTCCTTGCTCACTCGATGGTCGCCGATGATGGTTCGGTAAGTTTCAAGCCGGTGCACATCACCGACTATCCGCCCAAGAAGCGCGAGTACTGATCCGCTGGTGGTAATACCCAAGCCGCCTAGGGCTTGTGGCACAATAGGTTGGCTAATATTGGACTTGACATCCCACTGTTTCATGGAGGCAGAACATGGCTGAGGCGAGCAACACGACGGTTACCCTGCAAGTGCATCGTTTCACGCCGCGACCCGAGCGTGCCGAACGTGCACGCGGTGGCAGCCCGTTTGCCAAGAAAAGCTCCCCGTTCGGCGGCGGCTCGGATTCGGCGGCGCGCCGTCGTCCGCGCGGCAAGCAGTGGGTGCAGGAGTACACGATTCCCGCACGCCCCTCGGACACCGTGCTCGACTGCCTGCTGACCATCAAACGCACCGTCGACCCGACGCTGGCCTTCCGTTATTCGTGCGGTCATGGCATGTGCGGTTCGGACGCCGTGGCCATCAACGGCACCCCCACCCTGCTGTGCACAGCCACCATCCGCGATTGGGCCAAGCAACCCGGCGCCATGCTCGAAGTCGATGACGAAGGGTTCCGACACACCGGCACCGAGACTGAGGAATCCGACGATTCCGCGGAAAACGTCGCAAACGCGGCGACCGGCCAGAACTCAACCGCAAACGGTTCGCTGGGAGTCATCGAACTGGCGTCCCTGCCCGGCTTCCCGCCGCAGCGCGACCTCATCGCCGACATCGACCCTATGCTCAACCAGATCAGGAAGCTCACCCCGTATCTTCAGGCGGACGGCGTGCTCGCCACCACCGCCGAAGGCAAGGTGGACGTGTTCGAATACCTGCAGAACCCCGAACAACTCGCCAAATACGAGCTGCTGAGCAACTGCATCGCCTGCGGCGTGTGCGAAGGCGCCTGCCCGGTGTACGCCGGCGGCGACGCCTTCATCGGCCCGGCCGCGCTGATTTGGGCCTCCCGTTTCGTCAACGATTCGCGCGACACCAAGGCCATGGAGCGTATGGATGCCATCGACACCGCCGACGGCGTGGCCGCCTGCCAGTCCGTGCGCGCCTGTTCCCGCCACTGCCCGCGCGGCATCGATGTGGGCGAGGAGATGTGGCAGATCGTGGCTAAGGTCCGCGAGCGTTAAGCCGCGCCGCGGCTGGCTGCGGCGATCGCCTAAGCACATGCGTCGATGCATCCGCCGGGTGCCCGCACGAGAGAAGACATGAAAGAACGAATTATGGACAGAACGCAGTACACCAACCTCGCCAAGGCATGGGAATTCACCGAGGAACACGCGCGCGAACGTGAATCCGATGCGTTGACCGACACCCGTACGGCCGCCGACGAGTCCGGCCAGTTGCAGGGTTCGGCGGCGCAGGCCCGTCTGCTGGGCATGCTGGTGCGCATCACCAGCGCCGCTTCGGTGATTGCCGTGGGCACCGGCTCGCTGGTGGAGACCTTGCAGCTCGCCCATGCGCTGGATAACAAGGGCCTGCTGACTGCGGTCGATTCCACCGCTCAGGGCATCGCGCTGATTCGCAAGGCGTTCGCCGAGCTGCAGGATGAGACCGACACCACGTTGCGTGCGGTGAACGCCCCGGCCAGCGTGTTTCTGCCGCGCCTCAACGCCAATGATTACGATCTGATCGTGGTGGCGGGCGACGCCGAGAACTATGCCGCCACGTTCGCCCAGGCCTCCCGTCTGCTGCGCACGCACGGCGTGATCGTGTTCACCGATGTGCTGGCGTTGGAGGACGGTCAGGGCGGCGTGATCAATCCGGCCGACCGCAGCGACAAGGCCATCGCCATGCGTGAGCTGCTCACCACCGTCGAAGATGACGAAGGTTTCGAGTCCACGCTCACCCCTGACGGCACCGGCCTGCTCATCGCCTACAAAAAGTAACTCTGTCCTTGGCTCCCCTCTCCGAGGGGAGCCACTCTATCTCGCTTACCTCACAATTGCGCTGACGGCCACGTCCACGGCTTCGTCGGCGTCATCGGTTACGGTGACCAGTTTCGGGTCGATCGTCGAGATCATGCCGTGCTCGGCCACCGGACCGTTGAGCCAGTCAAAGAGCCCCTGCCAGTATTCCTTGCCGTAGAGCACCACCGGAATATTCGCCACCTTGTGGGTCTGGACCAAGGTCAGCAGCTCGAACATCTCATCCAGTGTGCCGAAGCCGCCCGGGCATACGATCACGCCGGAGGAATACTTGATGAACATGGTTTTCCGCACAAAGAAGTACCGGAAGCTCATGCCGAGGTTCACCCACTGGTTCAACCCCTGCTCGTGCGGCAATTCGATGCCAAGTCCCACGGATTTGCCGCCGGCCAGTGCCGCTCCCCTATTCGCGGCTTCCATGATGCCGGGACCACCGCCGGTGATGACGGCGATGTTGCGCTTGGCTATCTGGCTACCCATGCGCCGTGCTGCCTTGTAGATCGATTCGGTGCGCTGGGTGCGTGCGGAGCCGAAAATAGAGACCGCAGGTCCGAGCTCGGCGAGCGCCCCGAAACCGTCCACGAATTCCGATTGGATGCGCAGCACACGCCATGGGTCCATGTGCAGCCAGTCGGTGTCCTGATCGGATTTCAGCAGGTTGGCGGTGGTGTTGTCCGAGGGAATCATCTGGCCGCGTAGAATCACCGGGCCGCGATGATAGGTGTCGCCCAGCGGCGAGGCGTCCTCCAGATCGACCGAGTTCACCGGTGTGGCCACAGCCTCAGTTGCCGTCTCAGCCTCCAACGCCGCCGCATCATTCGCGGCTGTGGCTTCCAATGGTTCCATATCGTCCACGACTGCGGACTTGGATGCGGCCTCGGCTAGATTCTTTGCTTCAGCGGCCTTTTTGCCGTCGTTCTTCTTGGATTTCTTCTGCTTCTTTGCCATCCAATGTCCTCCTGTACGGCGCTATCGACTCTTCGCATTCTAGCGCCTGAAGCTCTGCGTACGTTTTCCGCGAAATCATCCTTGACTTCGTGAAGAACGTACGGTGAGTGACACTGAGCGTACGTTTTCCGCGAAATAAGGCCTCATCTCGTGAAGAACGTACACTGAGCGCGTCTCAGCGTACGGTTTTCACGAAACAAGGCCAACAATGGAGTAGGGACCGTCTAAGCCATCAGTGGCGGAAGTCGATTTCCACACTGGCGGTGCCGTCGGCGAGGGTGCCGGGGTGTTCCGTGGGCGTGGTGGGCTCTGTGGTGTGGCTTGGCTGCCCGATGCCATCACCATCAATCGATTCGTCATCCTCCGCATCAGCCGCTGCTGCGGCTGCGGTCTTCTCGAATCGCTTGGACTGACGGCTCAGCAGCACACCGGAAATCGCGGCGGCGATCAGGGAGGCCACCAGCACGCCGAAGCGCGCCTCAGCGGAAAGTTCCGCGTTCTTGTACGCCAGCGAAGCGATGAGGAAGGACACAGTGAAGCCAATGCCGCAGGCGACGGCAGCGGGAATCATGTCGCGCACACGCAGCCCCTTGGCCATCTTGAGCCCGCCCACATGCGTGGACAGCCATGCGGTGGTGATGATACCCAGAGGTTTGCCGACCACCAAAGCCACAATCAGTGCGATGACCAGCGGCGAGGCCAACAATAGCGGGCTCATCGACTCGAAGTGCACGCCGGTGGCGAACAAGGCGAAGATGGGCAGGGCCAGCAGTGCGGAGAATGGCTGGAGCTTGTTGGCATAGCGTTCGGCACGCGGCGAGAGTTCGCCGTGCATTTCACGAGAGGGGGTCAGCAGGCCAACCAGCACGCCGGCCAGTGTGGGGTGCACGCCTGCCTCGAACATCATGATCCAAGCGAGGATACCGACGATGCCAACCGCGGTCCATGGCACTTTTTTCAGTCGCACGAGGTATGCCCAGATGGCGGCGCATACGGCGATGCCGATGAACCAATACCAGGCGTTAATCGAGGAGAAGAATACGGCGATCAGAATAATGGCCAGCAGGTCGTCGACGGTGGCAAGCGTCATCAGGAACGCGCGGATCGAACCGGGCAGGGCCTTGGCGAACAGGGCGAGCACGGCCAGCGAGAACGCGATATCCGTGGCGGTGGGCACTGCCCAGCCGTGCGACATCTCCGAGAACGGGATGCTGCTGCCGGTGGTGGTCAGAATCAGCGTGCCGGGTTCACCAGGCCCGATCTGAGAGAACAATGCCGTGACGGCCAGGAACAGGATGGGCGGGGCGATCATGCCGCCCACCGCGCACAGCATCGGCACGGCGGCCGCTTTCGGATTGGCAAGCGAGCCGGTGGTGAGTTCCTGCTTCAGTTCGAGGCCCACGGTCAGGAAGAAGATGGTAAGCAGACCATCCTGGGCCCAGTGGCCAATAGGCAGGTCGAGATTGGTGTAGGGGATGAACAGATGCGTTTCCGCTACGGTCTCGAACGCATGCGCGGTGGCGGGCAGATTCGCGAGCACCAGGCCGGTGAGCGCGAAGCCAAGCATGATGAGTCCGGAAATACGGTCTGAGGCGGCGATTCGCCTGATGGTGGACCAAAGTCCCTTCTTCGCGCCGGCGGTCGTGGCCATCGCGTCTCCTTGCTGCACTCTCTTGGATGAACCGTATGTAATAGTACGGAATATCTCAGGACGTTCCGCTCCGGGCTGAGTCGCGAAGGGCAACCTTAGCCCAACCCTGTGTGGCCGACTCAACCGACTCAAACGGACCAATACAATTGGAAAAGCCTCGGAAGCATTTCGCTTTCGAGGCTTACTGTGCGCCAGACAGGATTCGAACCTGCGACCTGCTGATCCGTAGTCAGCTGCTCTAATCCGCTGGGCTACTGGCGCATGTTGTCTTTCAGACAACTCGATATATAATACACGCCGTTCAGCTGAATGCAACTCGGCGTGTTGCGGCGAGTCGCACCATCCCGACCACTACCGCAACGGCGTATTTACTGGCCTCACGCCTCGTGTGTACGAACTCGGTCAAGCAAAACCGACTGCGCAACCTTGAGACGTCCCTGCGGCACATCCACGGCTTCGCGCAGGAGTTTGGGCGTGCTGGAACCCTCTACGGACGCCTTGTCCACAATCACCTGCCTCACATCATCCAAACTCGGCAACTGGAACATCGTGTCCTGCAACGTACGTTCGATAATCGAACGCAACCCGCGTGCGCCGGTCCCCTGCTTGATAGCGATATCAGCAATCGCCCGAATGGCCTGTTCTGTGAATTGCAGGTCGACGCCGTCGACGGCGAACAGTTTACGGTACTGCTTGATCAGCGCGTTGGCTGGCTGGGTGAGAATCGCCGTCAGATCGTCTACGGTAAGTTCCTTCAGCACACTGGTGACCGGCAAACGTCCGATAAACTCAGGCAACAGTCCGAACTCGGCCAGATCATCGGCATTGACCTGTTCGAGCAATTCCTCGTCTTTCATGTCGGCGTCATGCCAATTCGCGCCGAAGCCGGTCTCTCGACGGCCTAATCGCTTGCGAACAATGTCCGTCAGCCCCACGAACGCACCGCCGCAGATGAATAGGATGCCGCGTGTGTCCATCTGCGCAACGTCCTGCTCCTTATGCTTGCGCGTGCCCTCCAACGGCACGGAGGCGATGGTTCCTTCCAAGATCTTCAGCAACGCCTGCTGAACGCCCTCACCGGACACGTCACGGGTGATGGAGGTGTTCTCACCGGATTTGCGGGCGATCTTATCGATTTCGTCAATGTAGATGATGCCGTGCTGGGCTCGGCTTACGTCGCCATCCGCAGCTTGGAGAAGACGTTGGAGCACGGTTTCCACATCGTCGCCTACATAGCCGGCCTCGGTCAGGGTGGTGGCGTCGGTGATGACGAACGGCACGTTCATTACGCGGGCCAACGCCTGCGCAAGATAGGTTTTGCCCACGCCGGTGGGGCCGAGCAACAGAATGTTTGACTTGGCGACCTCGACGTCAGCCAAAGGGTCATTGCTGCGGCGGGCAGCACGCGTCTGGGTGGGAGCGGATTGCTTGGCTTGTTTGCCGGTCTGGCCACTGTGCCCGTTATTCCCGTCAAGCTGCTCAGCGGACTCCTGAAGCTCCATGTTGACGCGCTTGTAATGGTTGTATACGGCTACGGACAATGCGCGCTTGGCGTTCTCCTGACCGATGACGTAGCGGTTGAGATAATCGAAAATCTGAGCGGGCTTGGGCAGGCTCAGCGAATTGACCTCGGCATCTTTGACACGCTCCTCGGAGATGATGTCCACGCACAGGGCGATGCATTCATCGCAGATGGAGGCATTGGGACCGGCCACCAGTTTTCGTACCTGATGTTCGGTTTTGCCGCAGAACGTGCAACGGGGTACGTCCTCGTTGTAGCTCACCACACGTCCCATGATTCTCCTTTGCCGACTGCGCCGCACCGTCGAACCGCCACGCTGCGCATTATCATTGTCATCCTTGAAATACAATACCCCCGGTCGTTGCCGACCGAGGGTATTGCAATGTCCGGAAGTTTTACTGGCGGTGTTCCAACACCTCGTCCACGATGCCGTATTCCTTGGCTTCAGGAGCGGTCAGGAAAGTGTCCACTTCGATGTCGCGGCGAATCTTCTCGACGTCCTGGCCGGTGTGCTTGGCGAGGGTCTCCTCCAGCCATTCGCGCATACGCAGCATTTCCTTGGCCTGAATCTCGATCTCCGTGGCCTTGCCGAAGCCTTGGTCGATGGCCGGCTGGTGGATGAGCACACGGGCGTTCGGCAGCATCAGGCGCTTGCCCTTGGTGCCGGAGGCCAGCAGAATGGCGGCGGCGGAGGCGGCCTGGCCGAGGCACACGGTCTGCACGTCGGGCTTGATGTACTGCATGGTGTCGTAGATGGCGGTCATGGCCGTCATCGAACCGCCGGGTGAGTTGATGTACATCATCACGTCACGGTTCGGATCTTGGGATTCGAGGACCAGCAGCTGGGCCATCACGTCGTCGGCGGAGGCGTCGTCCACCTGCACGCCGAGGAAGATGATGCGATCCTCGAACAGGCGGGAGTAGGCGTCCTGGGTCTTCATGCCATACGGGGTCTTCTCCACGAACTGCGGCATGATGTAACGGTTGGTCGGCGCGGGCTGGACTGCGCGGGCGGAGGCCGGCATGAAACCGGCTACGCCCTGACGGCCGGCCAAGCGGTCGGCACGGGCGGCGAACTTTGCTTCTTCACTTGCCATGAGTCTCACTCCCCCTGCTGGTTGTTGCCGATGGTGTCCGGCGTGGTCACGAGCTTGTCCACGAAGCCATAGTCGAGGGCTTCCTGGGCGGTGAACCAGTGGTCGTATTCGTTGTCGCGGTAGATTTCCTCGAGGGTGTGGCCGGTCTGCTCAGCGGTCAGCTCGCTCATGGTCTTCTTCATGTCCATGATGAGCTCGGCGTTGATGCGCACGTCAGTGGCAGTGCCGCCGATGCCGCCGGAAGGCTGGTGCATGAGCACACGGGCGTGCGAGGTCAGGTAACGCTTGCCCTTGGTACCGGAGCTCAGCAGGAACTGGCCCATGGAAGCACACATGCCCAGGCCCACGGTCGCCACGTCAGGCTCGATGAGCTGCATGGTGTCGTAGATGGCCATGCCGGCGGTGATGGAGCCGCCCGGCGAGTTGATGTACAGCCAGATGTCCTTCTTCGGGTCTTCGGCGGCCAGCATCAGCAGCTGAGCGCAGATGCGGTTGGCCATATCGTCCTTGACCTCTTCACCCATCCAGATGATGCGGTCTTTGAGCAGACGGTTGAAAATCGGGTCGACGGGGCCGGCCGGGACGTCATCGCCCGCCATGACCGGCAAGGTCGCAAAGGTATTGCTCACCTTGATTCTCCTTCTAATTACTCGAACATTGTTCAGACTACCGCCTTGAAGCGACTGAAGGCGGCTTTTCGCGTGCTTTTTGGCGGGCAGCGTAGGGATTTCGGTTTATTCGAGGGTGTCGAGGACGTCGTCAATGAGGAGGCGGGTCTGGGAGGCGGCATCGTCGCCCAGACGCGGGAAGCGACGGGCGGCATTGGCGGGGCTGGCACCGGCGGCTCGCGCTACGTTGGACTTGCTGGCACCATGGGCCACGGCTTTTTCCGCGAGCCGATCGACCAGTGAATCGGCGACTTGGCGCATCTGTTCGGCCACCCATAATTGGGCCATATCCGCAGGTAAGTCGTAGTCTTCGGCCACATCGCTGGCTGCCTCCTGAATGGCGGCCCATAACACCATGAATGGCTTTCGATAGTAGTCAATCTGCTCAGTGAGCGGCTCAGCGGCAAGCAATTCAAGTGCCGAGCGAATTTCTGTATTTTCTGACATAGCTTTCTTTACCTCGGCTCCCCTCTCTGAGGGGAGCTGTCGCCATAGGCGGCTGAGGGGAGTTTCGACCGGGGCAGCTCCCCTCAGAGAGGGGAGCCAGAATATATGTATTTACTTACGACTCAGCAACCACTTTGATATCAACGACGACGTGGCCACGGCCATGCCGACCGGCACAAAGAAGGTAATCGGCGCTTCAGAGAGCTCCATCACCAAGCACATGGCCATAAGCGGTGCCTGTTGTGAGGCCGAAAGCAACGAAGCCGCACCGATCAAGGCACACGCGGTTACCGAATCGGTCGGAAACATCAGTATCCATACGAGACCGAGCATCGCACCCAGCGTGGAACCTAATGCGATGCCGGGCTGCAGCACACCGCCCGACGCACCGGAGCGAATGGTCATCAGCGTCACCAGCGCTTTGGCAACAAAGGTGAGTGCCAACACACCCAGCAACATCCAGATATTGGACTGGGACAGCGGGAAACCGGCGTTCATCACGGATCCAGAAGGGCCGCTCCCACCCTGAAGCATGGCCCAGAACGATGCCATTCCAGAGCCCGCTCCCCCGCCAGAGGCCGAATCGGATACATTACCGCCGCCCGTCAGCAAGTTCCATGGAGAGGCGGCCGCTGAAGATGCCGACTGCATGGCACCAGCAGTGCCGGCGGTTTCAGGAATGAATGTGCTGAATCCAAGTTGCGCTGCGGCACGGCCGTTGCCCATCACCTGCGGCACAACAATCGCCACCAAACCGGTGATGAGACCAGCCAGCGGCATCTGCCGCAGAATAGCCTTACCGGTTGGCTTGTGCGCTTCCGCCCATTGCGAACCTTTTCGGAACAATGCGCCGCCCACTCCACATGCCGCACCGCAGATCAGAGCGAACACCATTAACGTTGGCGTGGATTCCGGTTGCATGGCGGTAATGTCGTAGAACAGGTGATGCCCTTTGATCGCAACCGCCACGAATGCGGCAATGGCAGACATGCCCAGTCCAAACGCAACTTTTTCGATTGTCACATCTACCAACAGGATTTCGACGGCGAAGAACATGCCGGCCAGTGGCGCGTCATAGACGCCTCCTAGACCGGCACCGGCAGCCACTGCCACCACCATGCGCCGGTCGATGCTGTCAACGCCCTCGATATGGAACAGGTCGCAGAAACGTTGCGCGAGCATGGCGCCGAGTTCGCGTGGGGCGACTTCTCGGCCGATCGAGGCACCGGAGCCGACGATGAAAATCTGCAATACCACATGCGCAATGGTTTGCCAGAAAGGCATTCGCTTTCCCGCCACGGCCTTCTTGACTGAGGGCACCGCAGTCGTTTTGTGTCGCAGCAGATACCAGATAATGCCTGCGATGCTGAGTCCCACGGTCACCGATATCGCACGGCGTGCAGCGGGCACGCCGAATGGACCAGACAATTCTGGGCCTTCGATGTAGCCGAGCAGCACATGTTCAACGCCGTAGAGCAACAGGGTCAGCAGACCTGCTCCCACACCGATGAGCACGCCGAGCACAATGGTCGCCGCAGCGAGCCAACCAAGGCGTTTGATAGTAACCGTTGGCTGCATGTCAACCTCCGCACCCTATGCAACGAGTATGCCTTGGGAACTCCCCTCAGTCTCGCCACGCTCGACAGCTCCCCTCAAAGAGGGGAGCCAAAGAAATAGTCCTTTTGCCAGAATAGGAAGAGCCCGGAACCGTGAAACACGATTCCGGGCTCAAACAATCACGCTAACGCGATGAGGCTATGCTCACTCAGCATCCTTGGCGTCATCCTTGGCGGACAGTTCGTCGGCCACGGCGGCAGCAGCGGAAGCGGCCTCGACGGACTCGGACTCTTCGTCCTCAGCGGCCTCGCCCAGGAAGGCGGAGAGGTCCACAACCTCGCCATCAGCGGTGAACTTGACGGCGCGCATGCCGGCGAGCAGGCCCTTGGAACGGCCGACTTCCTGCACAGCGGAGCCAAGCTGGCCATTCTTGATGATGGCCTGGATGAAGTTGTTCGGATCCATGCCGTACTGCTGGGCGATGGAAGCGAGGAAGTTGAACACGTCGGACTGGGACACCTGAACGTCCAGCTTCTCGGCCAGAGCGTCGAGCACCATCTGATCGCGCAGATCCTTCTCCACGGTCTCCTCGGCCTGAGCCTTCTGCTCCTTGGTGGCCTTCTCCGGGTCCGGGGTCATGCCCTTGAGCTGCTCTTCGACCATGTTGGCCTTGACGCCCTTCGGCACCGGGATCTCGAGGCCTTCCTGCAGCTTGGCGATGAAGGCATCGCGAGCCTCGGTGGCCTGACGACCTTCGGCGTCCTGAGCGGCAGCCTTGCGGATGTCAGCCTTGAGCTCGTCCAGAGTGTCGAACTCGGAAGCTTCGGAAGCGAACTCATCGTTCAGCTCCGGCAGTTCCTCAGCCTTGACGGAGTTGACCTTGACCTTCACGGTGGCCTTCTGGCCCTCGTGCTCGCCGGCTTCCAGCGTGCCTTCGAAGGTGGTCTCCTCGCCGGCGGACAGGCCGTCAAGGGCCTCGTCCAGACCGTCGAGCATGGTGTTGGAGCCGAGCTCGTAGCTCACGCCTTCCTGGGAGTCGACGGTCTCGCCGTCAATCTCAGCAGTCAGGTCGATGTTGGCGAAGTCGCCCTTGGCGGCCGGGCGGTCCACGCCGACCAAGGTGCCGAAGCGCTGACGCAGGGCCTCGAGGCGCTTGTCGACGTCCTCATCCTTGACTTCCGGCTTGGAGATGGCGATCTCAAGACCGTCGATTTCCGGCAGTTCGATGTCAGGACGACGCTCGACGGTGGCGGTGAACTTCAGCTTGGTCTCGTCGTTGGCGGACTGCGGAACATCCTGCACGTCGAACTCCGGCTGAGCCATCGGACGAATCTTCTTCTCTTCCAGGGCCTTGGAGTACAGCTCCGGGACCGCGTCGTTCACGGCCTCACCGGCGACGGCGGCGAAACCGATGCGCTGGTCGATGATCTTGCCGGGAACGTGGCCCTTACGGAAGCCGGGAACGTTCACCTGCTTGGCGATTTCCTTACGGGCCGCATCCAGATACGGGTTGAGCTCTTCCGGTTCAACAGTGACGGTGAGCTTCACCTTGGTGGGCTCGAGGTTACGAACGCTGATCTTCACGCTAATGACTCCTCAAAAGTCGTTATTTCTTACAGTTCTGCCGTAAGGCAACCTCTACATGATAACGCCACTTACGGACGGTGCAATGAGTTTCACTTGCCAGTTCCTTGCGCCCTGCTCGATCAGGAACGTCTCGACGTCCACTTCCACCGGGTCTCCCACCCAGCACAGGTTGCGTAGGATCTGTGGCTTGATGATCATCTCGGCCGGCGTGCGGGTGTCTTCGGCGATGCGGTTGATCACACGCCGCACCCGTTGCAGACGGTCATAACGCTCCGGATGGCGCTGTTGCCACAGCCGCATGGATCGGGGCGCGTTCACCACACCGTTTTCGTCCTGTTCGGGGGCGGGCATGGTAGGCCATTGGGTGGGCTTCAGGGCCATGGCTCGATCGATGGCCTGCTTCCAGACCTTCGGTTTGACCGCACGCTGAATCGGCGCGTACCGCTCGAACATTTTGTCCTGCTCGGTGCCGGTATGGATGCGCACACGCTCGTTCAGGGATCGGAGCGCGCGGAATTGGGCAGCATTGTGCGGCTTGTTGGTCGCCGCCTCGATGATTGATGAATCGGCCAATAACAGGCTGGGCGCAATATCGTATTGCCGGGCGAGTCGGTCGCGCTCCTCCCATAGGGATTTGGCGATGGCCAAGCCCCTTGGATCACGACTCAGCTGGGTGATGCGCGAGATACGCAGCCAAGGAATCGGATGCGGTTTGCGCGGGGCAAGGCCCGCAACCAAAGCGTGAGAAAACTCTTCAGCGGCCCACTCGTCCTTGCCTGCGGCTTTCAGGTCACGACGCATCATGGTTTCAAGTTCGATAAGCACCTCCACGTCGAGCGCCGCATAGTTGCGCCAGTCGCGCGGCAGCGGACGGTAGGACCAATCGGCGGCGGAATGCTCTTTGGCTAGCGTGATGCCGAGGTAGTGTTCGGTGACGGCGGCCAGACCAAAGCGGTGCAGGCCGAGCAATCGCGCCGCTATTTCCGTGTCGAACAGGGCTTTGGGTTTGAGCCCGATTTCGGCGAATCCGGGCAAGTCCATCAGAGAATCATGCAGAATCCACGTGGCGTCGCCCACGGCGTCATTGAATTCATTCCAATCAGCTCCGGCCCGGGTCAGGGCGACGGGATCAAGCAAGGCGATGCCTGCACCCTCACGTTTGAACTGAATCAGCCAATCCTCGTGTCCATAGCGGAAGCCGGACGCCCGTTCGGCGTCGGCGGCCAGCGAGCCCGTCGCCTCGGCCAGCGCATCGCAGACACGATGATAGCCGTCCAGCGTCGAAGTGACATCGGGTACTCCCCCGCGAGGCTCTTTCAGCAGTCGGGGTTCGGTGTCACGGACGTCACTCAACTGGCGTCATCCTCCTCAAAACGGATGGTGGATCTGATGAATGCGGCCCACGAGCGGACTTGTGCGCCGGCGTCCATAGTACCGTCCGGCCCGGTCCCGTCAAGCGGGGTCCATGAGACGCGAATCTCACACCCGGCGCTGGTGGAGCCGGCCATCGAGCCAAAAGCCGTGTTCTGGGTCACGGTGACTGTGCCGGATACCGAATCCGGCTCGATGCCGTCGAAATAGTCGCACATGTCATCCCAGTACATGCCGGGGGTCAGAGAATCGTTTTCGGCGGTTTCCAGCGGCAGTCGCGCGAACGCCACGCAACGCCAGTTGGAATCCCAGTCAATGCGCAGCTCATGAGCATAAAGCATCATGATCCAGCCTGTGGCGATTCGTGGTTCGGCATCGCTGCCAAGACCGGCGGAAAAGGCATCGCCGAGGGCACGCTCTCCCGCTTCGAATTCCACGCCGATACCATAATCGGCCAAGGTGGAAGGCACGGGAATCTCCCGATAGCGCACGTCATGGATGCGCTTCATGGTGCTGACGGATTCGACGGCTGCCCATACTTCATCCGGCACACCCTGAGGGCGCACGGGGCGTCCGTCGTTGGACTCTCCCGTAGGAAATGCGTAGATGTCGGCCATATCTCTAGGGTATGGGCGAACGGGCCGAATCGTGGTATTTACGCGCGGTTCGGCCCTGCAATTTAATACACGGTGAAGCCGTGGTCCTTGAACTGGTTGGCCACCCGTTCGCGGGTGGCGGCGTTGGGTCCCTTCTGGTTCTCCAGCGGGTATGGGATGCGCAGTTCGTGCCACTTCGGGCGGCCAAGCTGGTGGAATCCCAGCACGTCGATGTGTTCGACGGCATCGCCGAAGGACTCGCAGATCTTCGCCACGTTTTCGACGTTCTCTTCGGAGTCGGTCAGGCCCGGCACGAGCACAAATCGCACCCAGATCTTCTTGCCGGCCTTGGCCAGTCGCTGGCCAAAATCGATGGTGGGCTGCAAGGTGCCGCCGGTGACCTTGTGATAGGTCTCCTCGTCGCCGGATTTGACGTCGAGCAGACACAGGTCGATGTCCTCGAGCATCTCGTCGGTGTAATTCGTGTTGAGGAAGCCGGACGTGTCGAGGCAGGTGTGCACGCCCATCTCCTTGGCGGCATGGAACACACGCGAGACGAAGGCGGGCTGCATCATGGATTCGCCGCCGGAGAAGGTGATACCGCCATGCGTGGCCTTGAACAGGTCCTTGTAACGATCGACCTTCTTGATCATGGCGTCAAGGTAGACGGGCTTGCCGTCGCGCATCTTCCAAGTGTCCGGGTTCTGGCAGTACTGGCAGCGCAGCGGGCAGCCGGACATGAACACGGTCATACGGGTGCCCGGTCCGTCCACGGAGGTGTTGATGTCCCAAGAGTGGACGAAGCCGATATCGCCGGATTTCAGGGCGGAAAGGCGGTCACGTCGGTCGAGTCCGATTGGGGATTCAAAGCCGGAAAGGCCGCCCATCAAAGTCTGCGAGGCATAGGTCTTCGATTCCTTGAGCATATGCCTGGTCGTGGTGCGGAACGTGGGTGTTGCGGGCATCGTTGTCCTCCTGTTCCAAATGATGCGAAAGTCTGTGGGAAATAAGGAAGGGGTGGAGCCGTGCCCCACCCCTTCAGTTAGTCATTGCCGCGGTTCGCGGGGTTGGTCATCAGTCGACGACGGCACCCTGGTGGAAGGTACGGGAGATGACGTCGAGCTGCTGCTCCTTGGTGAGCTTGACGAAGTTCACCGCGTAGCCGGAGACACGCACGGTCAGGTGCGGGTACTTTTCGGGGTGCTCCACGGCGTCCTCCATGGTCTCCTTGCGCAGAACGTTGATGTTCGCGTGGTAGAGGCCGTGGCCGTTGCCGGCGTCCAGGATGCCGACCAGGTTGCCGATGCGCTCGTCCTCGTCGCGGCCCAGGCCATCAGGGGTGATGGTGTTGGTCAGCGAGATGCCGTCAAGAGCGTCGTTGTAGTCGATCTTGCCGACGGAGAACATGGACGGCAGCATGCCGTGGGAGTCCATGCCGTTCTCCGGGTTGGCGCCCGGAGCGTACGGGGTGCCCTTGGCGTGGCCGGACGGGAAGGAACCGGTGTTCTTGCCGTACTCGACGTTGGAGGTGATCGTCAGGATGGACTGGGTCGGGACGGCGCCGCGGTAGACCGGGAGCCTCTTGACCTGGCCCATGACCGTGGAGACGACCCACTTGGCGATGTCGTCGGCGCGGTCGTCGTCGTTGCCGTAGACCGGGAACTCGCCCTCGGTGCGGTAGCCGACGATCAGGTCGTCGTCGGCGCCCTCAACGTACTCGTACTCGTGGCCTTCCAGGGTCTTCGCGTCCTTGTTGTAGATCGGGTAGACCTTGGCGTACTTGACGGCGGCGAGGGAGTCGGCGGCGATGGACAGACCGGACATGCCGCAGCCGAGGGTGCGGTACACTTCCTTGTCGTGCAGGGCCATCTCGATGGACTCGTACGCGTACTTATCGTGCATGTAGTGGATGATGTTCAGGGCCATGACGTAGGTCTCGGACAGCCACTCGAGAGCCTTCTCGTAGTTGTTCTTGACCTTCTCGTAGTCCAGGGTGCCGTCGGCCTCCGGGGTAATCGGCTCGATCACGCCCTTGTCGATGACCTGCATGCCGGTCATCTCGTCGCGGCCGCCGTTGATGGCGTACAGCAGGGCCTTGGCGGAGTTCACGCGGGCGGCGAAGAACTGCATCTGCTTGCCGACACGCATCGGGGACACGCAGCAGGCGATAGCCGCGTCGTCGCCCCAGTGGCTGCGAATCTCCTTGTCGGACTCGTACTGGATGGCCGAGGTGTCGATGGAGATCTTGGCGCAGAAGCGCTTGTAGGCCTCAGGCAGCTTCGGATCCCAGAAGATGGTGATGTTCGGCTCGGGGCCAGGTCCGAGGTGCTCGAGGGTCAGGGTGTTGAGCAGACGGAACGAGGTCTTGGTGACCATCGAACGGCCGTCATCGCCGAAGCCGGCGTCGGACCAGGTCGCCCAGTACGGGTCGCCGGAGAAGATCGAATCGTAGTCCTTGGTACGCAGGAAGCGCACGATGCGCAGCTTCATGACGATGTTGTCGATGAGCTCCTGGGCGTCGGTCTCGGTGATCTTGCCGGCCTGGAGGTCGCGCTCGATGTAGCAGTCGAGGAAGGCGGAGTTGCGGCCGAAGGACATGGCGGCGCCGTCCTGGGACTTGATGGAGGCCAGGTAGCCCATGTAGGTCCACTGCACGGCTTCCTGCGCGGTCTGGGCCGGGCGGGACAGGTCGAGGCCGTACTCGTTGCCGAGGTTGATGAGCTTCTTCAGGGCCTTGATCTGCTCGTCGTGCTCCTCACGGAAGCGGATCCAGTGCTCGATCTCCGGCTCGGTGAAGTCGTTGCGGTACGGCACGGAGTCCTTGTCGCGCTTCTTGAAGGCGATGAGCTTGTTCACGCCGTACAGGGCGACGCGGCGGTAGTCGCCGATGATGCGGCCACGGCCGTAGGCGTCCGGCAGACCGGTGAGGATCTTGTTGTGGCGGGCGACCTTGATCTGCTTGGTGTACACGCCGAAGACGCCGTCGTTGTGGGTCTTGCGGTACTTGGTGAAGATCTTCTTGATCTCCGGATCCGGTTCCTTGCCGGCTTCCTTGATGGCCTGCTCGACCATGCGCCAGCCACCGTTCGGCATCATCGCGCGCTTGCAGGGAACGTCGGTCTGGAGGCCAACGACCACGTTATCGACTTCCGGGGAGTCGATGTAGCCGGCCGGGAAGGCGTCGACGTCGGCCGGGGTATGGGTGTCCACGTCGTAGACGCGCTGCTTGCGCTCCACGGCCAGGTAGTTGTCGTCGAGGTACTTCCACAGGTGCTTGGTCTTCTCGGTGGCAGGAGCCAGGAATGTCTCGTCGCCCTCGTACGGGGTGTAGTTCTTCTGGATGAAGTCGCGGACGTCAATATCCTTCTGCCAGTTGCCCTCGGTGAAGCCGGCCCACGCCTTGGCGTCGAGCTCCTCCTGGGAGACAGCTGCATTTTCCACTGCGGTCATGTCACTCCTTAAATGGGGTTGTAGGTTTCGCATCTTCACGGAACCCTTGGTTCAACAGTGTAGTTGGCACTTGCTTGAGAAAAGCTGAAATTGGGAGTGAGCTATCTCACATTGTTTTTGTGAACGCTACCATTCCAATGGCTTCTAGGTATTGATGGGACTATTGCACGTCTCCAGATATGGGAAACCGCTCATACTGTGATGTTCGTATGAGCGGTTTGATGAGCGGTTCGGTCTTGAGATTGACAGCAGAACCGTATCAGTCAGTTTTCGACCGTCAATCCTCGGGGTGAGCCTGTGCGGGTTTCACGCCGTAGTTCTTCCAGCGCCGGTTCTCCTCCTCCCATCTGGCATTGCGGTCCACCACGATGTCCCACGCATGTTCGGCGTCTTCCTTGGTCTTGTACGGACCCATGCGCTGTTCGATCGGTGAGATCATGCCCAGCTCGGCCTGCTTCTTGACGGTGTTGAAATACCACTGCTTCTTGTTATCGTCTGTCATTGGTACCTCCTCAACGGTATTACTTGCTCCCGCTGGCGGGAGCAATATATGTTTATTCCCTGAATGCGTTGGTGACGGGCAGGCGGCGGTCGCGGCCGAACGCGAGGGCCGTGACCTTGGGACCCAGCGGGTATTGGCGGCGCTTCCATTCGGCGCGGTCCACCAATCGCATCACGGTGTCTACGGTGACCTGGTCGAAGCCGTCGGCTAACAGGTCGGCGCGGCCGTGCGCGTGCTCGATGTATGCGGCGAGCACCTTGTCGAGCAGCGCGTATTCGGGCAGGGAGTCGGAGTCCTTCTGCCCGGGGCGCAACTCGGCCGAGGGTGCCTTCTCGATGGAGGAGACCGGAATCATCACGCCGTCCTTCAACGGGATGCCGGTGTTGCCGTCCTCGTTGCCCACGATCTTGAGACCGCCGATGCCGACGCCTGCGGCCGCGGCCTTGTTACGCCAACGGCTGATCTCCCAGACACGGGTCTTGAGCAGGTCCTTGATGGGTGCGTAGCCGCCTACCGCATCGCCGTAGATGGTCGAGTAGCCGCAGGCGAGCTCTGACTTGTTGCCGGTGGCCACGGCGAGCAGACCGCGCGAATTGGAGCTGGCCATCACGATCACACCGCGGATGCGGGCCTGCAGGTTCTCGGCGGAGACGCCATCAAGGTCAAGTTGCTGTTGGTAGGCGTTGAACAATGGCTCAATGGGCTGGACCTCGTAATGGGCGCCAATGTTGGAGGCCAAATCGGCGGCGTCGTCTTTGGAACCGTCGGAGGAGTACATGGAGGGCATGGAGATGCCCCAGACGTTCTCGCCGCCGCATGCGTCGGCCGCCATGGCGGCTACCAGTGCGGAGTCGATGCCTCCCGAGAGGCCCAGCGTCACGCCGGTGAAGTGGTTCTTGGCCATGTAGTCCTTGAGGCCGAGCACGCAGGCAGTGTATACCTCTTCGTCCGGGTCGAGTTCCGGAACGATCTCGGCCTTGGCCTGATGTTCGGCGGCGGAATCGAAGTCCCAGAACGTCAGGTTTTCCATGAACATCGGGCTGCGTTCGATAAGCGTGCCGTCGGCGTCGACCACGAAGCTGCCGCCGTCGAAGACGAGGTCGTCTTGACCGCCGACCTGATTCAGGTAGATGACCGGGGCGTTAACCTCGGCGGCACGACGCTGGGCGAGCTCGAAACGGGTGTTGGTCTTGCCTTCCTCATACGGCGAGCCGTTGATGGTGAGAAGCAGGTCGATGTTCTTGGTGGCCAGGTCGGCCACCGGGCCGCCGTCCTGCCAGATGTCCTCGCAGATGGCCACGCCAATGGTGGCGCCGTCCACGTCGAGGGTCACGGAGCGGTCGCCGGCGGAGAAGATGCGGAATTCGTCGAACACGCCGTAGTTGGGCAGGAAGTGCTTGTCGTAGCCGGCCCAGACCACGCCCTGGTGCAAGACCACCAGTCGGTTGCGCGGCTTGGAGGTCTTGCGGTCGGTGCCCACGGTGCCGACCACCACGAACAGATCGCCGAGGCCGTCGTCGTTGAGCTGGGTGGCGAGTTCGTTGGCCTTGTCCCATGCGGCTTGGCGGAAGGTGCGGCGCAGGGCCAGATCCTCGATGGGGTATCCGGTGAGGGTCATTTCCGGGAAAACAACCACTTGGGCGTTTCCTGCGGCGGCTTTACGGGAGTAGTCGAGCACCTTGGCGGCGTTGGCGTCAAGCGCGCCGACGCAGGTGTCGATCTGGGCGAGTGCGAAGCGAAGCTGTGTCATAGCTTCTTAGTGTAGCCGCGTATGGCGTCGGATTGCCTGTTCTTCCGGCTTGGCGTCATTCATTAGGTCGTTTTTTCGTTCATTAGGTCACTGCAATGCGATATCAGTCGCTGCAATGGCGCGATTCCAACAACCAGTATCGCCGTTCACCAACCTAATGGACGATGAATCGACCTAATGAACGAATGCCACTCCCCTCAGTCAGCTTCGCTGATAGCTCGTCCTGCACTTATGGACGGACGAGGTCCGTCCATATCCGGTTCGGCTGTCGCCTCACCTTCGGCTACAGACAGCCCACTGGGCTGTCTGCCTAACGCCTCAGCCTCCGGAGGGGAGCCAGAAAAGGATTTACCTCAGCTCGTTGAGCACGCGCAGAGCGGTGTTGACGTAGAAGTTGACGAAAGTGGGAATGGATTCGTCGAGACCCACGAAATGCGGGCTATGCCAGTCGGCGCAACCTTCCTGGCCGTTTGACCCGACGAACGCGAACACCGGCAACGTCACCTTGGCGAATTCGCAGAAGTCCTCCCCCGCCATCGACTGACGTATCGGTTCGAGCTGCGCGTAGTCGTTGACATCCGCCGCCACGGCCTTGGCAAGACCTGGATCGGAGACCAGCGGGTCTTGAAAGTCATCCCAGACCACGTCGGCGCTGATGCCGTATGCCTCGGCGGTGTGTTCCACCACTTCCTTGAATCGGCGGCCGACCAGATTGCCATCCGACTTGTGGAAATAGCGCACAGTCCCTTGGAATCCGGCTTCGGCGGGCACCACGTTCCACACATGGCCGCCGTGCACTTCGGTAACGGACAGCACCAGCGGGTGGAAGGGCGTGACGTTGCGGCTCACGATGGTCTGCAGGCTCAGAATAATACTGGCGAGCGCTTCGATGGGCCCGGTGCCCTTGTAAGGGTAGCCGGCGTGGGTGCCTTGGGCGTGGAGGGTCACGCGGAATTTCACGCAGCCGGCCATCATCGGCTCAACGCCGATGGCCAGCTGGCCGGGCGCATAGTTGGGGTTGTTGTGCGTGCCGATAATGGCTTCGACGTCATCCACGAGTCCGGCGTCGATCATGGCGCGAGCGCCTTGGCCGGTCTCCTCGCTCGGCTGGAACAGAATCTTGATTGAGCCGGCGAACTTGTCACGGTGCTCGGCGAGCCAGAAGGCGGCACCGAGCAGACCGGTCATGTGCAGGTCGTGGCCGCAGCCGTGCATCACGCCTTCATTGACGGAGCTGAACTCCAGTCCGGAGTCTTCCACGATGGGCAGGCCGTCGATGTCGGCGCGCAGCCCGATACGCGGCCCGGGACCGGCCTCGCCCTGAATGAGCCCCACAACACCAGTCTCCAGCGGGTTGTGCAGGATCTCGATGCCGTGCGCCTTGAGCTGGTCGGTCAGATAGATGCTGGTGCCGAATTCACGGAAACTACGTTCCGGATGGGCGTGCAGGTAGTGGCGGATGGTGATGAGTTCGTGGTCGATGTCGATATGTTCACTCATGGTTCCCGATTCTAGTAGCGCGAAGAATATATTGCGGCCCTCGCTCCATATTGGCGAGGGCCGCGATCTATGGGGTCAGTATGTCTTGTTATTGCTGGCGTTTGAGCAGTCGTTTGGCGATGGCGTTGGCGATGCCCTGCACCACCTGGACCAGTACGATCATGATGATCACGGCCGTCCAGGTGACGGTCTGGTCGAACTTCTGGTAGCCGTAGGCGATGGCGAAGTTACCGAGACCGCCACCGCCGATGTAGCCGGCCATGGCAGACATGTCGAGCACGCCGATGAACAGGAAGGCGTAGGCCAGGATCAGCGGTGCCAGGGCTTCGGGGATGAGCACGGTGCGGATGATGGTGAGCTTGCCGGCACCCATCGAACGCGCGGCCTCGATCACTCCCGGGTCGACCGGCACGAGATTCTGTTCGACCAGACGAGAAGTGGCGAAGGTGCACATGACCACCATCGGGAAGATGGCGGCCACGGTGCCGATGGACGTGCCGACCACGACGATGGTGAGCGGCTGCATGGCTGCCAGGAAAATGATGAACGGAATCGGGCGCACGATGTTGACGATGATGTCAAGGATGCGGTAGACGACCGCGTTCTCGAACAGGTTGCCGGGGCGGGTGCCGTAGAGCACCACGCCGAGGATCAGGCCGAGGAATCCGCCGATGACGAGGGTCACGAGCACCATGGTCAGGGTCTGTCCAATGGATTCGAACAGTAGCGGGCACAGCACGTTCCAGTCGCTACGCGGGTTGGCGAGGATGATCATGCGTTGTCTCCTTCATGTGCGGCGGCGGATACAGCGGACGCGGTGGATGCAGAGGCAGTATCGGCCGCCAGCGGGTCATAGGATCGGTCTTCGGCGTAGGCGGCGTGTCCAGCGACCGCGTCGGCGTAAGCCACAGGCTTTGCGGCGGTGCCGAAGTCGATGACGTCGCTATTGACGGCGAGCTCGCGCAGGAATTCGTCCACATGCCAGCCGGGCCCGTTGAATTCGTAGGTGATGGCACCGATGGCGGTACCTTTGACCGTGTCGATACCGCCGTAGAGCAGGCTGGATTCAACGCCGTATTTGGCGATGAGTTCGGAGATATTCTGTCCGGATGCCTTGAGTTCATGGCCTTGGGTGCCGGAAACGTCCTTTTGGCGGATAAGCACGGTGACAATGCGGCCCGACCATTCGTGATGCAATCGCTCGACCCGGTCTTCCTCGGGCAGGCCAGACAATGCGGTGGCGATGAATCGCTTGGTCACCGGCTGCTGGGGTGCGGCGAACACATCGTATACGTCGCCGGATTCAACCACGCGTCCGGCGCTCATTACGGCCACGCGGCCGGCAATCTGCTGGACCACGTTCATCTGATGGGTGATAAGCACAATGGTGATGCCGAATTCCTCGTTCACACGCTTGAGCAAGGCCAGCACCTCGGTGGTGGTTTCCGGGTCGAGCGCGCTGGTGGCTTCGTCGGCGAGCAGAATCTCCGGATTAGTGGCCAGTGCGCGGGCGATGCCGACGCGCTGCTTCTGGCCGCCGGACAGCTGCGAAGGGTATTTGTTTGCGTGCTCACTGAGGCCCACGAATTCAAGGAGTTCGTTGACACGACGATCCTGATAGTCCTTGCGCCAGTGATCGAGTTGCAGTGGGTAGGCGATGTTCTGGGCCACGGTTTTGGTGGAGAACAGGTTGAACTGCTGGAAAATCATGCCGATTTTCTGGCGGATGGGCCGCAGCTTGGTCTCACTCAGAGAGGTGATATCAGTGCCAAGCACGGTCACAGCGCCGGAGGTGGGTCGTTCGAGCGCGTTGATAAGCCGGACCAGTGTGGATTTGCCTGCACCGGAATAGCCGATGATGCCGAAGATGTCGCCGCGATCGATGGTCAGGCTGACGTCATCCACGGCTCGTGCGATGTTCGCGCCGCGTCCGCGTGTTTTGAATTCCTTCACGACATGGTCGAAGGTGATGATGGGGTCGCTCATAATGCTCCCTGATGCTGGTTGTTGGTGTCCGGTCACGGAAGCGGAGCGAATCCCGATTGTTGGCTCGGGTACTCGCTCCGCTTGGTGGTAATGGCTATGGACAGGTTAGTCGTGCGCTCGTATCAGCCGCGGCTCACTGCTGGGCCTTGGCATCCTTCTCAATGTCGGACAGGAAGCCTTGCAGCTCGCTGGCGCTGAACTTGTCGGCGAACACCGCGGTACCGCCGGAGTTCTCCTGCAGGGCGTCGAGCACATCCTTCTGCTGGTAGATGGAAACGAGCTTTTTGTAGGTCTCGTTGTTCACGTCCGCCTTGCGGGCCACCCACACGTTGATGTAGGGGCGAGCTTCTTCGGATTCGGCGTCATCCTGGTAGATGGCGTCCTTCGGGTCGAGACCGGCGTCGGCCACGTAGTCGTTGTTGATCACACCAGCGGCGATGGTCGGGTCCTTCAGGGTGGTGGCCACCTGTTCGGCCTTGAGCGGGGTGACCTTGACCTTGCTCTTGGCTTCGTCGATGTCGGCCGGGGTGGAGAAGGCGGTCCAGTCGTCCTTGAGCGTCACGAGACCGGCGGCCTTGAGCACGCCGATAGCGCGGGCCTGGTTGGTTTCGTCGTTCGGAATGGTGACGGTGTCGCCCTGCTTCAGGTCCTTGATGTCCTTGACCTTGGTGGAGTACACGCCGAGCGGGTAGATGGCGGTGCCGCCGATGGGCTGCAGGTCCTTCTTGTTGCTCACGTTGTAGTTGGCCAAGTAGAGCAGGTGCTGGAATTCGTTGAGGTCCAGCTCGCCGGAGTCAAGGGCCGGGTTTTCGGAGGTGTAGTCCTGGAAGTCGACGATGTCGACGTAGATGCCGGCCTTCTCGGCGTTCTGCTTGAACTTGACCCATTCGGGGTTGGTAGCGCCGACCACGCCGATCTTGACCGGGTTGCCCTTGCTGCCCTTGGCGGACGACTCGTTGGCACCGGCAAACGCGCGGTAGCCGAAGAACGCTGCCACGGCGATAATCGCCACGACCACGATGGTGATGATGACGTTGCGGGCGGTGTGGTTCACACGCACCGGCTCGTTATTGTTAGGAGCGGCCGGGGTTGCCGGCTGGGTTGATGCGGTCATTGGATTTCCTCTCTCCAAAATTGATGTCGGGTAACACCATAACGCGCTTGAACCGCGAAAGTGGCGGAAAATGGCCGATTGCCATATAGGTGTCTTTTATGGCGCGCATGCAATGTCCGGGATTCGTGCGTTTGATAACCCGCTATAGGCGTGCCGAACACGCCGGAAAGCACGTCGAGAGGGGCTTTGACAATGGAAGCTATGACTACCGATACCGCCAATGCCGATATCCGAGCCGTATTCTTCGATATCGATGGCACGCTCACCAGTTTCACGACCCATACGGTGCCGGATTCCACAATCGAGGCGATTCACCGGCTGCAGGCCGCAGGCGTCAAGGTGCTGATTTGCACGGGCCGCGCGCCTTCACAGATGCACGTGGTGCTGGATACCATGCCGGTGACGTTCGATGGCGTGGTGGCGTTCAATGGGCAGTATTGCTTTGATGACACCGGCTTCTTTGCCTCGCAGGCCTTGGATACTGCTGATATTGAGGTGATTCTCGACTGGCTGGACCGTCACCCCGATGTGGTGTGCAATTTCGGCGAGAAGGATTACGTGTACTTCAACCAGTCCAGTGATCTGCTTCGCGCCACGTGGAGCAAACTGGGCAAAACCGCACCGACCCGGTATTTTGACGACCCACGCACCCGCGCGCTGGATCATGAGACTTTCCAGATCAGTCCCTTTGTCGGGCCCGAGTTGGAGGCCGAACTGGTGGGACTGTGCAGCAATGTGCGCGGGGTGCGTTGGCATCCGGATTTCACGGATCTGATTCCGGCCGATGGCGGCAAGCCGCGCGGCATCCAGCGGTTCATGGCGCATTACGGCATCACGCGCGAGCAGACCATGGCCTTCGGCGATGGCGGCAATGACACGGATATGCTCGCCTACGCCGGCATCGGAGTCGCGATGGGCAATGCGACCGCCGAGCCCAAGGCCGCCGCCGACTACATCACTGACGATGTGGACCACGACGGTGTGCGCAATGCCCTGCTGCATTTCGGGGTGCTACGCGACTAAAACATCACAACAGTTCGCTTTGTTCTGCCCCGCCGTGACAGGGCTTATGAATAAGCAAAGGGCTCGGGACGAATCCCGAGCCCTTTGGTGTTAGCGAACTAACAACACCGTGGAGGCGTTATCACTCGTTGTCGCCAGCGGTAGCGGCGGTAGCGGTGACGGCACCCTTCTTGTCGGTGTTCACGCCGGAGTACACCCAGTCGGTGTAGTCCGGGTGATCGTAGCCGTTGTCGACGGCGAACTGGAAGGCCTCATCACGGAACTTCTCGAGCTCGTCGATCTTGTCGGCGTACTTGTCGGCGTCGATCATGCGCAGAGCCTCAGCGGTCAGCTCGTAGCGGTCGATGCGGTTGACACGAACCATGTCGTACGGGGTGGTGGTGGAGCCCTCCTCCTCGTAGCCGTGGACGTTGAAGTTGTCGTGGTTCGGACGGTCGTAGATCAGGCCACGCACGTCGTGAGCGTAGGAGTGGTACGCGAACAGCACCGGCTTGTCGGCGGTGAAGATGTCGGCGAACTCCTCGTCGGTCAGAGCCTCGTCGTTCTCCTTGGCGGACTGCAGGGAGAGCAGGTCGGCAACGTTCACAACCTTGAACTTGACGCCCAGTTCCTTCAGCTTGTCGGAAGCAGCCATGATCTCCTGAGTCGGGACATCGCCGGCGGCGGCAAGCACGACCTCGGCCTCATCGTTGTTCTTGGCGGTGGAAGCCCAATCCCAAGCGGCGGCACCCTTCTCGAGCTCGGCACGAGCCTCGTCCAGGGTCAGCCAGGTGGCAGCAGGCTGCTTACCAGCGATGATGGCGTTGATCTTGTTGGTGGACTTGTAGCACTTCTCGGCGATGGCCA